>JAEIGA010012945.1_pt1 | contig 12692 bp, 17 predicted proteins | sample 9270691 | NCBI WGS metagenome assembly JAEIGA01 (sample SAMN17057246, study PRJNA624740) | gut metagenome | biome: biome; isolation source: fecal sample | host: Bos grunniens | place: China: Xizang | collected 2019 | reverse complement strand
GAATCTATTATGAACCAACATTAATAACCAAAATTACGACTTTTGATGATAAAGTAATCTATGAAAAAAAAGATAAAGAAAAAAGTAGACTTGCGGATGAAAGTGATGTATATATCTTAAATGAAGCAATGACTTCCATTTTTGATAATAATATGACTTATAATATTAGACCAACAGGTGGAAGACTTGTATCACTTCTTTCTCATAAATACGCTGCTAAATCCGGTTCAACTAAAACCGACAATCTAATGGTTGGATATAATAAAGATATTTTGATTGCTGTATGGACTGGATATGATGATTCAAGAATCATTGAAAATTACGAAGATACCTCGTTCGGTAAATATATTTGGGCTGAATCAGTTGAAGCATATTTAAAAAATAAATCAACGTCTTGGTATGAAACACCAAGTGATATCATATCAGTAGAATTAAACCCATTGACTGGTTTTTATCCAGAAGTTGGTGATTATTATAAAAAAATATATTTCAAAAGAAGTAATATTCCTTGGTATATTGAGTTATTATATTAATATATGTAAACAACTCTTGTAAAACCATTAAGATATTATAATTTTGTTGTATTGTATATAAAATATTTTAAATATTTATATTTACATTATTTCTTCATGTTTTTAAAAAATACCAGCAATGCTGGTATTTTAAATTCTAAATAATCTTTTCGCATTTTCCAATAATGCTTTTTTTACTTCTTCAATATCCATTTGTTTAATATTAGACATTTCTTCCACAATTAAAGGTATATATTTAGGTCCATTTTCTTGTCCCCTATATGGATGAGGAGTTAAGTATGGCGAATCTGTTTCGCTTAATAGATACTGTAAATCTATAAGTTCAACTACTTTTTTGATCTCTTTCGCATTCTTAAAAGTTACAGGACCTCCTACTCCTAAATAAAAGTTTTCTTTTATAAATAGTGGAGCCATTTCTAAACTTCCAGAATATGAATGCATTACACCACCAATAATAGAAGCATTTGTTTCTTTTAACATATCATACGTTAACTGTATCGCATCTCTAGAATGAATAATTAGTGGTTTATTTGCTTTTTTAGCAATCTCCACTTGTTTCTTAAAAGCTATAAGTTGTTCTTCTTTAGTAGTTGTATCCCAGTGAAAATCAAATCCAATTTCTCCTATAGCTACAACTTTGTTATGAGATATATTTTCTTCTAACCATTTATATTCTTTATCTGTATACTCTTTTATTTCTGTTGGATGAAACCCGATAGCAGCATATATAAAATCGTATTTTTCGGCTAGTTTTAAAGCGATTTTCGAAGTTTCTAAATCATACCCAGGAACTATTAATAATTCAACATTGTTTGTTTTTGCTTCTTTAATTACTTCTTCTAATTTTTGATATAAAGCTGGACTATTAAGATGGGAATGTGTATCAATAAACATTATTGTAGTCCTTTATTGCTTAGTTTAAATTCAGCAATTACTAAAGCAAAAGATAAAATATAAAGTACTGTTAGAATTACAGATGCTGTATTATTTAAAGAAATTTCTCTTGGAACCATACCCATAACTGTAAATACTGGAACAAGTAACATTACAAATGAACAACTTGGAATTTGTTTAACAATTGTTAATAACTTAGATGAAATAATTAAAGCTATAATAATTATACAACTAAACATACTTATAACACCTTTAGTTGGTACTAAAATAACTAATAAACTAACTGTAAAAGCAATTGTGATAACTGATAAAATTAATGGTAAAATATTAAGTCTTTTCTTTAAATCTTTTTCTTCTATTTTTTCTAATTTAATAAATAAAGAAATTACACAAATAAACTCTATTAATAAACAACATAACCATACACAAGGTAGAGCATAACTCATTACTGAGGCTGTTAATCTAAAACCTATTAAACCAATAATACTTCCAATAAATAGGGCTAAAAGTCCTGTTTTTTTGTTATATAAATTATAAACAACACTTCCACCTATAACAGCAATACTTGCTATTAATAAAATAACTATTCCAGCTACTGATTTAGTTTCTTTAAATAAACCAATAATTGAGGTAATTAATACTATTATTCCTACAAATCCTGAAAAACAACTAATAAATCCATTTCTTTGTTTTAATATTTCTTTTATTTTGTTCATATAACCTCCGTTATTATTTTACTTCTACATTATAGTAAATAACATTTTGAATGCGGTTAGCTTCTTCAATTCCCTTTAACTCTTCAATAATTTTTAAAGCAAATTCAATCGCAGTACCTGCAGAACGTGATGTAATATATTTACCAGCAACCTCTACTTTTGACTGTTTCATATATATTCCACCTGTAACATCACCATCTAAACTTGGAAAACAAGTAAAGTTTTTATTTTCTAATAAACCTAATTTCCCAAGAATAGTTGGAGCAGCACAAATAGATGCAATTAATTTTTCTCTTTTCACAAAGTCTAATACAACATTGTTTACTACATCACTATTTAAATCATTAAAAACAGCTTTACCACCAGGAATTACTAAAAAATCATATTCTGATAATATAGCATCTTTTAGTAAATAATCACTTTCATAATATACTCTACTTTGTGATAAAACTTTATTTTCATCTTTAACAGCAAATGTATATACTTCAATATTTGCTCTTCTTAAAAGATCAAGTGTGGTAATCATTTCCATGTCTTCAAAGCCATTAGCTAAAAGAATCATACCTTTCATATATAAAACCTCTTATTTTTTAATTTTAATGTAATATATCGGATTACCTTTGCTCATGAATTTATCTTCATATTCAGTAGTAATGATATCATCACCATTTCTATGTAAGTCACATGAAAATTCTAAAAAGTTATAACCTAAACGATTAAACTCAACAACACTAAATTCAAATAAACCAATATTATCAGTTTTAAATTCAATATCACCTTGTTTATTTAAAATAGTTTCATATACTTTTAAGAATGCTTCACTTGTAAGTCTTCTTTTAGCATGTCTATTTTTTGGCCAAGGATCAGAGAAATTTAAGAAGATTTTATCAACTTCTCCAACTTCGAAATATTCATTTAAGTTAATCGCATCAACATTTAGAAAATAGATATTATCAAGATTTTCTAAAGCTGCCTTTTCAACACCTTTAATTAAAACACTATCGTATTTTTCAATACCAATGTAGTTAATATTTTTATTTCTTCTTGCATGTTCAATAATAAATTTACCCTTACCCATACCAATTTCAATATATATTGGATTATTATTATTAAACTTTTGTCGCCATTTACCTTTTAATACTTTAGGATCTTCAATAAATAATCCCGCATTTTCAAGTAAACGTGAACCGGCATTTTTAATTTTTCTAAGTCTCATAATTTTTACCTATTTTTTATATTTTATTGTGCTAATTTATACATTGCTTCTGCGTAAATTGCTATACAAGTATAGAAATCTTTAAGAATTAAATATTCATTAGGTTGGTGAACAACACTAACTGCTCCAGGCATTTCCATTCCAAAAGCAACACCTTTTTTAATTGCTCTTGCATATGTTCCTCCCCCAATTGTATGAGGTTTATTGATAGTATCACCAGTATATTTAACATATGCATCGTATAAAGTTGTAACTAAATGATCATTTGGTTCAATATAGTGTGGAGCTTTGTTTTCGACAATTTTAGTAACTAGATTATATTTTACTTCTAATTCTTTTAATGTTTTTTCAAAGTTTTCAGTGCTAAATCCTGTAGGACAACGCATATCTAATGTTAATTTGTTATTACCATTTTCGAAATCAATAATACCAATATTACAAGTAAGTTCTCCCATTTCTTCATGAGTATATGCAAGATTAATATTATTTAAGAAATGATCGCTATGTAATAAAGCTCCAAGTTTAATTAATCCATTATTAGAATAATTACTTAAGAAGTTCACCATATGTGTTCCCGCATTTACCCCTTTAAATGGTTCCATTGCGTGAGCTGATACTCCTTTGATAGAATAGATATATAAATTATTTTCTTCTTTTACTTCACCAGTTAAATCATTTTCTTCTAAATATTTATTAAAAGCTTCTTGATGATTATTAATAGTAGCAGCTTCACAATAATCAATTACCACATTGAAACGTTCTCCACCTTTAATATATACAATATCATCATCTGCTTCTTTGTTTTCAACTATTGTATGAACAATTCCTTTTTCTCCATAAATTAATGGAAAATCAGCATCAGGTGCAAAACCTACTTCAGGTAAACCATATTTTTCTTTATAATGATTAATTCCACGCCATCCAGTTTCTTCATCAGTACCTAAAATAATTTTGATTTTTTTGTTTAATTTAACATTTAAATCTTTTAACATTTTTAAAGCATAATACGCAGCAACTGTTGGACCTTTATCATCCATAGCACCTCTAGCATATACTTTTCCATCTTCAATAGTAGCTGAAAATGGAGGGTATTTCCAGTTATTACCAGTAGGAACTACATCTAAGTGACAAAGTACTGCTACTTCATCTCCTTCACCATATTCAATAATACCTGCATAACCTTCATCATTAAATGTTTTAAATCCATCTTTTTCAGCAAGACTTAAGAAAAATTCTAATGCTTCTTTAATACCTTTACCAAATGGAGCACCAACTGATATAGTTGCCTCATCTAAAACACTATCTATTTGAAGAAGTTTTTGTAAATTAACTAAAGCAACTTCTTCATAATTTTTAACGTATTCTAAAAAATTCATATTTTTATTACCTCTTTTTAGTATAATTTTATTAAATCCTAAAATAATATATATATAATATTATAGGAGGATTTATGGATTTAGATATTAGACAAGCAGTTTTACAAAACTTAAACAATGCTACCCATGATGATGTGGAAGCAACTATTAAAGATGCTATCTCAATTGGTGAAGAAAAAACTTTACCTGGGCTTGGCGTATTATTTGAATTACTTTGGAAAAATGCTAGTGACGACTGGAAAAGTGACTGCACCAACAAACTTGTAACATACCTAAACTAATTTAAGAAAAGGGCGAATTTTTCGCCTTATTTTTTATACTTTTCTAATTCATCAGCCATTTCTTTTGATGAACATTTAATAACATTACCTGTTATTTGCGTACCAACATTTAATACTTTTAACTCTTCAATATTAACAAGTGATACATCTATTACTTCAACAAGTACTCTATTTAATTGACGATCAATACGTTTAATATTATCAAGTCCCCCAAAAATTGGTAAGTATGTCGCATTAACATGTTTAAACTTTTTATTCATTTTGATTTGTTTTCTAACAACTAAAATAAACTTAACAAGTAATACTAATAAAATAGATCCAATAAAAACACCTAAAACTGTAAGTGTAATTATAACTTCAAGATTATCAATCCCTACTTCTGCTTTTTCTAAAAAATTCATATTATTATTCTCCTATCGTTTTTATCTACTTATACTTATTATACACTATTTGGTATATTTTTACAAACAAAAAATATACTAATTATAGTATCAAATTCTTTCAATGAAATTTTGTCGAAACCTTCAACCCTTTTTATTGAAACTATTAACAATATCCTTTTATGCCCATTCATAATTTGCTTTCATTCATAAACTATAGTGAAAGCGGGGTGAAATTATGGCTTGTGGTAATACTACTCAAAACATTAATAATAATAATGTTCTTCCTAAAAACACTATTTATGATTTATTAAAACGAATTGATCAAATGCAGAAGGAAGTTATTATTAATAACTTACGTAATGGTTGTGAAAATTGTATGCTTGGTTCTTTAAATAATACTAAACCAATTTCAATTTATAACAATTGTGGTATCTTTAGTGCAACAATCGATGCAGCTAATACTACATCTACTACTCTTTTCAGAGTTGAAGAAGTAAACGAAGAAACTGTTGTTTTACGTTTATTACAAAGTACTGATGGTACTATTACATGTACAAATATGACTGTTGTATATAATATTGGTTGTATTTGTTGTGTACAATGTTTCGAATCTATCAACTGCGAACGTTGTACAAACTAAAAGGGGAACATATGTTCCCCTTGAACTTTTTATTATTAATTTATTTGTTATATAAATAGAAATTTTGAGAAATAAATTCTTTTTCTGGCATATCTTTATTAAACATATCTTCAACTACTTTAAAAGAATCATATTTAACTTTAAATGCTTCATATGAAAACTCTTTATTATCAATTGTTAAAATCATATATCTTGTGATATCTTTTTCGGGATATGGACAACCACATGATCCAACATCTAAATAAAATTTCTTACCCTTTATAAAGCATGCTACATGCTCATGTCCAAAACAAATAACATCCGCATCAATATCTTTAAATAAGTTATCTAAATCACACGCTGTTGGATTATGAACAATATATTCATAATGTACTGGATCAATACTTCTTAAAGGATAATGCATAAAAGTAAATTTTATTCCATCAATTTCTCTTTTTATTTGATATGGTGTACTTTCGATGAAACCAGCAAATTTCTTATCAATATTCTCCTTTACCCAATCTTGATGTGTTGACTCCGTACAACTAAGTGGGTTATTAAATCCTGAAATATAATATTTTTCATGATTACCCCTAACTGTTGAAAAGTTAGAAAGCTTGGTTACTATTTCTAATACTTCATTAGAATTAGGACCTATAGCAATTAAGTCCCCTAATGAGATTATTTCATCTACATTATGTTTTTCTATTTCTTTTAAAACTGTTTTAAGGGCTAAATCATTACCATGAACATCTGTGAAAATTCCTATTTTATACATTTTTTCCTCTAACTAAAATATATTTTATTAAATATTTTTCTTACATTATTAAACTTTCCTCTATATTTTAGAATATTAACTCTATCTAGTAAATCTAAACAAAATTGCATCAGAGCTTCATTACTTAGATTATCAGTCATTATTCCTAAATTCATCGCTAAAGATAATAATGTTTGAGTATCTGTTTGTTCTATAAAATCATTTTCTTTACCTTTTGATACAAATAAAACTGCATTTAAAGGTATGCTAATACTCTTATTAATATTAGTTTGTTTACTCCAAGGATTATTATAAACTTTTACAATATTTTTATCTATTTTAACAAAAAGTTTATCCTCACTTATTAAAGATGTATCTTCTATTTCATTTAACCACATATTAACAAAAGTTTTAGAGTTTTCATCAACAACAATTACAGCTTTTTCACCCATTGTAACTGCTGATGCTAAAAGAGTAATAACTCCGTTATTTGCTGAAAGTTCGGCTAAACGCATAAATGATAGAATTTCAATAAGTTTATTTGAATCATCAAAAGTATTAATTATTTGAAAAGTAGAGGTATTATTTAAATATTTTCCTCTTACTATTACATTATCTTTTTCTTTGATATCAAATAATTTGATACCATCTTGATAATACATTTTTAAACCATTTTCTTCATAATTTTCTATATTTAGTTTATCTATTTTATCAATAAATTCGAAATTTATTGTTTCTTTTGCTTCATTTTGTTCATCAATTTTAAAACAATTAAATTTCTCATCATTAAATCCTTGTGGAAAATTAATTTCCCATACCATGTCTACTATTAAATATTTACCCATTTTACATACCCCTTTTCTTATAATATAGTTTAATAGTTTTTATTTATATTTATCTTGGAAATATCCTGCTACTCCAATCATTGCTGCATTATCTGTACAATACTTGAAACTTGGGAAAGTTAGAATTAGGTCTTTTTCTTTAGATACAGCCTCTTCTAATGCTTTTCTAAGTCCTTTGTTTGCTGCAACACCACCAGCAACGATTATTTGTTTAGCACCAAATTCATTCGCGGCACGCATTGTTTTTTCCCTTAAAACATCGACAACCGCATCTTGGAATGAAGAGGCTAAATCATTAGCGTTTAATTCTTCATTCTTCATATCTAATTTATTACATAAATTAATTACTGCTGATTTTAATCCTGAAAAACTAAAATCATAACTATCTTTTCCTAATTTCACATGTGGAAGTGGATAAGTTGGATTACCCATTGAAGCCATTTTATCAATAATTGGACCACCCGGATATCCAACTTTGACAACACGTGCTACTTTATCATAACTTTCTCCAACCGCATCATCTAGTGTTTCACCAATGATTTCAAAATCCATATGATCCTTCATTAATACCAGTTCTGTATGACCACCTGATACAACTAAAGCTAAAACAGGAAAATTAAAATCCGATTCTAAATAATTGGCATATATATGACCATGAATATGATCAACCATTATTACTTCTTTATTGTAACAAAGACCAAGAGTTTTGGCTGCGTTGATTCCTACCATTAATGAACCAACTAAACCTGGTTTTGCTGTTACAGCGATTTTATCGATATCATCAAATGTTAGATTAGCTTTTTCCATCGCCTCATCAATTACATATGTTATTTTTTCAATATGATGTCTGCTTGCGATTTCTGGAACAACTCCTCCAAACTTAGTATGAATATCTATTTGAGTAAAAACTACATTACTTAAAACTTTTTTACCATCTTCAACTATCGCTACACTTGTTTCATCACAACTTGATTCAATTGCTAAAATTCTCATAGAATCACCTTCTTCATAATTAATGCATTTGTATGATCTTGGTAATAGTTCTTTCTAATACTGATTTGTTCATATCCTTGTTTTAAATAAAAGTTAATTGCTTGAATATTATTTTCTTTAACTTCTAACATAATATTATCACAACCATTTAATTTTGCTTCTTCTTCCATTTTATTAAACAAAGCTTGTCCAAAACCATGATGTTGATAAGCTTTATCAATAACTACATTGATAATATCAACTGTACCTTCAACCATCCAACAACTAAGATATCCAATTACTGTATCATTAAAGGTTGCTACATAAAATCTAGCAAACTTATTATGAAGTTCTGCAGTAAGCATTTCTTCGCCAACTGTTTCTTTTAATAATTCTTCCTCTAATAATACAAGATAGGGAATATCCGTTTTTTCAATATTTCTTATTTTAAACATTTTTACACTCCACTACGTAAGTATGTTGGAACAAACGCGTGAATATCAACTTCTTCTTTTACTAAATTAAACTTTAATAATAAATCTACTCGGTAATAAGTATCTTCTACATCAATTACAGGATACTTTGAAAAACGCTCTTCTAATAAACTGTTTTCTACAAATGCTTCATCTAATAATACTTCTACATCACTCGCATTTACTTTAACAACTTTTGCGAAAGAATTACCACGTCTTGCATCCATTACAACTCTGTATGTACCTGGTTTGTTTAATTTATTACTTAATAATAAATCTAAAGAGCTAAAACTATATAGTTTTTTACCCTTAGCATAAGCCATTACTTTAGCAACTGTACATGCTATTCTAACTCCTGTATATGAACCTGGTCCTTTACCTACATATATTTCATCAATATTATCAACAGTTAAATTATTCTTTTCTAAAAACTCTTTTAAAACATCGACTAATTTCTCAGAGTGATTATTATTACCTTCTAATAAAACTTCATCAGATATTACCAGTCCATCCATTAAACAGATATATAAATACTTATTGGAAGTGTTTAAAAATAATCTTAACATATATATTCACCCGCAATATTCTTTAATTCATTAATAAATTTAGTATCACAACTTACAAATTCTACTTCACGCGTTCCATCTTCTAAAATAGTAAATGTTAAATAAATAGTATTTGGGGGTAATAAATCACGGATATTATCCGCCCACTCAATAACACTTATCCCATCTAAATCAAAATACTCTTCTAATTCAAAATCATCATTACTATTTTCTATACGATAAACATCTAAGTGATATAAAGGCATTTTACCTTCATAAACTTTCATTATCGTAAATGTTGGACTATTAATTGTTCTTTTAATCCCTAAAGCTTTTCCAAGCCCTTTAGTTAACGTTGTTTTACCTGCTCCTAAATTACCATTCATCGCAAAGACAATCTTTGGATAGCAGATACTCTCAATTAACCATCCAAGACGTTCCATATCAGTAGGTGTTGGAATAGCTAGTTTTACTGAATTTACTTGTAAATTGTTTTTATTATTTTTACTCATAGTATCACCATTATGACCTAAATATTTTAATATCCCTAAAAATATCCCATATGCTAGTTTTTCTTGATAACTTTTGGTCTTCAATAAAGCAAGTTCTTCAGCGTTACTTAAGAATCCTACTTCTATTAAACAACCAATTTTTTCACTATTGTTAATCAAATATTTCCCTGTAATAATCTTTTCTTTACGGTTATTATAAGGATTAATCGCTTTTAACATTTCTGAAATATATGATGCTAATAATTTATTTTCTTCTAAACTATTATCATAAAAACATTGAGCCCCTTTAACACTTTTATTGGGGTAACTATTTGCATGAATACTTACATATAATAAAGTATTATTAGAGTTTATTAACTCAACTCTTTTATAAATATCTTCTTTTTTAGTGTGAGCTAAAGCCGTATCTTTATCTCTTGTTAAAGCCACTTTATATCCCATTTGTTTTAAATAATAGGCAAGTTTTAAACTTATCTCTAAGACTAAATCTTTTTCAATAACTTCTTTATTTTTTGATAATGCACCACCATCAAAACCTCCATGTCCAGGATCAATATATATAATATTAGAATTATTCGCATATACTATTTTAATCACTGAACAAAAACTAATAATTACAAAAATAAACGTAATAAACGTTAAAAACAAAATAGCACTTTTCTTCATGATTTTATTCATTTTTATCACCTAATGCATTTTATTTTTAACGTGTTAATTTCATGCTTATTATTTAATTAATAACATTAATTCTTTTAATGAAGTTAGATATTCTTCTTTATAATTTGTTTCTTCATCACCCATTATATATAGAAGATCTTTTTCTTCATTATAAAAATATTCTTTAACTAACACACCCACTACTTTTCCCTCTTTGATAGCTATAACTGCTGGTACTGCTAAACGTGCAATATCGGTTCCTTCTGTCATTGTCCCATTTGGATTAACATATCCTATAGTTTCAATAAAGGCACGATATAAGCTTTCTTGAGCAGCATTATTACAATTACGAATATCTTTTTCAGCTGTTTTTAAACTTGAAATTCTTGTATCAAAATTATATACTTTATCAATATTTAATTCTTTAGCTGCTTCATTAATAAACTTAACTGAAGCTTGACAGTTAGGACACCATGCCCCACCAACATATAAGATAAATGTATCGCTATCTAATCTTTTCATTAAATCTTCATAACGAATTGATACAAAAACGTTATTTTCATCTTTTAAATATTCATATTTGTCATTAAAATCACTAGTTGATAATTCTTCGTATTCTTTTAAAATTTGTTTTTCTTCTTTAGTGTAATTACAAGAACTCATCATAAATAAACATCCAATAATAAATAATAAACTAATTATTTTTTTCATGTTTAAGCTCCTTAGCAATCCATACAGGAAGAGCTTTTCTAATCGGTTCAAACCCAATTCGATATTGGGGAATACGACATTTTACTCCTCTTGTTTTATGGATTTGTTTGTAACTTAATTTAATACGCTTATTTTCTTCATCAATTTCAATAATTTTTAATTTAATTTGATCACCAATATGAACATAGTCAGTAATGTCACGAACGAAATGATCAGAAAATTCAGAAATATGAACTAATCCATCATATTCATCCACTTGAACAAAGGCACCATATCCTACAATATTAGTGATTTTTCCATAAACGATATCACCATTTTTCATGATATCCTCTATTCTACTTGTTCCACCGCAATTACTCCAGGTACTTCTTCTAATAATAAAGCTTCAATTCCGTCTTTCATTGTGGCATCAAGTTGCATACATCCAACACATGCACCATGCATACGAACATATACGATTCCTCTTTCAAATTTAACGAATTCCACGTCTCCACCATCATTTTGTAAATAAGGGCGGATTTTTTCTAAAATATAAATAATCTTTTGTTCCATAATAATAATTCTCCATTATAATAATTATACTACAAAAACACTTTACTTGTTATAAATTTGATAAAGTAATTTTTACTAATTATCTGGTATATATGGAAAACTAGCATCACCATTTGAAGAGTAATAATATTTTGGAACTTCTCCTTGAATTACTTGTGATAGAATAATAATCTTAGTTTCGGTTGGATATTTTTGTTTTTGTAGAGGAATTAAGGCTTCAATATCTACTTCAACTTTTAAATATAATTCAATTAAAGAATTATTAATTCCATAAGATACAGTATTGGTTAAAATATCTAATTTATATGAACCTACCGGAGTAATTGGTATTTTAATATTAGGTCCTACCCCAGAAAAAATACTTTTACTAATTAAAGTCCCAAGTGGTATTTCTAAATCAACAAAATAATCTTCTAAATGATTACTAAACACTTCATCTATCACTGTATAAGCATCATTTAAAATATTATTTACAAGTTTGGTATTAATAATCACACTACTAATATTACTTGTATCACTATAACTAATTGAAACTAAACTATTTGAATCTATTTGATTTAAAATATTTTTATTAATTATTTCTTGAAATGTTTTAGTAGATGAAAGACTTATTTGTTTACCTATATACATATTAGTTCTCTCACTATAAT
>JAEIGA010012944.1_pt1 | contig 12693 bp, 14 predicted proteins | sample 9270691 | NCBI WGS metagenome assembly JAEIGA01 (sample SAMN17057246, study PRJNA624740) | gut metagenome | biome: biome; isolation source: fecal sample | host: Bos grunniens | place: China: Xizang | collected 2019 | reverse complement strand
TAAAGAAATTTATTCAAAACATGCTAAAATCTATAGAATGACACCTAAATTATTGACGAAAATCGAAGAGGATTTTTTATCAAGTTGGGGAGCAGAATTTCATAAAAAAATCAGGCAGCTTCCTTTATATAAAGAATATTTTGAAAAAATTGCAAATGAAAAAGAAGTTAGAATCTATAAAGAACATTGCGACTATACGTCAAATAATATTTTAGATGACGGCAAAAATTTATGGCTTATGGATTTTGAATTTGCAAAAGATTTTCAGGTAATTGGTCATGATAGACATGATTACTTGAGAACAACAAACAAAAGACAACCTGATTCATTAGCTGAAATAAAAGAGAAACTAATGGATAAAATAAATGATATAGTTGACTTTCCTTGTCAAAAGCAAAGAAAAGAAAAAGTTCATATTAAACAAAAAATTCTTTGGAGCTTGTTTACCCTTTTATGTCGTCTTTTAAAAATCTTAAAAAAAAACGCTAAACTCAAACCTCTAAAAGTTAATGAAGGTTACGACATACCCTATATCCTAGATTATGTTAAAAGTGTATTGCCCTATATAAGTGGTCAAGTGCTCGAATTTAATGGGGAAGTCATATACTCAGATTTATTCGATAAAACTTGCAAAGTCTATCATACAAGTTACATAAAAAATAAGCAAAAATTTCCTGACTCGGATTTTTACATCGATATCCAAGATAAATCAACGCTCCCGCGAATGAAATTCAACTGTATTGTTGCAACACAATTCATATATTACTTTTCGGACGCCCTCTATGTTCTCAATAATCTAAAATCAATGCTTAAAAAAGACGGTATTTTAGTCTTAACAGTTCCTGGTCCTTGTTTTCAAGACTTAGACGATGATTCAGGACGGGTTTTCTATACAAAATCAGGTTTAAAAGAGTTATGCGTCAAGGCATTTGGAGAAGACAATGTCTTCAATCTAAAATCCTACGGTTCGTTTGAAGTTGGTGTGAGTGCTCTTTGGGGGTTAAAGAAAATGTATACAATGAAAAACAACGAAAATGACAACATTTCATGCGTAGTCGGCATTTGTTGTGCAAATAAGTCTTAAAATATGAGGTATAGCTATGAGCTTAAAAAAAGAATTACGAAAAATTAAAAGTTTTTTTATTAAAAAGAGACCTTTTGCCTATTCTTCAAAATGGGATATCAAGCCAACTGACAAAATTTGCATTTTGGCTCCGCATCCGGATGATGAAACTATAGCTTGCGGAGGGTTGCTTTTACTCCATGCAAAACAATGTGATGTTATCTGTTTGACTGATGGCAGATATGGTGATCCAACTATTGAGCCTATGAAAATGGCCAATATTCGTAAAAGTGAATTTGTTAATGTTATGCATAAGTTGGGAGTAAATAAATTTGAAAATATCGGTATAGAGGATAGTCATCTTCTTGATAATAAAGAGAAATTTGAAGAATTAAGGTTACAAAATTACGATTATATACTGATACCATCTCCCAATGATTCTCATCCTGATCATTTGGCAGTTGCTAAGATGTTGAAAAAAACAATGTATGGAAAACAGAGCCAGATAGTTTATTATGAGGTATGGAATACTTTAAGTAACCAAACTCATTATATTGATATATCTGATATTGTTGATCAAAAACGTGATATGATCAATATGTATAAGTCGCAAGTTAAACATATAGATTATGCTGATCGTATATTATCATTAAATCATTATCGCGGTATTTGTCATAATGTAGAGTTTGAAGAAGCTTATCAATTTAAATAGGAAAGGATTTGAAAAATGCACACATACTACATTGTATCCGGTGGATTTGATCCTATTCATGAAGGTCATATCGAAATGATTAAAGCCTCAGCGGCAGCTTCCGATGGGGTTATTGTGTTGGTAAATTCTGATGACTGGTTATGTCGCAAAAAAGGTAAAAACTTTCAAAATATGAAAACTCGTAAAACTATTTTAGAAAACATCAAAGGTGTCATTGATGTTTTAGAATTTGACGATAAAGATAATTCTGCCAGTGATGGTATCAGAAAAGCCCGCGCAAAGTATCCTCATAATAATTTGGTTTTTGCTAATGGGGGCGATAGAGGAAAAGATAATATTCCTGAAATTCCTGTTTGCCAAGAATGTAATGTTGAGCTCGCCTTTGGGGTTGGAGGTGAAAATAAGGCAAATTCATCAAGTTGGATTTTAGCAGAGTGGAACAAAAAATAGTCATCTGTTTTATTAGTATATAGGAAGAAATAAAATTCATATATTTTATTTCCCTTATTAACGCTTGAGAATTTAGTATATTTTATTACAAAATCACATTCAGTTTTGATACTTTGTTTAACATTTATACCAAATTTACAACTCCTTTTTCACATACCTATGCAGAGTTTGCCAGGTGCAATTCATAAGCCTGGCAATTTCAGCCTTTGAAACATTGTTATCTAATAATTTTTTTATCTCGCTGTGCTTTTTTTCTAGCTTTTTGTAGGTTTTACCATAAGGTCTTCCCAAGTGTTTGCCCTCATCTTTTAATCTTTGAAGCGAGTTTTTGGTGCGCTCGGATATCAATTGGCGCTCTATTTCACCAGCCAAACCAAAAGCAAAAGCCAAAACTTTTGATTGAATATCGGCTCCCAGTCGATAATTTTCCTTCAAGGTCCATATTTGACAATCTTTTTCAAGACATTGTTGTAATATCCCCATTACCTCAAGCAAATTTCTTCCCAAACGCGAAAGCTCGGTAGCAATCAAAATATCGCCTCTTCTTAATTTTTTTAATATTTTTCCAAGTTTGCGATTGGCTAAAGCTTCTCTGGAAGAAATTATTTCTTCAATCCATTGGTCAATTTTTATTCCTTTTTTGTCAGCAAATGCTTGAATTTCATGACTTTGATTGCAAACTTGCTGATGAGTTGTACTTATTCTGCAATATCCGTAAATCATTTTAAGGTCCTTAATAAAACAGTGAAAATATCGATAAAAAGACCTTCATACTACAAAATTTTGTTGACGCCGGCAAAAAATAACAATATAAACACAGCGCTAACTCATTGTTTAAACTTAATTTTGAATCCCCTTTTGGATAACTTTTTAAAAATAAGTTTATTTTTTGTATTTTTTTTGATATAGCTTTTTAGGTAGTAACAACAAACGGTTCTATTGTATGAAATATAGGAACAAAATTAAACTAAAGCGCAAATATTCGCCGCATTATACCGAAAAAAAGCCTTTTTTCTCTGAAAAAGAAATAATCTTCAGAGGTTCCGGCAAGGCTATGGTATTCAAATTTTCATCAAAAACACAATTTTTGATATTGATGTTTGTGCTTTTGCTGTCTTTTTGGTCTTTTTATTCCTATCATATGTATAACAAATCCGGTAAAATCATTTTAGGCAAAGATATCGAGCTTTTGCAAACTCGTGACGCTTACGAGGACTTGATGAGTGATTTTGTAGCTATTCAAAAAAATATTGATGAAGTTTTGACCTCTATGGATAAGACCAAGGCACAAAAAGTCGAAAATAAACTAAAACAAATTACTCATGACAAAAATATTGCCGACAACAAAAAGGTAAACAATAGAGCTGATATTAACGAATTGGTTTTGCAAAGAGATTTGGCTGCTGCCGAACGCGATGCCTTGAAAGACCAGTTAAAAGAGCTTGAAGTGGCTGTTTACAATATTAAAAAGGCCGAAATTGAGGTATTTAACAAAGTTGAAACCATTGTTGCTAAAGAAGTGAACAAATTAAAAAGCGCTTTTTCAAAGGCTAATGGCTCTCTTCAGAGGAAAGGCCTTTACTTTAATCCGTTGGCAAACTCGAAAAAACGAGATTCTAAAGGTGGTAACTATATTCCGGATTCAATGTCTGATTTACGCGATAAAGCTATTATAAATAAAATAAGCAGCATATATAAAGCTGTTGACGACTTGGAGTATTATCGCGAAGTATCTAAAACTGTTCCTTTCGGCAAACCGATATGGAGCTATTGGGTCAGCTCAAAATTTGGTGTAAGAGATGATCCGTTCAATAATAAAAAAGCCGGTCATAAAGGTGTTGACCTTGCCTCACGAACCGGAAACAAGATAAAAGTTCAGGCAAAAGGCAGAGTCACTCGCACCCTTATTTCGAATAAAGGATATGGAAATTTGGTTGAAATTGATCACGGAAACGGTTTTTCAACAAAATATGCTCATATGCATGTTATTTATGTTAAAAAAGGTGATTATCTGGAAGCCGGTGATGATATCGGCGAAGTCGGTAATACAGGTCGTTCTACCGGCCCTCACCTGCACTATGAAATATTGTACCGAGGACATCCAGTGGATCCGATGCCATTTATGCAAATTAAACTATAAAAAAGGATAATTAAAATGTTTGTAAAAAAACTTAAAAGACTTATCTATATTAAACTTGCCCGTCGTTTAAGCAGGAGCACTACCGGAGCTCCGGTTCCCAGCATTGTGAGTGAAAACACCAAAGTAATCGGTAATATTTTTAGTGATGGCATTATTCACATTGACGGAAGTGTTGAGGGAGATGTATCTTGTGATGAGCTTATTATCGGTATAAAAGGCAGTGTCTTCGGTGCAGTTAGCACAAATAATCTGCAATTATACGGTTCCTTGAAAGGAAAAGCTTTGGTTGACAACCTGTTTGTAGCAAAATCGGCCAAACTTATCGGTGATGCTATTCATAATACTATTGCAATTGAGCCAGGCGCTTATATTGATGGTCATTGCATGCGTCAAGGTGACCCTATTCCGGCCGAAGCGCCAAAGCCTGATTTGATGTTAGTTGATAAAAGAAAAAATAATAAATCAGCCTAATATAATAAATGCTTTATTCCGCCGCCTGATAAACAGGCGGTTTTTTTGGCATATTTTTTGCATATAACTCTGTGGATTAATTTAAATATGAGGCAAAAAAATGACGCTGGCAAGTTTTATACCTTCGGTTTCAGGAATGAACGCAATGAGCAAAGCGCAAGAAAGCGTCGCGCAAAACATTGTAAATATGAACACAACCGGATACAAACAACGACAAACCCTGTTTTATACACTGTTGGGTTCATCGGGCATGAATGTCGGATCACAGAGCGGTTTACACTCGTCCCGTGCAGATATTACCGGTGTAGATTCTTTTAACAGAACAAACATAGATATTGAAGGTGTGACCAAAGCAACCGGCAATACTTTTGATGTTGCTATAAACGGTAATTCTAATGCCTTTTATAAGTTGCATGACGGTTATGGTAATTATTTTTATACTCGCGCCGGTGATTTTAAGAAATCAGCCCAAGACGGTAATGCTTATTTGGTATCTTCAGGAGGTTTGTTTGTTCAAGGATTTAAGGCGATAAACGGTGAATTTGAATTTGCCAACACTCCGTCAGATATTATGATTGATGCTCCGAACACCATTGCTCAGAGACCCACTACAAAAGCCTCAATTATCGCAAATCTGCCGGCCAAAGAAGTTGATAAAAGTATATACAGCGTTCATATTTATTCCGAAAATTATGATGGTTCTAACCTCAATTTGATATTTGATCGTGTTGAGGGACAACACAATATGTGGAATCTTTCACTGACCTTAGATGATGGAACAGCCGTATGTAATGACAAGACCGTAACATTTAACACCGACGGAAAGATTATGACACCGGAAAATCTTGATGTTACATTGAACTGGGATGACGGAAGTTCGAGTAATGTGACTGTCGATATTTCAGAAATGACACAATTGGGTATAAACTCTGAAATAGTCAACATCCAACAAAATGGCGATTCATCCGGACATTTAATAGCTATGGGCTTTAATGACAACGGAGTGCTTAGCGCAAGATATTCGAATGACACAGAGTTGGCTATTGCCAAACTTGCAATAGCAGGATTTACCGCACCGGAAAATCTTTCCCCTTATAATACCACATTGTTTGAAACTACCGGAGAGGTTGGCAATGAATATTACATTGACCCTGACGGTATTATAGTTCCGCAAGCTCTGGAATCGTCAACAGTTAACCTGGAGGAAGAATTTGCCAGAATGATTACGGTTCAACGAGCATACAGCCTTAACGCTCAAAGCCTGACGGTTAATGATGAAATGATTTCTTTGCTTGTAGACTTAAAGAGTTAAAAATGAGCTATTTTATAAAATTGTTTTGGAAGATTTGGAATTTTTGGTTCACTTTACCTGACAAAATAAGATTCTTACTTGTCGGCGGGTTCAATGCGTCGGTACAATATTTGCTTTATGTCTGTTTTTTGTATTTTGGCGGAGAAGAAAATTTTCAAGCAGCTCTTATATTGTCGTGGTTTATCTCTTCTATGTCCTCTTTTGCCACGCAAAAAATATTTGTTTTTTGCACAAAGGGAAAACCTATTGATTGGCTTAAAGAATATGTCAAATGTTTGGGTGTTTGGGTAACATCTTATATTATAAACGCCATAGTTTTAGAAATTTTGGTCACTTATTGTAATATAAATGCCTATATTGCCCAAATAATAGGTACCGCTTGCACTACTGTTACAGGCTATATTTTACTTAAATATTTTGCATTCGGACATAAAAAAAACGGCCGAAAATAATTCGGCCGTTTTTTTGGTAAAAAGCTATAAACTATTTAGATTTTTTTGATTTTACAGTAGTTTTTTTGTTTGAATTGCTTGCTTTAAGAACAATAGTCTTTTTAGCAGACGCTTTTACTTTAACATCAGTTGCAGGTTTCAAAATGATTGATTTAGCACTTCTGAAGCTTGCCGGTTTTACTTCTTTTTTCTTTGGCATCAACACTTTCAAAGAAGATGCTTTTTTAGGAGCCTTTAAATTAAATGAAGCTTGAGCAGACAATTGACTGATTGCGGCATCCCAGTCACTTAAGCTTGTATTGGACTGACAGCCGTTGTTTTTCCATATATAGTATGCTGCTTCACGAATAGCATCTTCATTAAATTTGTACATTATAGTTCTCCTAAAGATTAAATTATTACGATTCTGTGATTGCAGTTATAGAAGTTAATAGTTAATATTTAGTTTATCTAAATTAGTTTTTATAAAGAAATAACGAATAAAAACTATAATTTTTCTTAATCCATTTTTCATTAAATTCAGATATTATAAGTAAAATTAAAAAAATCAGGAAAGGTCATGAAATTATATCACTATATTACAAATCCTAATAATGCTTTAGAAAAAGGCATTTTATCTTTTGCCAAAAATCCAAATGCTGATTTACAATATTACTATAAGCGTAGTGGCGAAACAACACATGAAGGTATTGTAAATTGGTTTGAAAATTGTTTTAAAGGCAGAAGTCGTGGTATCAGAGGATTTTCTGAACCAATTAAATGGACTGAAAAATCATTATCTTTAAAAAAATTTATTGAAAATGCTGATATGTTTTCTATTGATTTAGATGCTTTAGATAAAGATGGACTATTAGAAGCTGTATATGTTAGCCCATCTGTTATAGATGTTCCGACATTAAAAGAACAATGGGAATCTGACGAACTTTTAATAAAATTACATGATTACAAAGAGATAAGCACAAAACCTATTGATTGGAATGTCTGCAATGATGAATTGGGACATCGTTTTGCTTATGTTCCTTACTATATTACTATCATAAAAGGAGGTATTATTCCTCCCAAGTATATAAAAAAAGAACAGGGTCTATAAAAAAGCTTCTCTAAAATTGTTTTTAGCTTGGTCTTACTCGTAAGTCCAGCGTTAATCGCTGAACTAACTCGTTTCGGTCACTCGTTTTGTAATATTCGTTTCGCTTCGATTTATCTCGCTTACTCATTAACAAAACTTCGCCATCTGCACTAAAAACAACATTTTGAGGTTGTTTTTAGCTTGATGCCCGCGACCAAGGTCGCTTACTTCAAGCGCGTAACTCCAAGCCATTAAAAAAACCGCCATTATAGGCGGTTTTTTTTAATGGCGGGAGTGACGGGGCTCGAACCCGCGACCTTCTGCGTGACAGGCAGACGCTCTAACCAGCTGAGCTACACCCCCAAGGACGAATTATCTTATAAACAACAAAAATTATAATTGCAAGTATTTTTTTTCATTTTTTACATTTTTTTATAATTTATTCACTTTTTTGTTTTATAATGTGTCTAAGTTATGCACATTACCCCTTTAAAACCTTTATTTTACTAGGGATTTTTGCTATATTCACTCAAACTCGGTTGAATAGGATTAAAACATTGAAATTAAAACTAAATTTTGAATTAAGTGACAAAATCAACATGATAACAGCAAAATCAGGCTTGTTATTAAATAAGTTTATGATGCTGAAGAATCATTTTGCTTTATTAAAAGATAAATTCAAATTATTGAAGGACAACTTCAGATTAGAAGACAAAGTCAACTGCTTAAAGGATAATTGCAAATTATTACTGAATAAAATCAGATTGTTGATGAACAATTTATTTAAACTATTGTCAGATTTCATTATCCTTATCGCAAATAAATTTAAGGCATTGATTAAATCATTATTAGAGTTCCTTATTTCAACCAAAAATAAATCCAAACTGTTGCTTAAGCAATTACCGAATGTTTTAATCCTGATAAAAAATAAGCTTAAGTTGTTAGCAAATATTACTGTTTTGATGAAAAATGAGGTAAAATTATTAAAGAGCCGAATTAAAGCTCTAAGACAAAAGTATAATTTCACTTTCAAGATAAAATACAGACATAAACAAAGAATAATTAACACTTGTTATTTTTCGGCTGTATTTATTGCTTTTGTACTTTCTTTAGCTCATAACAACCGCGTGGAAGCCTCTATTGATAATCAGGACTACTTTTCATATCTTATTGTCGAAGACTCTATCAATCAAAATATCGAAGGCGAATCAATTGATGTTGTAGATGAAACATCTAACAGTATAAAAGAAATGTTTGATATGGTAGATAACTTGCTCAAAAGCAAGAATGAAGAAAAAGAACTTACTTTAGAAAGCGGTGACACTCTTATTTCCTTGTTAAAAAAGGCCGGTGCCACTCGTGAAATTGCCAATGATATATATTACTCACTTAAAGAACATTATGATCCGAGAAACTTGAAAGCCGGCCAAAAAATAAAAATCAATGTAGCAATTGACAATCAATCTCAAGAAGTTAAGGACATAAATTATTTGATGATTGAACAAAATGTCGGCGAGCGCATTATTACTGCAAATAACAACGGCGTATTTGAAACACATATTGAAAAACAAGAATTTATTGATGAAATTAACTCTGTCAGCGGTATAATTGACGGTAACCTTTCTTCGGTCATGAATAAAAAAGGCATTCCGATGAGGGTTGTCAGCAACTTTATCAATTTGTTCTCTTACTCGGTTGATTTTAAACGTGACATTAAAAAAGGTGACAGATTCGAAATTGTCTATGAGAGTCAAATAATCCCTGATGGAACTTTAGTAAAAAGCGGCAACATTATTTATGCCGGTTTGATTTTGAAAAATCAAAAAATCGGACTCTATCGCTTTAAGGATTCTAATGGAAAAGTTGATTACTATACCGATAAGGGAAGAGCTTTGAAAAAAATCTTGGACCGCAAACCATTGGCTAATAAAAATGCCCGTATATCATCACCTTTCGGTAAACGCTTCCACCCAATATTGAAAAAATATAAAATTCACTGGGGCGTTGATTATGCGGCTGCTTCCGGCACGCCTATTTATGCCGGTGGTGATGGTGTTGTTCAAGTGGCAAAATATAACGGCTCTTACGGTAACTACATTAAAATCCGTCATAATTCCGAGTTTTCTACGGCTTATGGTCATATGTCACGCTTTGCTCAAGGAATTCGCCCAGGAGTTCGCGTAACACAAGGACAAATCATTGCTTATGTCGGTTCAACAGGCCGCTCTACCGGTCCTCACCTGCACTATGAGGTAATTCAAAACGGACGTCGTGTTAATCCCCGTACTATTAAAGCTTCTACGGGAGAAAATTTGAGCGGAAATAATTTGAAAAACTTTGACAAGCTCGTTGCCAAAATAGATCGAGACTTCGGAAAAAATTTTGCAAAAGCAAAAGATATAAAAGTAGCTAAAAAATAATCGAAAAAAAGGAGCTTTAATCAAAGCTCTTTTTTTTTAATTTGTCGCATATTTTTTTGATGCATTACGCAAAAGATATATCACTGAACATTTGTAAATTCTATGCAATCAGTCTACTATGATATTTTTGAGCGCCATATTTCCAAAACAGACAATTTTAATATTTTGCCATTTCTTTTTACGATTCCTTTGTTTGTAACATCTTGCTTAGAAGTATATTTAATCATAAACAGCTCCGATAGTTTTTTACAATGATTTATTGTAATATTACAATACAGAAAAAATTTAAGGTCAATATAAATTCATATTTTTTTGTAAAACCTGTTTACAAAGTTGTAAAAATGCAATATAAAGTTGAGGTATTTTAACAATATACAAAGGGAATCGTTATTATGGATAAGTTGCAGCAGGTTAGAGATTTGTTAGAAAAAAAAGTAAAAGAAAAAGGCTTCAGCCTGAATGCCCTTTCTTTGCAACTTGGCAAAAACTCTACTTATTTATTCCATTTTGTAAAAAGAAACTCACCCAAAAGATTGGATGAAAACACCAGAAGAAAACTGGCAAGAATCCTCGATGTTAATGAGCAGGATTTGTGCGATTTTCCTTTGCCGAACAATCTTATTCAAGACAAATTTTCAGCTCTGACAAGCTTTTTTAATTTTAGCAAAACCGGCAATTCTGAGATGATAGCAATTGATGTTATTGATATGAACGGCGAAAAGAAAGGTAAATTTGACCAAATAAAACAGAATCTTATCGGTAAAGAAATTATAACTAAAGAGCTGTTTAAGCATCATTATTCAGAGACAAGTGAAAATGTTTTGATATTTAAGGTCTGCGGCGATTCGATGTCACCCACCATAAATGCCGGTGACTTTGTCTGGGTTGATTTATCTTATAGTATTCCATCTTCTGACGGTATCTATATGATATCTACCAACAGCGACACGATTATTCGCCGTGTTCAAACCAATCCTTTTGATAATTCGGTCGAAATATCTTCTGATAATCCTTCTTATAAGCCGTTTTTGGTCAAAGATATCAAATCATTGAATATCTGCGGAAAGATATTTTGTATAACAAGAAAAATATAGCTTTGAAGTTTTATCCACTAATATTGTAAATAAACAATATTTATATTGATTTTCTATACAAGTGTATTATCTATTGTATTTATACAATGCAGGGATACTACAATGACTGATAAAGAAATTTTTGAAAAACTAAACGAACTGTTCTTCGATTTTGAAGAAAATATTTTTATAAATGACGGAGTGTGGCCGAGAAAAGTCAATTTGATATTTTCGTTTTGGGATTATATCGAAGGACTCTCCGATAAACAAATTGCCGATTTTATTAAAACAAGCTCTGTCGAAAGAATCGAAAATTTTCGCAATATTGCCAGACAGGGCATCGAAAAATGGCTGAATGAGAATATGAAAACCCTGATGATATAAAAATATTTATGGGTTGACTTGCTTTACAGATTGATTAGTATATTTTATATCTTTTAATTTGGAGCTTATTTCATTATGACTGACAAATCAAAATTTGCTGTTTTACTTGCTTGTACGATTATCGGATTTACTTCTCAAACTTATGCCGATGATTGTGTTTTTTCGTTGCATGGAACTTGTTATAATTGTGATACTCCCTACAATTTGAAAGTTGGCACAATGGAAAACTGTGAAAAAAAGTGCCCAAACCGAGTTTATGTATTCAAAGACAGAACTTGTCGACTTAAGGTAGGAGAAAACAAACCCTTTCCGGCATCTGAAGACACCAGCGTAGATATGAAGAATTGCGAAATTAAAGAAGGCGAATCTACAAAAGCAAATGATGATACTGTCGAAAATTATTTCAAAGGTCACAATGGAAAATGCTATAAATGTTCAACAAAAGAAGCAGTTAAAGTAAACAAGGAAAGTTGCGATAAGGAGCGTTTTTGTCATACAAACTGTAAAGGCAGAATATCAAAACATTATAATAGCATAGAAAATAAGTACAGTGTATATAAATGTCCTTCAAACAGACCTTTAATGGACAGATTTATGATGTGTTGGTCTTGTAGCGAGCCTACACCTATTGATTTGAGTTTTGATACGCCTTTTAACAATAAATATTGCGACAACCTGCGATATAGAGAAAAAATAACTCAGGACGGGATTTTGCCGATACAATATGCGCCTTACAGTTATTTAAAAAAATAGACGGTATTCTCTAAAAAAAACATCTCCTAAAATCAGGAGATGTTTTTTTATGTTTTGAAAAATAATTGTTATTTTCAGCCTCTCTCATTAAGAAAGAATTTGCTTATATCAAGCACTTTCCCTTTACCTTTTTTACCATCAGTCTTAGGTTGTCCATCAGCACCATATTCTACACTTTTACCCCCAACAGTAACTCTTTTCGTATCATCTTGCTCAAGAACAACAACATCAACCTCTTTACCTTCTTTTGTTAGCTTATATATTGTCTTTTTAACATTGCCCGGTAATGTGTCCGTTTGAGCATTCGGATCCAGTTTTGCAAGTTCCGCAACAACCGCTTCAAATGTATTTGATGTTGGATTTAATCCAGCGGGAGATGTAGGCCTTAAAGTAT
>JAEIGA010012943.1_pt1 | contig 12694 bp, 9 predicted proteins | sample 9270691 | NCBI WGS metagenome assembly JAEIGA01 (sample SAMN17057246, study PRJNA624740) | gut metagenome | biome: biome; isolation source: fecal sample | host: Bos grunniens | place: China: Xizang | collected 2019 | reverse complement strand
GGGGTTTCACCCCTGCACCCCACCAGAACCCTTTTTGAAAACCTCCTCACTTCGTTCGGTGCGAATTTGCCTGCGGCAAATATCGCGAAGGGTTCTGGACTCCCAAAAACCTTAAAAAACATATATTTCAAAACGCTCTTTTAAATATATTTTTTGAAGGTTCTTGAGGGGGTTCGGGGGAACTTCTTTCAAGAAGTTCCCCCGGCGTTCTCCCAGATAAACCCCCATTTTTAAATCGCCATGCCTCCGTCCACCCCGAGGATCTGCCCTGTGATGAAGGCGGCCTGATCCGAGGTGAGGAAGAGGACGGCGCGGGCGACCTCGTCGGGAGCTCCCATGCGGCCGAGAGGCGTTTCGGCGCAGAGAGATGCCTTGGTGTCAGCATCCAGAGACGCGTTCATGTCGGTGTCGATCAGCCCCGGCTCAACGCAGTTGACGGTAATGCCCGAGGGGCCCAGCTCCTTGGCCATGGACATGGTCAGACCGCGCAGGCCCGCTTTGGTGGTCGAGTAGGCAACCTCGCAGGAGGCGCCCGTCTTACCCCACATGGAGCCGACGTGCAGAATGCGCCCGTAGCGGTTGCGAATCATACCGCTCACCACGGCGCGGGAGAGGTAGAATGCGCCCGACAAATTGGTATCCAGCACCCGACGCCACTCGGCGTCGGTCATGTCCTGCATAAGCCCGATCCACGCGACGGCGGCATTGTTGACGAGAACGTCAACCGTGCCGCCGAGCTTTTTTTCTGCCTCGAGAGCCGCGGCGCGCGCCGCCTCGGGATCGGAAATATCGGCGCGAATGGCGACAGCGCCCGTTTCGCCCTCCACCTCGCGGGCGGCAGCATCGTTTTGACAGTAGATAAATGCGACGGCATCGCCGTTTTGCGCAAAAGCGCGCACGCAGGCGCGGCCAATGCCGCGCGAGCCGCCGCTGATGAGGATTCTTCTCATATCTATTCCTTTTGGGCGTCAGGAGAGCTTCTTGGTGAAATGCTCAATGCGCTCCAGCGCCTCGGTGATGTGCTTGACCGAGTAGGCGTAGGAGATGCGGGCAAAGCCCTCGCCGCTTGCCCCAAAGGCAACGCCGGGGACGATGGCGCACTTGTGTTCGTAGAGCAATCGCTCGCAGAATTCCTCGCTGGAAAGTCCGAATTTTCCGACGTGGGGGTAGATGTAGAATGCCCCCTCGGGCTCAAAGGCATCCAGACCGATGGCGTTCAGCCCGTTGTGAATGTAGCGGCGGCGGCGGTCGTACTCGGCCGTCATGGCGGCTACGTCCTCGTCACAATCCCGCAGGGCGGCGATGGCGGCGAGCTGGGCGGTGGTGGGGGCGCACATGATGGCGTACTGGTGGAGCTTAAGCATCTGGCGCGCCAGAGGCTCGGGGGCGCAGATGTAGCCCAGTCGCCAGCCCGTCATAGCGTAGGCCTTGGAAAATCCGCTCACAACCACGGTGCGCTCCCACATCTCGGGCAGGGAAGCGATGGAGGTGTGCCGCTGGCCGTAGGTCAGCTCGGCGTAGATCTCGTCCGAAAGGACGATGATCTGGTGCTCGCGCAGGATCTTGGCGATCTTCTCGAGATCGTCGGCGTCCATGATGGCACCCGTGGGGTTGTTGGGGTAGGCCAGCACCAGCATTTTGGTCTTGGGGGTGATGGCCGCCTCCAACAGCTCGGGGGTGAGCTTGAATTTGTCCTCGTTGCGGGTCTCCACGATGACGGGAACGGCGCCCGTCATGCGGGCCAGCGGCTCATAGCACACAAAGCAGGGGGTGGGGATGATAATCTCGTCTCCCGGCTCGAGGATGGCGCGCATGGCCATGTCGATGGCTTCGCTGCCGCCCACCGTGACCACGATCTCGTGCTCGGGGGCGTAGGTGAGATCAAAGCGGCGGCTCATGTAGCGGCTGATCTCGCGGCGGAGCTCCATGGTGCCCGCGTTGGAGGTGTAGTAGGTCTTACCCGTGACCAGACTCTCAATGCCCGCCTCGCGGATCTTCCACGGGGTGACGAAGTCGGGCTGACCGACCGTGAGGGCGGTGACGTCGGTCATGCTGTCCAGTATGTCAAAAAATTTCCGTATTCCCGAGGAGGGCATATCCACCACGGCGCGGGGCAGGATTCTTTCGTAATCAATGGATGCCATCAGACGTAGTTTCCTCTCTCATCGATCTCGGGTGCGCCGTAGATGACGCCCTTGTCCTTGTACTTGCGGAGCACGAAGTGGGTGGCGGTGGATACCACGTACTCAATGGGGGCGAGCTTTTGGGCGACGAAGTAGGCGACTTCCTTCATGGTGCGGCCCTCAATGAGCACGCAGAGGTCAAAGCCGCCCGACATGAGGTACACGCTCTGCACTTCGGGGTAGTGGTAGATCTTTTCGGCGATGCGGTCAAAGCCACGGTCGCGCTGGGGGGTGATCTTGACCTCGATCATGGCGGTGACGTACTCGCGGTCAGTCTTGTCCCAGTCAATGAGGGTCTTGTAGCCCACGATGACACCGTCAGACTCGTACTTTTTGATCATGTCGCGGATCTCGCCGACCTCTTTGTCCAGCATGACCGAGAGCTGCTCGGGGGTAAGGGTGGCGTCGTCCTCTAAAACTTTCAGCAAGGTATCCATAGTTTATTATTCCTTTCTTGTATGTAGAGTAGGGTCAGGCATTCGTACCGTCGCCGCCGTTCGGCGTGCTTTGGGTGGTGTCGGTGTTCCCTCCGATGCCCTCGGGGGCACGGGGGACAATGATGGCAGCTACGATGTAGGCGAGAAGGCCGCTGCCGCCCGCTACACAAAACAGAACGGCGGCAAGGCGAATCAGGGTGGGATCGACGTTAAAGTATTCGGCAATGCCACCGCATACGCCGTCGATCATTTTATTTTTGTTGGATTTGTAGAGTCTCTTCGTCATACAGGTACCTTTCCGATCGTCACTTGCCGATCTTTTTGAGGATGGAATCGTAGGTCAGACCATACCGCTCGGCGATGTCGCGGGCGTAGGAGCGGCCGTCGGGCTTGGCGCGGGTGATGAGGAAGGAACGGCGTCCCTCGCCCTCAATGCCTGCCACCAGCGTGTCGATGCGCGCGCCGCCGTCGCGGGTGGACTCGGCGTTGATGCGGTCCAGTTCAGCGGCCAGCTCGTGCAGGTGGGTGGAGAACAGGGTGCGGCAGCCCACGCGGGCGAGTCCCGCCAGCACCTCGGCGGCGATGTAGGAGGCCTCGTAGGAGCCGGTCGAGGACAGGGATTCGTCCAGAAGCACCAGACTGTGCGCCGTCACGGCGTCGAAGATCTCGCCGAGTCGCGCGCACTCCTCGCCGAGACGGCCCTTGTCAATGGTGTCGTCCGCACCCGTCGGGAAGTGGGTGAATATGCCGTCCACGGGGCTGATCTCGCACCGCTTGGCGGGGAGATACATGCCGAGCTGAAGCATGACCTGACAGAGACCGATGGCGCAGGTGATGACGGATTTGCCACCGCGGTTGGGGCCCGTCAGCACGTAGATCAGCGCGTTTTCGGGGGTGGTGTCAAAGGCGACGTCGTTGGGTACCACCGTTTCGCCCTCGGCCAGTTTGAGCGCGACGGCTGGGTTGCACAGCTCGGTGGCGCGGAATACCCGCTCCTCCATGGGACGGAGGATGGGGGCGGTGAGGGGACAGCCGCGCTCGACGAGGGCCTTTTGCAGCTGCGTGCCCTTGACCACAAACTCGATCTCGGGCATAAGGCCGAGGAGGAAGTCGGTGTTTTCCAGCACGTAGCTCTGCACGATGCGCCGCCAGGAGCGCAGGGAGGAACGGTAGACCTCGGCGATGGCCGAGTTGAAGGCCAGCGAGAGGGCGGTCTTTTGGTTTTCGGTCTGCTTTTTGCCAAAGGGAACGAGACTTGCGATGCAGGTGTACTCGTCGCCCTTGAAGTTGAGGCGCAGGATCTTGTCCAGCACGTCGCCCGAATGGAAGGGCTCGGCGTTGATGGACAGCACGCCCGCCTGCGCGGGGCGGAGCTGGGCGTCGAGGTTGACGCCGATGGTCACGCTGCGGATCTCACGCACGCGCTTTGTCAGTTCAGCCAGTTTTTCGTTGAGCTCGCGGTAGTAGTCGGACTCAGCCAGCTCGCGCACGTAGTCGGCGAGACGGATAAACGCTGTGCCCTTGATGCGGTCGCGCGCCGCGCCCAGCCCCTTATGGAGTATGTCCACGCACGTGATGTAGAGCTCGATCTCGGTCATGCTGGAGAGGTAGGAGGCGGTGTCGCCGTCTCCCTCGGCGTCCTGCTCGAGACGGCGGAGCTCGGTGATGTCCTGCAGGACGGGCACGAGCCGCTGAAGCGTCTCGGTCAGCTCGGGGTTGGTGAGAAGATCTGAGAAGGTCTGGTTGCGGTAGGCAATGACCGCGGGATCGGCGGTGACGTATTCGACCGCGGGCAGGCTTTTGGGATTGAAGATCTCCAGCATGCCCAGCTCCTGCAGGGTGTACATATCCACGTCGGGGGCGTCCGCGCCGCTGAGGTGGGCCTGCAGACTCGCTGCGTCGGGGTAGAGAAGGCTGAAATTTTCCAGTTTCATGGGAGTGATCCTTTCGGTTGCCGCGTTAGTTGATGGGGTGGGGGATCAGTTCGCCGTTTCGCATAACGGCGACCGAGTCAAAGCCCGCCGCGCCGAGGAGAGCGTAGCCCTTACGGATGGGCTTGGCGAGATCGGTGGGGGCATGTGCGTCCGAGCCGATGGTGACGAGCTTTCCGCCACAATCAGCATAGAATTTAAGAAGCTCCAAGGTAGGCATGGCCACACCCAGTCCTCGGCGGAGGGAGGAGACGTTGAGCTCCAGCGCGATGCCCCGCGTGATGAGGGTGCGGTAGAGATGCTCGATCTTTTCCATATGGGGGGCGAAGGAGAATTTCATCTCCGCCGCCGTGATGTAGCGATGCATGTAGGTCAGATGCCCGAGTGCATGGATGCCCTCAAAGGTACACATCTCGATGGTCTCGTCCAGCGCGCGGTCAAAGAGGCGGTGGAGGTGTGTATCGGTCATCATGTCGTATCTGAGCATGCAGAAGTCGGGCACGTCCCGCAGGTTGTGGAGCGAGCCGATAACGAAATCGTAGGGGTGCTCCGCGAGGATGGCGGCGGCGCGTTCGGGGTATTGGGTGGCATTGCCCAGCTCGATGCCGCAGAAGACATTCAGCCGTCCGCTGTATTTCTCCTTCGCCGCCAGCATGGCATCAAATGCCTCGTCGGCGGGGTAGGGGGTATAGATGCCTTCGACCTCACCGTTGACGTCGCAGTGGTCGGTGATGGCGAGATCGGACAGACCCAGCTCCAGCGCGCGCCGACAGAGGGCATCGGGGGTGGAGTCGGGAGCACCGTCAAAGGAGAAGGACGTATGGGTATGGTAATCGCACAAGAACATGGTGGCACCTCGCTGTGTTCCGCCGTGCGGCGGATATAAATATACATCTTATATTATAGCATATTTTTTTAAATTTGTATATAGGTTTTTGAGAATTTTGAAAAACCGTCTTGCATGGGGCGAAGACGGTTGACAAGCGAGGAATCATCATGTATAATAAGGACAAATCAAAGCCGCGAAAGGAGGTTGCCATGTCGGACAGAAGCCGTCCCACCCAGCGTGAGGAAAATCCGTTCCCCCACAGCGACAGCCATAAGCGGTACTACACCTACGACTACTGGCTGAGAGAGACCTTTGGCGGCAAGTGCGCCAAGATCCCGCTTGACGCGGGCTTTACCTGCCCCAACATCGACGGGCGGTGCGGCCACGGCGGCTGCATCTACTGCTCCCCGCGCGGGAGCGGGGATTTCGCCGAGTCCGCCCTGCTCCCCCTGCGCGAGCAGTACGAGCGCGGCGTGGCCACCCTGTCCAGAAAATGGTCTGTCGAGCGGTGCATCCCATATTTTCAAGCCCATACCAATACCTACGCTCCCGCCCGGCATCTGCGCCGCATCTACGACGAGGTGCTGACCTTCCCCCATGTGGTGGGCGTAAACATCGCCAGCCGCGCCGATTGCCTGCCGCCCGATACCGTAGCATACCTTGCCGAATTGGCTGATCGCACCACCCTGACGGTGGAGCTGGGCCTGCAAACGGCGCATGACACGACCGCCGCGCGCATTAACCGCGGGCATACCTATGCCGACTTCGTGGAGGGCTATACCCGACTGCGCGAGGCATCCCCGCGCATTCATACCTGCATCCACCTCATTTTCGGTCTGCCCGATGAGAGCGAGGAGGACATGCTGGACACCGTCCGCGCGGTGGCGGCGCTTCACCCCCATCAGGTCAAGATCCACCTGCTCCACGTCCTGCGAAATACTGCGCTGGCTGAAACGTACGAGGGCGGTGAGTACATCCCCATGGAGCGCGAGCGGTATATCGACACCGTGGTGCGCGCGCTGGAGCTGTTGCCCCCCGATACCGTGGTCGCCCGACTCACGGGAGACGGCGCGGCGGCCGATCTGTTGGCTCCCATGTGGAGTCGCGCGAAAATGGCGGTCATCAACGACATTGACGGGGAGCTGTACCGCCGAAAAACCGTTCAAGGATCCAAATATAAACAGCAAATAGAATTATAAACAATACATTGATTTAACATGAAAAGGAGTCGCTGATATGACCGATCAGTTCTTTTCCAAGGCTCAATGGATCTGGCGCGCCGAGCAGGCGGGCCGAGATGAGTTCTGCGATTTCAAATCCGCATTTTTTGTTGCGGACGGGACGGAGGGTGAAGCGTACACCCTCACCATCGCGTCCGATTCCAACTACACCGTGTGGATCAACGGCCGCCTCGCGGCGTGGGGACAGTACCCCGATTACCCCGACTACAAGGTGTGCGATAAGGTGGACGTTACCGAGTTCGTGCAGGCGGGCGAGAACCGCGTGGCCATCACGGTGTGGTACTACGGGCTGGATAATTGCTCGGCCTACTACCCCGGCGAGGCGGGGCTGATCTACGAGATTTCCGACGGTGATGACGTCCTGGACTACTCGGGCGCGCACACCCTCTCCCGTCTCTCGCGCGGACACTTGTCGGGGCAGTGCGTGAGCATCAGCGGCCAGCTCGGCTATACGTTTCACTATGATGCCAAGGCCGACGACGGCTTCTCTCTCACGGCGGGCGGTGCAGGATTTGCGCCAAGCCGCCCCGTACCGAATATCTCTACCGATTTCCATCTCCGCCCGAACAAGAAGCTCATTCTCAAGGAGCGTTGTCCGACCACATACGTCAACATGGGCGTGTTCAAGTATATCGAACCCATAGATCAGCCCAACGCCAATATGCAGCGAGCTGCCCTCTCCCACCGCTTCCCGCGCGATCTGATCGGCACGTCCGACGTGACGCATCCTTCGACCACCCATTTTGCCATGAGGGAGCAGGAGGACGCGGCGTGGGACGGACTGTATTTCATCGTGGATCTGGGCGCGGAGACCGCAGGCTTTCTGGATCTGGATATCGAAGTGTCCGAGGATTGCCGCATCGACGTTGGATTTGGCGAGCATCTGTCCGATGGTCGCATCCGCACGGGGCAGTGCGGCTTTTACTGCGACGTGCTGGCGAAAGCAGGACGCAACACCTACCTGCATACCTTCCGTCGTCTGGGATGCCGATATCTGCAATTTTTCGTTCATGCGCGCGAGGCGACGGTGCATTACGCGGGCCTCCGCCCCACCGTGTACCCCTTGAAATTCAAGGACTACCAAAGCGGCAATCTCCTGCGCGATACCATATATAAGGTGTGTCAGGACACCCTGCTCCATTGCCTGCACGAGCATTACGAGGATTGCCCGTGGCGTGAGCAATGTCTGTATATCATGGACGCGCGCAACCAAATGCTGTGCGGCTACTACGCGTTTGACGAATACGAGGCACCCCGCGCATCCCTTGAGCTGATGGCGCACGGCCTGCGCCCCGAGGGACTTCTCTCCCTCTGCTTCCCCGCGGGCTTTGACCTGCCCATCCCCTTCTTCTCGTGTATGTACTTCGTGGCCATGAACGAGTACGTGCAGTATTCGGGCGACAAATCCCTCATCGAGCAATACGACGGTGTGCTGGAGACCGTCATGAATACGTTTTTGTCCAAAATGCAGCCCTCGGGTGTCATCGACCATTTCTACGGCGCAAAGCTCTACGATCAGTTCTACGGCTTTTGGAATTTCTACGAGTGGCAGCCCACCATGAACGGCTATGACGAGGGCAACCGCGAAAGAACCCGCCTGGCCGCTCCCCTCAACGCATTCCTGTGCCTCGCCCTGCGAGCGTACGCCGAGATCAGCGACACGCTGGGCAAGACCGATCGGGCAGAGGATTGCCGAACCCGCGCGGCGAGCATCGCGCGCGCCATCGGGGAGGTCTTCTACAACCCCGAAACCAAGCTCTTTGAAACCTATGACTGCATCAGTCGCGGCGAATATTCGGTGCTGACTCAGGCGCTGTGCGTGCTGTGCGGCGCGGGAGAAGGGAAGGATCTGTCCCGCATTCTGCCCATCGTAGCCACCAACGGCAAAGAGAATTTTGGCCTTACCGTGTATCCCGCTACTCTGAGCATGTACTGCTTCCGCTTTGACGCGCTTTTGGCCGTGGATCGGGAGAAGTACGCCCCCGTGATTCTCCGGGAGATCGACGAGGATTACTTCTACATGCTCCGTCAGGGCGCGACTACTTTCTGGGAGCGCATCATAGGCGCGGCGACGGTGTACGACGAGGTACCCAGCCTGTGCCACGGCTGGAGTGCCCTGCCCATCTACTACTACGAGCTTTTAAATAAGTAAAAAGGAGATCACTATGGCAAATCCGTTTCGCAAGGCCGCGTGGATCTGGCGGCAGAGCCTCGCGCAAAATGATGAATTTTGTGATTTTTTGACCGTTTTTGAAGCCGAGGGAGAGGGAGCCTACACTCTCTCGATCGCGGCTGACTCCAATTATACCGTGTGGATCAACGGAGAGCTTGCCGCCTTTGGGCAGTACGCCGATTACCCGCACTACAAGGTGTACGACAAGGTGGATGTGACCGCCTTCGTTCGCAAGGGCGAGAACCGCTTGGCGGTGACCGCGTGGTATATAGGCATCGACAGCTCCACCTACCGCCGTGGCGAGGCGGGACTCATCTACGAGCTTGCCGACGGGCAGGGCAACGTGCTCGCCGCCTCGGGCGCGCAAACCCTTTCGCGCCTCTCCCCCGAGTACGTCAGCGGGGTGGGACGGCTGATCTCCCCCCAGCTTGGCCCGACCTACCACGTTGACCTCCGTGGCCGTGACGGATTTCAAGCTGAGGGCGACGCGGGCTTTGCCCCCTCCCGCGCGGTGACGGATATTTCCACCGATTTTCACTTGCGCCCCAACGAAAAGCTGATCCTGCGCGACCGCCTGCCCGCCGCCGTGTGCCGTACGGGCGCGTTTACGTATCCCTTTGAGTGGGACGTGTCCCTCGGCACGCATGCCTACAATCCGGCGGCCGCCATGCAATCTGCCCTCGTGACGAGCCGCGTGCAGGGATTTTTGCCCCGACTCACGGGAGAGGACGATGCCTTCGTCTCTGAGCTTTCTGTCACGGAGCAGGAGAAATCCTGCCACGGTGTGTATATCATCGTGGATCTGGGCGCCGAAACGGCGGGATTTTTGGATTTTGATATCGAAGTTCCCAACGACTGCCGCATGGATGTGGGCTTTGGCGAGCATCTCATCGACGGCGTGTGCCGTACCGCCGTGCGCGGATTTTCGACAGACGTGGAGCTGGTGGCGGGACGTAACCAATACCTGCACACCTTCCGCCGCTTCGGCTGCCGCTACGTTCAGCTCTTTATCCATGCCCCCTCTGCCAAGGTACGCTACGCGGGCATCCGCCCTACGCTCTATCCCTTGGTGCATAAGGATTTTCGCTGTGGCAATCTTCTCCGCGAGACCATCTACCGCACCTGCCAGAATACCCTGCAGCATTGCCTGCACGAGCATTACGAGGATTGCCCGTGGCGCGAGCAGGCACTCTATACGCTGGATTCCCGTAACCAGATGCTCTGCGGCTACTACGCTTTCGGGGAAACCCGTGCGCCCCGTGCCGCGCTGGAGCTGATCGCTCACGGTCAGCGCAAGGACGGCTTGCTCATGCTGTGCTACCCCGCGGGCGCTGACGCGCCTATCCCCGCCTTCTCTTGCATGTATTTCGTGCAAATGGAGGAGTACATCCGCTACACGGGGGATACCTCGCTGGCTGTGACCTACTACGACCTGCTGGAGTCCATTCTGGCAACCTTTGAGTCCCGCATGACCGACGAGGGCGTTCTGGAAAACTTCTACGGTCCCGGCCCCGACGGACGGATCGAGTATTGGAACTTCTACGAGTGGTCGGACACCATGAACGGTCACTTCAATGAAACCGTGCGCCGTCTGGAATCTCCGCTGAACGCCTTCTATTCCCTTGCCCTCGGCGCGATGGAGAAGATCTGCGCCGCCATCGGCAAGACCGAGCGCGCGTCCGAGCTGTCCGCTCGCAGAGATGCCCTCAATGCCGCCATCGCGGCGAAATTCTACAATCCCGAAACGAGGATGTTTGAAACTATTGAGGGGGAGGGCGGCCGATACACCGTCTTGACGCAGGCACTCTGCTTGCTTTGCGGCGCGGCAAAAGACGTGGATACCGAGATGATCTTACAGGCATTGGCGACCAATGGCGGCCGCGTGGGCGAGCTGGACGTCGTGCCCAATACTCTGAGCATGAACGCCTTCCGCTTTGACGCGTTGCTGGCTGTTGACTGCGAAAAATACTCGCCCGTCATTCTCGACGAGATCGACCGTGACTACCTTTACATGCTGCAAAACGGCGCGACCGCGTTCTGGGAAACTATCCAAGGCGCGGCGGATTTCGGAGGCGCGGGCAGCCTGTGCCACGGATGGAGCGCTTTGCCCGTGTACTACTACGAGATTCTCCTTGGTGACGAAAAAAATGTTACCCGATGAGACATATTTATGTGTAAAGACAAAAATATTTTGCATTTTTTGTGTAGTTTGCTGAAAACATGTCGCAAAGTTTGGATAAACTATCGGTTGAAAAACGGAATCGATTATGGTATAATTACTGTGAAATAGCATCGGTACGTGTATCTCACGCCCGATGTGATTTGAAAGGAGAAAAAGCATATGAAAATGAGAAGAGCCCTTGCGCTTCTGATCAGTGCCATCATGGTTCTTGCCATGATCCCCGTCGTGACCCTGTCTACGGGCGCGGTGGACATCCCCGGTGAGTGGGATACCTTCCGTGATCCTAAGGATTACGACAAGACTGAGGCATTCTGCCCTGCGGCAGGCTACACCTACACGGCTGACGGTTTCACCATCGTTCCTGCCGACTACACCGACATTACCCCCTACCTTTCCATCTCCTCCAAAGAGAAGGTCAGCATTAAGGATGGTCTGTACCTGGAGTTCCGTGTGGACAACTACTCCTACGAGGCTTCCGACCACTGGATTGCCTTCACTCTGTGGGACACCCTCAACGCAAGACCCGGTAACGACCAGCATGGTCAGGGCTGGCTCAACCTGAACCGTACCCCCGGTCAGGGTGGCGCGGGCTCGTGCCAGAGTTTCAAGGAGAATGTGGCAAATCACTTTGGTGACGTCACTATCACGCCTACCATGGACGATGACGGTAGAGAGATCTACACGCTGGAGGTTGAGTGGGACGGCAGTGCCTACGACATCAGAGTCTGCGGCGTTACCGTTGCCGGCTCCGCTGTTGGTGTAACCGATCATCTGGAGACCATTGATCCTAACGGTGAGTTCTACGTGGGTATCCACATGCACTCGGGTACCAAGAGCGGTGTCGCTGCCGGTACCATTACCAAGTTCGGTACTTCTAAGGACGACGCGACCGTTCCCACCGGCTCCGACAAGAAGGATCCCGAGGAGAACCTCAACTTTATTGCTGACTTTGAGGATTGCCCTGCACCCGAGGCGGGTAAGCCTGCTCTGCTGTGGGATGCGTCCAAGAGCAGCATGAGCGGTGATCCTATGGGATCCTCCTTGGATATTACTGCGAAGGGCGATCTGTCCTACCATTTCAAGATGGGAGGCAACGTGGGCTTTATGACTTGGCCCATCAAGCAGTCCTTGTCCTACAGAGCGGAGGAATATCCCGTTCTGGCGATTATGTTCCGTGATTTTCTGCACGATGGCGGTAGCCTGTGGTGGTACTCGGGCGATTTCCTGGCTGCGGACGATCAGCATATGATGACCTGGTCCTCGTACGCTACTGGTGAAGGCGGTCAGTACTCCGCGATCTACGGTGAGGATGAAGAGTACACTCTCGTTATCATCGACCTGTCCACCGCTAAGGATTGGGGCGGCAGAATCAACGGTCTGCGCCTTGACTTTGCCAACACCTACTGGGAGGACCAGGACGGTGAGTGGGATATCTGCTACATGGGTATGTTTGACACCGTTGACAACGCGAAGGCGTATGCCGACAACTATACCGGCATGGATGCCGTGACTGAGCCCGAGAGTGAGTCTGAGACCGATGCCGCTACCAATGCGCCTGAGGAGACCACTGCAAACGCTGACGAGTCCGGCGATGCATCCGAGGAGACCACCGTTGCCTCTGAGGAAACCACCGTTGCCACTTCCGAGAAGAAGGGCTGTGGTTCCGTTGTCGCTACCGGCGCTGCCGTAGCCGTGCTGGCTGCCGCTGCCGCTGCTGT
>JAEIGA010012942.1_pt1 | contig 12694 bp, 7 predicted proteins | sample 9270691 | NCBI WGS metagenome assembly JAEIGA01 (sample SAMN17057246, study PRJNA624740) | gut metagenome | biome: biome; isolation source: fecal sample | host: Bos grunniens | place: China: Xizang | collected 2019 | reverse complement strand
TCGAACCCCGCGCTGATTGCATCGTTAGAGAACATAGAGAGCATAACAAAGAAGCTTAACAGCACCACAGAACAGCTCAACAGGCTATTGGCCAATGACATCCCTGCAATTACAGGACGAATGGTGCAGATTGAGGAGGATGTACTTGCCACGAGCTCGCAGCTGAAAGATATTGACTACAAGAGCATTGCAGCGAGCCTCGACAGCACAATCACAAACCTGCACGACATAACCGAGGCCTTGAACAACGGAACAGGCACTGCAGGAATGTTGCTGAAGGACAGTACGCTATACAAGAACTTGAACAGCACATGCGAGTCGGCAACCATGCTTTTGGAGAACCTGCGCGAGAACCCCAAACGCTATGTTCACTTCTCGATATTCGGAAGAAAAGAGAAATAGGATGATTCATCTATGTATTAAAAGCAGGTGCAATAGTTATTGCACCTGCTTTTAATACATATACCGACTGAAAGATAACTGTAAAAGAGTTTTTTGGAAAAAAGCGTAACAGCAAAAGATCCTTTTAGCCAAATCCGTTTCTATCTGCTGAAAGGGATTCGGCTTAGAATACGCCCGTCACGGGCTACCACCTCCAAAGTATACACACCCGACAACAATCCACGCACACCTACCCTCATGCTATAAGGGGTGCTGTACAACTGCATACCCGAAGCATCGCGTATCACGATGCGCATACCCCAATCACAAGGATGTGGCAGAAGGAATTCATCACGTCTTAAACGGGGGTAAACGAAACGGCACTCCCAACGTGCGGCACGGCTCTCGATGCCGTAAGCATCCACTGCTGTCACTGCAAACTGCATGGTAGTGCGGGGAGCTCCTACCCAAGCATAGGCTGTATCATTGTGCATAAGGGTAAGTATATTTGTTGCATCACAGATATTCACAATAGAATCGGTTGAGACATACAGATTATAGCGCATGGGCGGCTCGGAGGGCGCAGCATCAGCTGCAATCCACGAAAGGAAAAGAGTATCGCCACTCCAATGGCCGTTCAAAGCAGATGGCGCCTGCGGCTCTTTTGTCGACAACCACTTCATAGGCGGTACAAGGGCCTTATAACGGTTTATTGCCGAGTATATGTGGGAGAAGTTGTCGATATCATCGAGCAGATGACGAGTGCGGAACATTACCGTTCCGGCAGCACCGGCCGAACGTGTAGTGAGCATCTGACGCTGCAACTCAACGGCATCCCAATCGCCATATTGGGGCAAAAGACGATAGGTTCCCATTCCGGGAGCTATGTGACGCGAACTGATATTCTCGTTCCAGTCGAGCACAAAGGGATAAAAGTCGTTTCCCTTAAAATAGAGCATAGGGAAAAGAGCATCCATAATACCCTCGCGCATCCACTCCTGCGCATCCTGAAAGACTGTACAACGTGCATTCCATCCCAATGAAGAGTAGGCGGTAAGGTCGTCGTGTTTCCCAAGAGGTGCGCAACTGACCATTACCCAAGGTTTTAGGGCTTTCACTGTGCCATACACCCTACGCACTATCTCTGTTATATTGGAACGGCGCCAATCGCCTAATGAGAGGCCACGGCCATAACGGCTGTGGAGATTGCCATCGGGATAACCATTAGGACGGTCGGGGTAACGTATGTAATCGAGGTGAATGCCATCCACGTTGTAGCCGCTTACAATCTCACTCACAAGGTCACAAAGATAATCGGCAGTTCCGGGGCGGCCGGGTTCCATATACCAGCTGCCCTTATAAAGACGGCACAACGACGGTTTCCTGTTCTTCAGTGCCTTACGTCCCTGCTCCTTCACATACTGCGCACTGCCCAAAGGCAATGCAACCACCCAAGCATGAAGCTGCATGCCACGCTTGTGACACTCGTCGATGGCAAATGCCAACGGGTCGTATCCGGGATCACCGCCCGGAACATTGGTAAGTGCTTTTGAGAACGGCTCTATTGCTGACGGATATATAACATCACCCCTGACGCGAGTCTGCAACATGACACAATTGACATTTAGCATGCTCAATGAGTCGAGAATTCCAATCAGTTCCTGCTTCTGCACCCTGATATCGGCCTCACTCCTTACCTGTGTACGTGGCCAATCGAGATTCTCAATCACCGTGAGCCACACCGCACGATATTCGTACTTGGGATGCACGAACTGGGCCACCAAAGAGATAGGCAGAGCAACAAAAAATAACAAATATAATATTCTGAACCTGTTCATATAAAAAATATCACAAAAGTACTCATTTTAGCGGTTACATAGGAGGTATATCCGAATTATTTTGTAATTTTGCATGAATAACTGTAGCTGTTGGCACATTATGCCTGCCACAAAAGAGAGGTCAGACAACATGATAACAATCAGAAAAAACGGCCGACAGAGAAAAGTTGAAGTATACAATACAATTCATAAAACTATTGCAGTATGACAAAAGTAAAAAAATTCATCACTTGTGACGGAAATCAGGCAGCGGCTCACATCGCTTATATGTTTTCCGAGGTAGCAGCAATCTACCCTATCACTCCATCATCGCCTATGGCAGAGTACAGAGACGAATGGGCTGCTCAGGGTCGTAAGAACCTTTTTGGCGAGACTGTTTCGGTTCAGGAAATGCAGTCAGAGGGCGGTGCTGCAGGTGCGCTTCACGGCTCATTGCAGGCCGGTGCGTTGACAACCACATTTACCGCATCGCAGGGTCTTCTTTTGATGATTCCCAACATGTACAAGATTGCCGGTGAATTGCTCCCCAGCGTATTCCACGTTTCGGCACGTTCACTCGCAGGTAGTTCACTCTGTATCTTCGGCGACCACATGGACGTTATGGCATGTCGTCAGACCGGTTTCGCAATGCTTTGCGAGGGTTCGGTACAGGAGGTTATGGATCTCTCGGCTGTTGCGCATCTTGCAACAATTAAGAGCCGTGTTCCTTTCATGAACTTCTTCGACGGTTTCCGTACATCACACGAGATACAGAAAATTGAGATGATTGAGCAGGAGGAGATTGCTCCTTTGGTAGATTGGGAAGGCGTTCAGGCATTCCGCAACAGAGCTCTCAGCCCTACATCACCCGTTACACGCGGTACAGCCGAGAACCCCGAGACATTCTTCACACACAAGGAGAGTGTAAACCCCTACTACGAGGCAGTGCCCGACATCGTCGCAGAGTACATGCGCGAAATTTCGGCTATCACAGGACGTAACTACGCTCCCTTCACATACTATGGTGCTGAAGATGCAGACCGCGTAATCATCGTTATGGGTTCAGCTACAGAGGCTGCCAAGGAGGCTATCGACTACATGATGGCACGTGGCGAGAAGGTTGGTTTGGTAACCGTACACCTCTATCGTCCCTTCTCACTCAAGTACCTTGCTGCAGTTATGCCCAAGAGCGCAAAACGCATTGCAGTCCTCGACAGTACAAAAGAGCCCGGCAGCAACGGTGAGCCTTTGTATCTTGACATTGTTGAGGCATTCGCAAGCTGCGAGGAGTTGAAGGCTATCAACCCCACTATCGTAGGCGGCCGCTTCGGTTTGGGTTCAAACGACACTACACCCGCTATGATTATGGCAGTGTATGAGAACCTTGCACTCCCCACTCCCAAGAACCACTTCACATTGGGTATTACCGATGACGTAACATACACCTCACTCCCCAAGAAAGAGGAGATTGCCGTTGTTGACGGTATGTTCGAGGCTAAGTTCTACGGTTTGGGTGCAGACGGTACTGTAGGTGCAAACAAGAACTCTATCAAGATTATCGGTGAGAACACCGACAAGCACTGTCAGGCTTACTTCTCTTACGACTCCAAGAAATCGGGAGGTTTCACCTGCTCACACCTTCGTTTCGGTGACAAGCCCATCCGCAGCACATATCTTGTAAATACTCCTAACTTCGTTGCTTGCCACGTACAGGCTTACTTGCGTATGTACGATGTAATCAAGGGCTTGCAGAAAGGCGGTACATTCCTCTTGAACACTGTTTGGGACGGCGAGGAGCTTGCTAAGCACCTTCCCAACAACGTGAAGAGATATTTTGCTGAGAACGACATAACAGTATAATATATCAACGCAACAAAGATTGCACGCGAGATTGTTTTGGGCAACCGTACCAACACTATCCTTCAGAGCGCATTCTTCCGCATTACAGAGGTTATCCCTGTAGACCTTGCCATCGAGCAGATGAAGAAGTTCATCGTTAAGTCTTATGGCAAGAAGGGTCAGGACATCGTCGACAAGAACAACGCAGCTGTTGATCGCGGTGGCGAATACAAGCAGCTTACAATTGATGCTGCATGGGCTAATCTGCCTGCTGACGCTCCCGTTGAGCGTGACGAGCCCGATTTCATCAAGAATATCGTTCGTCCTATCAACGCACAGAACGGTAACGATCTTCCCGTATCGGCATTCGTTGGTATCGAGGATGGTACATGGCCTTGCGGAACATCTACATACGAGAAGCGCGGTGTAAGCGCATTCGTTCCCAAGTGGAACATGGAGAACTGTATCCAGTGTAACAGATGTTCATACGTTTGTCCTCACGCTTGTATCCGTCCCTTCGTATTGGACGAGCAGGAGGCTGCCGGTCTCAATGCCAATAAGATTGAAATGAAGGCACCCGCAGCACTCAAGGGCATGCACTTCCGCATACAGGTTGGTGTTATGGACTGCTTGGGTTGCGGTAACTGTGTTGACGTATGTCCCGGCAATCCCAAACTCGGTGGCAAGGCTCTCGAGATGGTTCCCTTCGAGGACGAGCGCGAAGAGGCTGCAAACTGGGATTACTGCGTTAAGAATGTCAAGAGCAAGCAGAACCTTGTTGACATCAAGAGCAACCCCAAGAACTCACAGTTCGCAACACCTTTGTTCCAGTTCTCAGGAGCATGTTCAGGTTGCGGTGAGACTCCTTATGTAAAACTCATCAGTCAGTTGTTCGGCGACCACGAGATAGTAGCAAATGCCACAGGTTGTTCTTCAATCTACTCTGCATCTGTTCCTTCAACTCCTTATACAACAAACGAGAATGGCGAGGGTCCTGCATGGGCTAACTCATTGTTCGAGGACTTCTGTGAGTTCGGTCTTGGTATGAAACTTGCCGAGAACAAGATGCGCGCACGTCTCGAGCGTCTCTTCACAGAGGTTCAGACATGCAGCTGCTGTACAGAGGAGTTCAAGGCACTTGCACAGCAGTGGCTCGACAACAAGAACAGCTCGGCTGTTACCAAGGAGATCGCTCCTGCTATCATTGCTGCTTGCGAGGCTTGCCAGTGCGACAAGTGCAAGGAGATTCTCAACATCAAGCAATACATCGTTAAGCGTTCACAGTGGATTATCGGTGGTGACGGTGCATCATACGACATCGGTTACGGCGGTCTCGACCATGTAATTGCATCGGGCGAGGATTTGAACATCCTTGTACTCGATACTGAGGTTTACTCTAACACCGGTGGTCAGGCTTCCAAGTCTACTCCTCTTGGTGCTATTGCCAAGTTTGCTGCTGCCGGAAAGCGTATCCGCAAGAAAGACCTTGGTATGATTGCTACAACCTACGGATATGTTTACGTTGCACAGATTGCAATGGGCGCAAGCTACGACCAGTGCTTGAAGGCTATTCGCGAGGCTGAGGCTTATCCCGGTCCTTCACTCGTTATCGCATACGCTCCCTGTATCAACCACGGTATCCGCAAGGGTATGGGTAAGGCACAGGCTGAGCAGGCTGCCGCTGTAGAGTGCGGTTACTGGCACCTGTGGCGTTACAACCCCGCACTCGAGGATGAGGGCAAGAACCCCTTCACACTCGACAGCAAAGAACCTCAGTGGGACAAGTTCCAGGAGTTCTTGCAGGGAGAAGTACGTTACGCATCACTTGCAAAGCAGTTCCCCGCAGAGGCTCAGGAGTTGTTCACTGCTGCTGAGGGCATGGCGAAGAAACGTTACGCAAGCTACCAGCGTATGTCTAAGATGGATTGGAGCAACGAATAATCGTATAGCACAATAAAATCCATAAATAAAATGACCCGTTCCAAAATGGAACGGGTCATTTTATTTATTCAATAGGGTAAATAATTCAGAGAATAGAAAACGTAAGGATATTACTTAAGCAGACGCGGGAGCAGGCTGTCGAGGAAAACCTCTTTGTACACTACCCTATAGTGCGGATGATACGCCCTGCTATACTCCTCGCTGTGGTGCATCACATAAATACCTCTTGAAAGGTTATCGGATATAAACTGCGAATCGGCCGCGTACCCCTTTATATGAGGGAAATGGATATGTACACGACTTTCTATCATACTCCACTCTGTAGTCCACTGTGCGTCCATCTGAATACGCGAATAAGGAAGGCTTGACATAAAGGCATTGACAAGTTCATCGAGCGTTATAAGGCCATCCCTTAAAGCAGAGAGGTTCACACGGTAGAAGTTGTTATTATAGCCGCAGGGCTCGTAGTAGGCCGCATCAAGAGTGTCTGCTGCCGATAGCTCATCGACAATATGTTGCCTTACTTGTGCAGTATCGCCTATCATGTGGGCAACACCGAAATAATCGTGAAAGAAGTTCTTATAGATATCACGCAATGTACTCGACGGAAAGCGCTGCATCTGACTGTATATAGCCTTGTCTACTCTCATAAGAAGCTCATTATCCTGTGCATTAACGGGAACAGCCATTGCCACAACAAAAAGAGCCGTAAGGAGAGTACGCATTATTATTCAGCAGTTTTACGCAATCAGTCGCGCATAGACTTCAAGGGGTACAACAGGCCGCTCTTTTTGGAGAGGCGTGCCTTGGCCGAGCCGAAATTGAGTGCGAGGTCGAGCAAGATAGGCAGATGGTTGTCGTCGTTGGTGACGTAGAAATTGATAATCTCGCGTTCCTTGCCGTTACGCTCCTCGACAAGCGACACCACAAGACAGTCGTAGTCGTGTCCATCGTCCGATTTGGTACGCTTCTTACCCCTGTATATAAGGTGCTGCGGCACTATACGTTTACCTGTTGCGACGGGGAATGTAAGACGCTGCCCTTTCTTAAGCGATGCAAAGTCGAGCGTTCGTGCATAGGCAAGAAGGCTCATCATATCATATACACCTCCCTTGACAATCTCCTCTTTATATTGGGGGGTATCCTTATCGCGACGGTAAAATTGTCGCACCTTTACAAGAGAATCGGGAAGATATGTGTACCACACCTCATTAAGATAGTAGCGTTTTCCCTCGGCCGATGCCTTACGGTAGTATATAGGGCGAAGGTCGGGAGTGAACACCGTTGTAAGGGTGTCACGCATGCGGAAGAAGGCATCCGCAGTGCTATTGGTTGAACTCAAGAGTGTCATGTATTGAGCACGCTGACCATTGAAGATGGTGTCGCGTATGTAGAGAGAGGCACCACCGGCCTTGACCCAGATGAACTTCCAATTGAAGTAGAAAGTACACTCCAGTGTCTCGCCCGAGCGGAATGCCGGTGTCTGCTTGATATTCTGCGCCGGGATTGGCAGGGCAAATATAATCAGTAGCGAGAGTATTATATGTTTTCTTATCTTATTCTCCATTGTCATCTGAAATTGCGCGTTGCGTTACGATTGCGCTTCTGTTTGACTTTATCGGGCTTCTGCTTGGTTATATCAAGCGGTTTCTGCTTGTCGAACGGCTCTCCAAGATTCCAATCGTCCTGATCATATTCAAAGAGGGCGCGCAGGTCGAGCGAATGGGGATAATAATAGACCTTCTCGGGCTGGATGCCTTTGGCATAATCACCGGTATCCCAAACACCATTCCTGTTATCGTCCATAATAAGACGCAGATAATATTTTCCGGGCTTCACATAGTAGAATGTACATCTGTCCTGCTTTGTCAACTCAGTTGCCACTGCATTGTCACTCTTGTCGAGCAACTGTACAATAGCGCCTGTGCCTGATGCAGGAATGTGGAGCCTGAGCACTGCATATTCATCGAGTGAGCGGAATTTAAGCGTCTCGTTATACTTCTTTGAAGTTCCTCCATAAAGACCATGGAAAGCTGCCGAGTCTATTGTAACATTATACGACTCTTCGGGACGCCACTCGGCATATATGGCATAAGCACGATGCTGTCCTTTGTATGTGCGGAAGGCAAAGGGAAGTTCCACTGTTGTGGAGTCATCTACAACCTTGCTCACATGTATATACGAAGTGTCTATTGACAACAGAGGCTCGTCAAATGTAAGCAAATAGGGAATATTTACATCCGAGGTCTTCTTTGGCTTTATCTTCAGTTCTTTGGTGGGAGGCACATACACAGGGGGATTCTCCTCATCGAAATCGCTGCGACGGCGAGCCTGCTTAAGGAAATTTTTCTTTGCATCTTCGTATGCACGTTTCTCGTCTTCAATCAACTTGGCACGCGACCTCTTGGCTGTAAGGTCTATCGTATCGGTGCGGGCTATTACCTGCTGCATCGAGTCGAGCACGTTATATGTAACTGACAGGCGCAACGTATCCATGTAATAGACAGCTGTATCCTTAAGCCAATACTTTATTGTATCGTTCTTTGCCGACGGTTCTACCACAAAAGCATCGCGCTCGTCGAAGTTGAGTCCTTTAATCTTGGGCAATGAGTCGTTGCTGTCTGCAAAATAGAGTATAAAATTATTATGTTCCTTACGCTCGTTTTTCAGAAGATACTGCGAGTAGAACTCCTCGTTGAATGCACGCAACACCAAGTCATCGGGCTGAAAACGTGTGTAGGGCACATACATTATCGAGTCGATTGTGGTGCTGTCGCGCCATATCGTATCGGCACGCATGGCAGGTGTGGCAAAGGGCTCTACAGTCCTGTCCATGAAGGCAATTTTTTCGCTCTTCTGGTCGAAGAAATAGTTCTGGTTGGCATCGGCAAGGGCATATATGCGATAGCTACCGGGGGCAAGACCCTTTATCGTGAAACGGCCGCGGCTGTCGGTGCGCGACAGGCGTTCAAAAGGAGTTGTAGAGAAGAGTGTATCACTGCCTGCCTTATATGCACCCACAAGCATGCCCTTAATGGGCTCAAGGTTTGACGCATCAAGCACTGTACCCGACACTGCAAGAGTATCGACATTATTGCCTGTTGAGAATACAAAGGCAAAATTCTCGAGAGGGTTACCCTCGTTGTTGTCGACTACTGCATCGTTGAAATCTACCGAATAGGTGGTATTGGGCTTTAGAGTATCGAGCAGTTGGATGGTGATGCGTTTGCCACTGTAGTTAATCTCGGGCATCTCCAATTGCGGAGGAGAGACAACCACCTTCTCAAAGGCTTTTTCGAGCTTGATATTTTCATTGAACTCAAGCACAATCTTTCCATCTTTTACAGCTGTAGCGTAGGCCTGCGGTGTACTCGACACAAAAATCGGAGCGTCTTCGTCATAAGGGCCGCCATCGGGGTTACCTATGCTTGCACAAGCTGTCAACAGTATCAACAGAGGCAGATATTTTATTTTTATCTTCTGAATCATAATATGTCAACTGTTCATTGATAGCAGTTCTTCAATATATTGTCGGCTGTTGCTGAGGCGGGGCACCTTGTGCTGACCACCCAACTTGCCTTTACTCTTGAGCCACGAACTGAACAGGCCGTCATTGGCCTTGACAACTTCGAGCTGCTGAAGTGTTATATCCTTATAACGCTTTGCCTCGTAGTCGGAGTTTATCTGCTGCAGAGTTTTATCGAGTACCTCGGCAAACAGAGTGAGCGACGAAGGCTCTTTTGTAAACTCAATGAGCCACTGGTGACGGCAACGTGCCTCGGCATCCATAAAGACAGGTGCTGCGGTATAATCGGAAACCTGAGCGCCTGTAGCTTCGCAGGCAGCCTTCAATCCCTGCTCGGCATTGTCAACTATCAACTCCTCACCAAACGCATTAATAAAATGTTTTGTTCTGCCTGTTATTACAAATTTATAGGGCTCCTTGCTTGTAAAACGTACGGTATCGCCTATCATGTAACGCCACAGACCGCACGATGTGCTTATGAGCATTGCGTAGTTCTTGCCTGTCTCAACCTGCCACAAAGGAAGTACCGTAGGATTGGGAGAATCGAACTCATCCATGGGGATGAACTCGTAGAAGACATCGTAGTCTATCATAAGGAGCATTGACGGGTCGGAGGGGTCGTTCTGAATACCGAAGAATCCCTCACTCGCGTTATAGGTCTCCATGTATTTCATATCGGGGTTGCAGATAAGCTGCTTATACTGCTCACGATAGGGAGTAAAAGCCACTCCGCCATGGAAGAAGACCTCGAGATTGGGCCACACCTCGTCGACGCTCTTTTTACCTGTAATTTCGAGCATGTGTTTCAGCACAGCCATCATCCACGACGGAACACCCGAGATATTGGTAACGTTTACCTTGCTTGTGGCACGTGCAATCTTCTCCATCTTCTCTTCAAAGTCGCTCAGGAGTGCTATATCCTTGCCGGGCACACGCAAGAAGTTCACAAACGGATTCACATTCTCTATGAGTATCGCGCTCAGGTCGCCCACAAGCGAGCCTTCGAGATTATAGTTGCTGGCATGGCTGCCTCCAAGAATAAGTCCCTTACCCGAGAAGAAACGGCTAGCCCTGTTATTGCGCAGATAGAGCGATACAACATCAAAACCACCTTTATAGTGAACATTCTGCAAACCGCGGTCGGTCACAGGGATGAACTTACTCTTATCGTTTGTTGTGCCCGATGACTTTGCATACCAACGGCAACGACCTTTCCACAGGATATCGCGTTCGCCATGACGCATACGGTCGATATATCCTTTCAGTGTTTCATAGTCCTGTACACCTACATTAGAGGCATAGTCACTGTATCTTTTAATGCTGCCGTAGTTGTGCTTCACACCCCATTCGGTTGACGCTGCAGTATCTATCAAACGACGCAACACACCGCTCTGAATCTTCTCGGTGTTATTCGCATATTCCGATATCTTATCGGCACGGCGGCAGATAAAAGGTCTCAACAAAGTTGTTTCATTCATCTCTTTAGCTACTTTGAATTTATGCTGATGCAGTCAAGGCGTGCCTTGACTGCATATTATACGGTTTATTTCTTATAGTTGGCAATACCACCCTTGAGGAACTTTATATATTCATCGACATTCTTGTCGTAAGAGTATGAACCGTTCAAAGGATTACCATTGTTGTCTACCGGAACATAGAAGGGCTGTGCATTTGCACCGAACTTGACACGCTGCAGATAGCTCCATTTATCGCCCACAGTGCGCAGTTTCACTGTCTGGCCCTGCTCCTCAACTGTTATAATCTGAGGAAGAGGTGTCTTGTCATCCACATATAGCGAAATAAGCACATACTCTTTATGGAGAATATCGATAACACGGTCATCGGTCCACACAGCAGCCTCCATCTCGCGACAGTTCACACAGCCGTGACCGGTAAAGTCGAGCAGCACAGGCATGCCTTTCTCTTTGGCAATGCGCATACCCTCTTCGTAGTCGTAGCTTATGGGATGAATCTCGTTCTTGTTAAGGCTGAAATCCTGAGTCCACATAGGAGGAGCAAAAGCACTGATTGCCTTACAGGGAGCACCCCAAAGACCGGGTATCATATACACTGCAAATGCAAGCGACAAAAGTGCAAGGAAGAAACGGGGAACAGATGTCTTTGTCTCGCCCTCGTCGTCGTGGGGGAAACGGATAATATTCAACAGGTAAAGACCAAGACAAGCAAAAAGGACAATCCAGATGGCAAGGAACACCTCGCGGTCGAGAAGTCTCCAGCCGTAGGCAAGGTCGGCTACCGAGAAGAACTTAAGGGCAAATGCCAACTCAATGAAACCGAGCACAACTTTCACAGTGTTCATCCAACCGCCTGAACGGGGAGCCTGCTTGAGCAGTGTGGGGAAGATGGCAAAGAATGTAAAGGGAAGAGCCAATGCTATTGCAAATCCCAACATACCTATTGCAGGGCCGAAGAAAGAGCCTTCTGTTGTCATCTCTACAAGAAGGAATCCGATGATGGGGCCTGTACACGAGAACGATACAAGCGCCAGAGTAAATGCCATAAAGAATATACTTATGAAGCCTGTTGTATTGCTTGCCTTCTCATCGACCTTGTTAACCCATGACGAGGGCAATGTAAGTTCGAAACCACCAAGGAACGATGCTCCAAAGAGCACAAGCAACAAGCAGAAAAGTATATTAAAGACTGCATTCGTAGAGAGGGCGTTGAGCGCACTCGCGCCGAATGCCAATGTAACGAAGAGTCCCAAAGCCAGATAAATCACGATGATTGACACACCGTATGTAACAGCCTCGGTCAATGACTGTTTGCGGCTCTTTGTACGTTTGAGGAAGAAACTCATTGTCATTGGAATGATAGGCCACACACAGGGTGTAAGCAACGCTACAAGGCCACCACCAAGACCAAGCAGGAATGTGAGCCACAATGAACGCTCGCCTGTCTCGCCAAAAGCCTCCAACTTGTCTACAACGGGAGTCCACAACTGCTTGATATAAGCCTCGTCAGACTCAACGGCCTCGCTTTTGACCTGCTGTTGCGGCTCAGCAACGGGCTCCTCGGCTTTTGGAGTCACAGGCTGCTCCTGCTGTTTTGCGGGCTCTTTCTTAGGCTCAACAACCTTCTTAGGCTCAACAGCCTTGGGGGCTGCAGGCTCGGCCTTTACAACTGCAGGGGCAATATCGGCCTTACCTTTGAGAGTAAAATCGTACTT
>JAEIGA010012941.1_pt1 | contig 12694 bp, 5 predicted proteins | sample 9270691 | NCBI WGS metagenome assembly JAEIGA01 (sample SAMN17057246, study PRJNA624740) | gut metagenome | biome: biome; isolation source: fecal sample | host: Bos grunniens | place: China: Xizang | collected 2019 | reverse complement strand
TGTGTCTTTTGACTTTTTACGAAGATAGTCCATATAAACATTCTCCGCAATTTTCCACATAAAGCCATAAAAGCGTTCTTCGTCTTTCAGATGTGGAGCTGATCTGACTATTTCATAAATTATATCGCTTGCAAGCCATTCTGCTTTTGCTACATTTCCGAGTCTTGTCAATGCAAAGCCGAATATCGACTTCATATTTTCGGTTATCAACTGTTCAAGCTTTATACTATCCATTTGTTTCTCCATTTCCGTTTTCAGGCGCCTTCATACATATAGTCGTTGGAAAGATAAAACGGTTAAGACGGTTTTTGTATTTTCTGAAATAATTATATCATAAAATCGTGAATCAGTCTATAACGAAACCGCCGAGAGCGACCCAAAAGGTACTCTCGGCGGTACTTTTTACTGCGGCTGTGTGCGAAGCCAGGGAAGGAGGTCTTCTTCGGCAAGCCCCTTCAAGAACTTAAAAAAAGGGTCACCATCTTTTTTATTAAAGTTTTTGGGGGTCACGGGGGACTTTTTTCAAAAAGTCCCCCGTGTGGGGCTTGGGGCGAAGCCCCAACTTCTCACTCCCTCGGGGCTTGGGGCGAAGCCCCAACTTCTCACTCCCTCGGGGTTTGGGGCGAAGCCCCAACTTCCCCCTGCTTCTCACAGCTCCACGCATACTTCCTCGCCGGTGTAAGTGACGGTTATCTCCTTGCCGCCGACGGTGCGCAAAATCAGCGCGCGCGTGCGGATCAGCGTGGGGAAGTCGCCTTTTCGAGCAGAGACGGTCAGCGTGCGGCTGCCGTCGTCCCAGTGCAGATCGACCTCGGCGTACTCGCCTCTCTCGTAGGCGTAGCCGTCGCCGCTGTCCTCGTAGAGCGTAAAGTCGGCGTCCGCGCCGGGGTAGACCGTGATCGTGTAGGGCGCGTCGGGCAGCTCGTCCACGTACTGCATGACAGGCGAGGTCGGGATGATGCTGCCGGCGCGAACAAACAGCGGCATCGAGTCGATCGGCGTGTCCACGGTCACAGTCCGACCACCCTTGTGGCATTTGCCAGTCCAAAAATCGTACCAATCCGCGCCATCGGGGAGGTAAACCTCCTTGGCTTTGGGCGCGTCGAGCGGCACGTCCGCGCCCTCGTAGTATTGCGGCTCAACCACCGGGCTGACCAGCAGCGAGCGGCCGAACAGATAGGTGGTATCCTCGGTAAGGGCGCGCGCGTCATGCGGGAAATCGGAGGCCAGCAGGCGAATAAAGGTCGCATCGTGCGCCGTGACCTGCCATGCCGTCGCGTAAATGTAGGGCATCAGCGTGTAGCGCAGACGGATAAATTTCAAAATAGCGTCGTAGAACGGCTCATCCGCCTCGCCAAAGCGCCAGATCTCACGTGGGAAGGTGGTGCCGTGGGAGCGCATGACCGGCAAAAAGCAGCCGAACTGCAGCCAGCGAACGTACAGCTCGCGGTAGCCCGGGTCGCTTACGGCGCGGTAGGGCACGCCGCTGTTGAAGGTCGCCTCGCCGTGACTCGGGAAGAAGCCGCCGATGTCCAGCGTCCAGTAGGGAAGTCCCGAGGCGCAGTAGTTCAGACCCTCGGCGATCTGCTTTTTCATCTCCTCGTAGGAGCCGCCGATGTCACCGCTCCAAACGATCGCGCCGTATCTCTGCTGCCCCGCATATCCCGAACGGGTCAGATTGACCACGCGCTTGCCCTCGTCCTCGGCGCGGCGGGTGTAATTGTAAACGTTTTTGGCGTGCAAAAGCGAGAACAGATTGATCTTGCGGCTGTCAAAAAAGCGGCGATAGCTGGGCATGACGCGCCATTTGAGCTCCTCGGCGGTGATGCGGTCGCCGTACCCTTGCTCAAACGGCTCGGTCGCGTCGCACCACCAGGCGTCAAAGCCGTGGCGACGGACGTTTTCCAGCTGCGCGGCGTAGGTAGCGCAGGCGTCGTCGTCAAACACATTGTAGACGCTGCCGCCGCCGAAGGTGCCGTCGTCGGTCAGAAGCTGATCCTTCTCATACAGCTCGCGGAAGCAGTCGCCGCCGCGGGTGTTGGGCCAGACCGAGATCATGACGTGGGCGTGGTTTTGGTGAATATCCTCGCACATGCCGGTGGGATCGGGGTAGCGGGCGGGATCGAAGGACTTGTCGCTCCAGGTGCCCTCGCGCCAGTAGTTCCAGTCCTGGACAATCAGGTCCAGCGGCACCTCGCGACGGCGGTATTCGTGCAGAACGTCCAGAATTTCGGCTTGCGTGTGGTAGTGCTCCTTGCTCTGCGCGTAGCCGAACAGCCATTTGGGCATCATGGGAACGCTGCCGGTCAATCGGCGGTAGGCGGCGATGGCTGCGTCGATGCTGTCCGTGCCGCAGAAGTAGAAATCGCCCATATCCACCGCGTCCGTGTAGAAGGTGGTGCCGTAAATGTCGCGCGAGAAGGTGGAATATGCGCCGGTGTCGACAAAAATACCCCATCCGCGGCTCGAAACAAAGAAGGGAACGGGCGCGGTGTTGTTCATTTGATACAGCTCAGCGGGGGATTCGCGACGATCCAGCGTGCCCAGGCCGTACTGCCCAAGACCGTGGATGTGCTCGTCCTTGTCAAGCGCCATGGACAGATAAAAACGATAGCCGGGGAGATTTTCCGTTGCTAACTGCGTCAAGTGCGTGCCATCACCACCTTTGGTCGTGTGGTGGGGGACGGTGACGGTGGTGTCGAGCAGCTGCAGCGGACGATTGGCCAGGCGCAAAAGCTCCTGCCCATCGCGTAAAAAGCGCATGGCAAGGGTGTGACGGCGGATCTCCAGCTGTATTTTCTCTGTTCCGATCAAAATACGATCGTCAAATTCTGTGATCATGGGCGCGGCGGTGTCGGGGGTGGCGATGACTATGTCGCCGTGGGTGTCGCAAAACGCGCGCTTGGTGCACGAAATGCGCAGAATATCCGCGCCGACGGTTTGCACGCGCAGCTTCAGAGCGTTGTCTGTGGTCAGTTGGACGGAATTTTCGTGAATGCTGTAATCAATGAGCTTCATGGGAAGACCTCCGTGCTTTTTTACCTATTATATCATGCGCCGTACGCGCTGTCAATCGCTATTTTTGCTTTTTTTGCACTTCGCTCTTGACAATGCCCGAAAAATAGCGTACAATAAAAGAGACGGGACGGAGCAGGTGCTGCCGTGCACGACTATATAATATAATGAAGGAAACTTTTATGTCAACACGCTTTTTGTCGATAGATCTTCCCCCACAGCTGCTCCTGGTGCTGCATACCTTGGAGGCTGCGGGGTATCCCGCGTATCTGGTGGGCGGTAGCCTGCGCGACGCGCTGCGCGGTGTTGCGCCGCACGATTTTGACGTCACGACGCCTGCGACGCCCGATACGATGCTGAAAATATTTGCCGCGGCGGGCTTGCGTACCATCGAGACCGGGCTGAAGCACGGAACGATCACGGTGCTGATCCACGGTGAGCCGATCGAATGCACCACCTACCGTGTCGAGAGCACCTACTCCGATGGTCGCCATCCCGACGCCGTACAATTTACCGATCGCATCGCGGACGATCTTTGCCGCCGCGATTTCACCGTCAACGCCATGGCCTGCCGCATACCCGCCGCCGCGCAGAAGGATTTTTGCTGCGATGCGCCTTTGACGGTCGTGGTCGGCGAGAATGCGGAGCTGGTCGATCTCTACGGCGGACAGGAGGATTTGGCTGCCGGCGTGCTGCGCTGCGTGGGTGAGCCGACCAAGCGATTTGAAGAGGACGCGCTCCGTATTTTGCGCTGTGTTCGCTTTGCGGTGCAGCTCGGATTCGACGTCGAGGAGGAAACACGCCGCGCGCTGAAGAGTTGCCGTGGGAGACTGGCGATGGTTTCGCGGGAGCGCTGCGCGGCCGAATGGATCCGCCTTTTGGAGTGCGGTATGCCCATCCAAAACGGGCTGGCTCTGATCCGAGAAGCGGATCTTTGGCCGTTCGTTTTGCCCGAAGCGCCTGCCCCTTTTGATGAAATCGCTGTGCTGCGTGCTGCTGCCTTACCGCCCGAGGCACCACTACGGATAGCGTCTCTCTTGCGTTCAACATACTATATATATATGAAGGAAACTGCACAGCCGAGCGGCTTGTCCGAGCTTGCGCGCCGCAGCTGCCGCACGCTCAAGCTGTCCCGTGCACTGACCGATCTTGTCGCAATGTACGTCGGGACGCCGGTAGAGCAGCCGTTGCCAAGTGCCGCAGCAGACCTTCGCCACCTGATGGCACGGTGCGGTGAGCATACGCCGGGGGTGCTGCTCTTTTGGGCGATTTCTCAACTGGACGAGACGGCACTGCGAAAAAACGCTCTGCCCAAGGAATATGATACCGCTCTGGCTGCCTGCCGGGAGATCGCCGCGCGCGGCGATTGTCTGACGGTCGGTGCCCTCGCTCTTGACGGTCGCGCGCTGGTCGCGCTGGGGCTGCGCGGTCGGCAGATCGGCGCGGCACAGGCGTATTTGCTGGAAAAGGTGCTGGGGACTCCGTCCTTGAATACTCCCGATGCGCTGAGAGCACTGCTGCAGAAGGCCGCGCAAGACGGTGCCTTGCCCGATTGATTTTTTGCTCACCCAAAAGAAAGAACGTAAAAAATCGAAAAAAATTAAAAAATGTATGATTTTTCCTGAAAAATTTTTGAAAATTGTATTGCAAAATTTAAGTTTATATGGTATAATACGGGTAAGCACCATGGAAATCGTGATTTGAGAGGAAAGAATGTTCAGGATAGCGATTTGCGATGAAATGCAACCACAGGCGACCGAGCTTGCGGAGGCGCTGCGTGCCTTGGCGGATGAACTTCCGGGCGAGGAATACGTGATCGACGTCTTTCGCGGCTTTAAGCCGTTGCAAAAGGCAATGAGCGAATGTGTCTATCAGCTTCTTTTTCTGGAAACACGGGTTGGTGGTATCAGCGGGATCGACTTTGTACGACGCCTGCGCCTGACCGATGAGGAGACGGACGTTGTCTTCTGCTCCGGTGAGGCTGACAGTGCACTCGCAGCGTACAGCGTTTACCCCGTGGGATATCTTCTGAAGCCCATTGACAGAAAAAAACTGAGGGACGTGTTCCGCCATGTGGCAGACAAGTATCGTCAAAAGCCTTCGATTGTGCTAAAAGGGATTGACGGTGGCGAGCACCTGATCAGCGTTGACGACATCCTCTATATAGAGGTATTCGGCTCCGAACTGGACGTGCACTGCAAGCGCGGTGTCGTTCTGTGCGCGGGTACGCTGGCCGAGGCTTGCAACTTGCTCACGTCGCAGGATTTCTATCGTTCTCATCGCAGCTTCATTGTGAACTTGCGCCATGCGGTCGGTATCGAGCGCTGCCAGTTCAGAATGATCAACGGCGACACTGTCGCGGTGGCAAAAAACCGATACACTGAGGTCAAAGCGGTGTTTGAGGCTTATGCCGGCGTAAGACAGACCTTGCCCGACTGCTGAGAACGCGAACGTGCGTGGCGGCTCGCAAACGCAGCGCATGCTTCCCCACAATCTTCCGCGTGCGAAAATATGGTATTTCCGGTGTGGCTCCGCAATCTGCCCCAAAATGGCAGGATTATGCGATGGGTCATGCCCGTTCATGCCGTTTTTCGCCCGTTCATCGAAAAACGATGAAAAAAATCCAAAGTTGGTGTACAATGTTAGCACAAAACTATTTTTATGGAGGCAAATCATGCTTACAAACAACAAAAAGCGCAGCTTTGTCAAGCTCATCGCTCTGACTCTGGCAGCTCTGATGGTGTTCTCCGTATGCCTGACCGGTTGTACCGACGAGGATGCTCGTCTGGCAGCTGATGCAGCTAAGGACGCTGCAGACAAGGCACAGAGCACTGCAGATGCAGCTCAGACCGCTGCTGACGGTAAGACTACCGCTGAGGCAGTCGCTGCACAGATCGCTGAAGCTCTGAAGCCCTATCTGAAGGCTGAGGACGCTGTCTCTGAGGCTGATGTAGACAAGAAGGTCGCTGACCTGAAGGCTGCTATCGAGGCTTCTCTGAAGGACTATCAGGCTAAGGGCGACTACGCTACTAAGGCTGATCTGAACAAGTATCAGGCTAAGGGCGACTACGCTACCAAGGCTGACCTGAAGGCTCTGTCCGGCTTCGCTTCTTCCAGCGAGCTGAAGACCCTGTCCGACAAGGTTGCTAATCTGACCAAGTCTGCTGTAACTGCAGCTCAGGTTAAGACCATCGTTACCGAGACTCTGGTAGACTACGCTACCACTGCTTACGTTGATGCAGCTATCGCAAAGGCAGCTGCTGCTGAGCGCGAGATCACCACTGCTGACATCGCAGAGGCTATCGAGGCTGCTCTGGCTGATTACGACCTGACTGTTCAGGATCGTATCGACGCTCTGGAGAAGGCTCTGACCGAGAAGATCGAGGCTTACTTCGTTGGCTACGACGCAGAGGAAGTTGTTGCTCTGCTGGGTAAGGTTGACAAGGCTATGAACGCTGAGGAGTGGGCTGCAGCTACCGTTATGGTAACTCGCGTCCTGAAGAAGGCTTCTGCCCTGTTCGACAAGGTTGTTAACAACAGCTATACTCAGGATCGCAAGGCTGAGATCAACGCTATCATGGGCAAGATCAACGGCCTGAACACCGGTGTTGTTATCTTCAAGACCATCTCCAACAAGGCTGGTTCTTACCTGGATGACGCTCACTACGATTACATGCACAGCGGCGACCAGAGCTTTACCGGCGTTGACGTTCGTACCGCTTCTGCTAAGATCCTGACCGATCTGACTGTCTTCATCCTGCGCGCGGCTACCGTTAAGGAGATCAGCGGCATCGAGGCAGCTATCGACAATGCTACCGCAGTTGCTACCTTCAAGGAGGATATCGCTGCTTGGAGAAACGACCTGTACACCATCGGTGAGGTTGTTCCCGTTATCGCTGACAAGGCGAAGAACACCCAGGCAAAGTGGTCCGGTCTGAACGGCGACCACGGTACCATGTACCACAATGTCGTTTACAAGAACGGCTCTGTTCAGAAGGCACAGGTTGCTACTGCTGCTCACAGAGCTCAGTACAACGAGGACGTTGCTAACCTCGAGAAGCTGGTTGTAGAGTACACGCTCGAGTCCATGAGATTCGGTACTTCTGCTGACTCCGCTTCCTTCGGTGCGTACACTGACGCTGTTAAGGCTCTGTACTCCATCACCGCAAATGGCAAGATCACCGGCTATGCATGGGTTGCTCCTGCTACCTACAAGGGTGAGACTTGGCTGGGCATGAACGTTTCTGCTCTGACCGGTACTCAGACCGCTGCTCCCGCTGGTTATAGCTTCATCGGTATCTTCGCAGGTATCGACAGCTCCAAGGTTCCCGCTGCAGCTCAGGACGCTACCTACGCTGCTCTGAAGACCCGTAACTGGGTTCCCAACGTTTACGGCGATGCTGACAAGTTCGGTTATGTTATGCAGGGCTACTATGACAACCAGTTCCTGGATCCCGAGATCAAGGTTGACCTGGCTGCTGGCAAGTGGGCACAGACTGATTCCGAGCTGAAGCAGCTGCTGAACACCTACACTGCAGGTACTGCTACCGGCGGCTACAAGGCTGTTACTCTGGCAGAGACCTACAACGCTCTGGCTCAGATGATCGCTGATGCAGAGAACGCTAACGCTAAGGCTAACGCTATCTTCACCGGTTGGCCCGCAGACCACGCTGATGCTACTTACAACACCGGCTATCTGTGGCACATCGGTCACGACTTCAAGGATACCGATACTAACAAGGCTGGTCACCAGTGCGGTTGCACTCTGTGGTCCGACGACAAGTATGTATCCGCTCTGAAGGATTACATGGTTGAGCACACCGAGGATGAGACCTATGCACAGGTTCCCGATCACTGGGAGATCCCTGTATGGCTGACCCCCGTTTACGACGTAACCGGTACCGATGCTCCTTGGCAGTTGATGGAGGACGAGAACGCTCAGACCGTTGACGTTTACTTCAACTACGCTCACAACATCAATGGCGAGGGCTACATGCCTGAGTCTTACGACTTCATCACTCGTTACGACCTGTATCTCAAGCTTGTTGACCAGGCTTGGAAGCTGCTGTACGAGAAGTACAAGTCCTACGCTGCTCAGATCCTGCTGACCATGCGTAACGACTTCCGCGTTGCTGCAAAGGCTGCTGTTGTTGCTAACGGCGCTAACGGCGAAACCTACACCGGCGCAAATGCTGACGCTGCTGCTGCTCTGGATCTGAAGCTGATCGACGTTGACCTCGCTAAGAAGTACACCGAGGCATTCTTGGCTAACTACTACGAGGGTAAGAACGGTTGGGCTTGGTCCATCGGTAACGAGGTTGTTAAGCAGGTTGGTCCTTCCTACAACATGGAGGGTCTGGATCACTACTACGACTACAATGATGTTGCTCAGCGCCAGAACGTTGTTGGCGGCGCTTATACTCCTTCCACCATCCACTCTGATGTTATCGGCGCTCTGAAGGCTTCTCAGCTGCTGATCGACATCGAGCTTGACTCCGTCACCGTTGGTCCCAGAAAGGAAATCCTGACTGAGGCTGAGAACTTCAAGAACAGCGGTAAGACTGAGTTCGAGTGGAAGAAGGCTAACATCGGTCGCGTACAGGATGCATTCGATGAGGAGCTGGCTGTTGCTATGGCTAACTTCGAGGAGATCATGTACAGATACATGCACAAGGAGATCAACGAGGCATATGTCAACCTGGCATACGCTGCAATCAACGCTCTGGGTGCAGGCGAGACTGTAAACGCTCTCAATCCTCACGCTGATGACAACTACGGCGCAGGTGTTGCTACCTACTTCGCTAAGAACCCCGCTGGTGCTGCTGATCAGTACGCTGCTGAGATGGCACACTTCATGCAGGTTTACGTAACCGGTTATGCTGCAAACGCTGTTGCCGGCTACGCTCAGGGTTACAACGACGTTAGAAACGATAAGGGTGCTCTGGTTGGTATGACCTACAAGACCTCCGCTTCTTATCCCAACGGCGTAACTGTTGTTCCTGCTGACGTCTTCAACAAGCTGAACGCTAACGTTCTGTCTGCTGCTGACTTCGCAGTTGGCGAGACCATCGCTTACCCTGCAACCGCTGCTCTGGCTAACGCTAAGGCTATCTACGCTGATGCTATCAACGTAATGGCTAACGCAGCTGTTAAGTTCCGCTTCAACGACTACATCCAGCACGCTAAGGACGCTGCTTACTTCGCATACCTGGGCTACATCACCGTAGCTCCCGGCATCGAGGCTCGTCTGGTTCTGGATGCAGAGTACAACGAGGCTGTTAACGCTCTGACCATCATTCAGTACTACTCTGAGAGAGGTCTGATCGCCGACATGGACTACCTGAATACTTATGTAACTCAGATCCTCGGCGTTGCAATCGCTAACAACTCTCCTTACTACACGCTGATTGCTAAGAACACCAACTATGCAGCACAGCTGAAGAACATCAAGTCTTCTACTGCAATGAAGGACGGCGAGGCAGCTAAGTTGAACTACATCTACACTGTCAATGACGCCTTCAAGAACCTGTTCAAGCAGGAGTGGGTTGGTAACGTTGATACCAACAAGAACGGCAAGATCGAGGGCGCTGAGAACTATGCAGGTGACATCCTGGTTATCGTTCCTCAGTCTCCCATGAACGGTCTGGCTTCCGATAACAACTACTTCGCAACCGGTTCCGCAGCTCTGGCATTCGATATGGCTCTTAACGGCAACGCTAAGGCTGATAACGGCACCAAGCTGTACTAATAAAAATACCATTTAACTAAAAGTTAAATCATATTTTCCCCCACGCCCTCGGGCGTGGGGGTTTTTTATGTTCGTCAAAAAATTCTTGACAAGCCGGGGCAAAGGTGGTAAAATATAAAGGTAAATGATTGAGGGGAGGGAGGACTGTCATGCATCAATTTCAAGTGACGGGCATGAGCTGCGCGGCCTGCAGTGCGCGGGTCGAGAAGGCAGTTGCGGCCGTCAGAGGCGTGCGCGAGTGCTCGGTCAATCTGCTCACGGGAAGTATGTCCGTCGTGGGTGAGGCAACGCCGGAGGTCATTATTGCCGCGGTTGAGCATGCCGGCTACGGCGCAACGCTCAAAGAGAAGACGTCAGCCGCGCCGCGCGCATCGGAGCAGTCCGCACCGACGCTGCCCGACGGAAAAAAAGAGCAAAGGGTACTGCAGTTGCGGCTGATTTTCTCGCTCGTGCTGCTTGCTCCGCTGATGTATCTTTCCATGTTCAGCACCATGTGGGGCGCGCCGCTGCCCGCATATTTGCAGCAAAATCCGACCGTCGTTGCGCTTCTGCAGCTGCTGCTTGCCACGGCGGTCATGGTGATCAATCAAAAATTTTTCGTCAGCGGCTTTATGGGGCTGATCCACGGCGCGCCCAACATGGACACGCTGGTCTCGCTCGGCTCGGCGGCATCGTATCTGTACAGCCTGTATCTCTTGGTGACCATGTGCGAGGTCAGGGCTGCGGCGGAGCATTTGCAACACACGCTCCACGGGCTGTATTTTGAATCGGCTGCCATGATTTTGGCGCTGATCACGCTCGGCAAGCTGCTGGAGAGCCGCGCCAAGGGGAAAACCACCGATGCGCTTCGTTCGCTGATGGACCTCTCCCCCAAGACCGCCGTGCTCGAGCGCGACGGGCAAGAGGTGCGCGTGCCCATTGCCGAGGTGCGCACAGGTGATATTTTTGTTGTCCGTCCGGGCGAGAGCATTCCGGTAGACGGCGTAATTTTGGAAGGCACTGCCGCCATCAATGAGTCCGCGCTGACCGGTGAGAGCGTGCCCGTCGATAAAGGCATTGGCGATCATGTCAGTGCCGCGACCCACAATCAAACGGGTGTGCTGCGCTGCCGCGCCGAGCGCGTCGGTGAGGACACCACCATCGCGCAGATCATCCGCATGGTCAGCGACGCATCCGCCGGAAAAGCGCCGATTGCCAAGCTGGCCGATAAGGTTTCGGGCATTTTTGTGCCGGTAGTTCTGTCCATTGCCGCGGTGACGCTGCTTGCTTGGTTGACCGTCGGCGGCGAGAGCTTGGGATATGCCATGGCGCGTGCCATTTCGGTGCTGGTCATCAGCTGCCCCTGCGCACTGGGACTTGCAACGCCGGTCGCTATCATGGTCGGCAGCGGCATGGGCGCCAAGCACGGAATTCTGTTCAAAACCGCAGCGGCCTTGGAACAGACGGGGCGCACCTGCGTCGTCGTGCTGGACAAAACGGGTACCATCACCAAAGGCGAGCCGCACGTGACCGATCTGCACCCTGCCGAAGGTCGCAGCGCGGTCGAACTTTTGCAGTGGGCGGCGACGCTTGAGCGTTCCAGTGAGCATCCGCTTGGCAAGGCGGTCGTGCAGGAGGCGGGGCGCCGCATGCTCCCCATAAAAGAGACAACGGACTTCACCGCCCTCAGCGGCAGCGGCTTGCGTGCATCCGTCGCAGTGCAGGGAAGCAACGTGACGCTGCTCGGCGGACGCCAATCGCTCATTGATGAATATTTGGCAGCTCCCCTGCCGGAAAACGTACTGCAAACCGCGCAAAATTTGGCGGATCAAGGGAAAACCCCGCTGTTCTTCGCCATGGATGGAACGTATCTCGGTATGATCGCCGTTGCCGACGTCATTAAGCCGGACAGCCCCTGGGCCGTTCGCGCACTGCGCAGCATGGGTATGCATGTGGTCATGCTGACCGGTGACAACGAGCGAACGGCAAAGGCGATCGGCGCCCAGGTGCAGCCGGATGAGATCATTGCCGGCGTCCTGCCACAGCAAAAGGAGGAGGTCATCCGCCGCCTGCAGCAGCGCGGGAAGGTGGCCATGGTCGGTGACGGCATCAACGATGCGCCCGCACTGGCGCGCGCGGATATCGGCATTGCTATTGGCGCGGGCACCGACGTTGCGATCGACGTTGCCGACGTGGTGCTGGTCAACAGCCGCCTGCAGGATGTTGTTGCTGCCATCGCGCTGAGCCGCAAGACGCTGCGCAACATTCGTGAAAACCTGTTTTGGGCATTCTTTTACAACTGCATCGGTATTCCGCTGGCCGCAGGCGCTTTCGTTTCGGTCTTTGGTTGGGAATTGAATCCGATGTTTGGCGCGCTTGCCATGAGCTTGTCCAGCTTTTGCGTTGTCAGCAACGCCTTGCGGCTGCGCAGATTCCGTGCACCGACGCCACATGAAATCGAGCTTCAGACCGCAGATGCGGTAGAAAATCTACAAGAAAACAAGGAGAATTTAACCATGAACATTTCTATGACCATCAAAATTGAAGGTATGATGTGCCCCCACTGCTCCGGCCGCGTCAAAAAGCTGCTGGAGGCGTTGGACGAGATCACGCTCGCCGAGGTCAGCCACGAAAGCGGCACTGCCGTCATCACCGCAACGGCTGACGACGCAGATGCGCTGCGCGCTAAGTGTGCAGAGGTTATTACCGAGGCGGGCTATACCGTTGTCGGCTGATTTTGCGCCGCATTTTTCGTCAAAGACCGCAAATTTAGTAAAAAATTGACATTTTCTTGCAAAAATTTCCTTTTTCCTCTTGACAAACGCCGTTTTCCAGTTTATAATATAATAGGTAAAACCATTTCGAAATGGAATTATATGTAAAAAGGAGAACAATTATGAAATCTACAGGCGTTGTACGTAAAATCGATGAGCTGGGCAGAATCGTTCTTCC
>JAEIGA010012940.1_pt1 | contig 12695 bp, 12 predicted proteins | sample 9270691 | NCBI WGS metagenome assembly JAEIGA01 (sample SAMN17057246, study PRJNA624740) | gut metagenome | biome: biome; isolation source: fecal sample | host: Bos grunniens | place: China: Xizang | collected 2019 | reverse complement strand
CGTGGAATCTGGCAACAGCAATGAAACTCCTCAATATATCTTTATCTATTTCAGTACGGATTCCACCTCGTGCATCAATTATTTCTATATATAAATAGTTGATTTTTGTTAAAAAATCAAGAAAAAGTTTGTGTATTTGCAAAAAAAAATAAGTCAATTCATCCCACGACTGAAGTACGTGGGCTTTCTTGACGATTTATCGTAACCAAAAGTTACGCTTTTTTATTTATCTAAAAATATTTTCTATTCGTTTTATCATTTCTGGAGTGCAATATGGTATTAATAATTTTGCTATTTCAGGATTATTACTATTTTCAACATTTATTGTACCTGGATTAGAAAAAATGTCAATTAAATCATAATTAACTATATTATATAATAAATTTAACATACCTTTTTTATTATATTTCCATTCCCATTTATATTCTTCATCATTATCATCAAAAAATATAATATCACTAAAATAATCTAATAAAATCTCTTTTAATTCTTGTCCACCTACAACATCTTTAAATGCTTCTAATAATTGTTTAGCAGTTGCTTCAAAATCATTATTAGATGTCACATTTTCAATTGCTTCTCTAATAATTTGATTTAATCTATCTTCATTCAATTGGTTACCTGAAATCATACCTTTTAATCTAGTTAATTCTGATGATGAAAAACTATATGGATAACCATTTTGATTTGTAGCATGATTTACACAATCAGAAAATTTCTTTCTTGCATTTTTCATATCATTAGTATCTTTACCTTCTTCTGCTTCTACATTATATAATTTATAAGCATATGGTGCATTGTTTACACCTGGCTGTTTGAAAAATGATTCAATAGAGTCTCTGGTTTTTGTATCTTCATTTCCCTCTGTATTCATATCAGATAAACGGCCATCATCATTATTTTTATCCTTATTTTTTTTAGAAACTTCAAATGCATTATATTCGTTTCCAAAAAATTCTTCTTTAAGAACTTTTCTTAAAGTTTTATCGACCATTTGTCTTATAATAGATTCATTTATATATTTTTTCATTTTAAAATTTTCTTTTTTAAATAAATAGTTTATTTTTTAATAAAAAGTTTAATTTTATTTTGTTTTTAATAAAAAAGTTTGTATATTTGCAAAGTATTTTATAAATGAGTTTAACTAAAAAAAGGAAATTATGAACAACTTCGTAAAAGTAAATACAATGAATGCAGGTGCAAATAATACTTATACTGAAAATGGTGCTTTGTCTTATTATACAATAGGAAGTGCAATACTAGACCAATTTGGTAAATCTTCTTCATATAGAGGACGTGATATTGAAACTGTATGGAATGAACAAGCAATTCTTTGGGCAGAAAACCCTGATATTGCATTAAAATTCCCATTTTATTTACGTATGATTACACGTGCACAAAATATTATTGGGGGTAATAAAACATCTTCAGTACAACGTGGTGCAGGGGTTCGTGATGAATCCTTTAAACGCTTATTGTGGATAGCAAAATATCATCCACAAGAATTTTACCGTAATTTATGGTTATTACCTATTGTTGGCTCATGGAAAGATTTATGGACACTTTTGTCTTTTGAAGGAAGTGAAGAATACCTTGATGAGCAAAAGTTTTTTGAAGTAATTGCTGAAGGTATTAATGATAATAATCACAAAGACCTTGTAAAAAAATATATGCCACGTATTCGTTCAAACAATAAGTGTAAGACAACTTGGTCTAAACGTACAAATAATTTAGCTAAGAATTTTGCACATATTGCTGGATGGTCTTATGAAGATTATCGTAGATATAAATCTACTGGTAAGGCACATGAATTTCAAACAATTATATGTAAAGGTTTATACCAAAACATAAATTGGAAAACAATACCAGGAAAAGCATTACTTAATTTAGTTGGTAGTAAATTTCTAAAAAATCACAATCTTGAAGATAACTATTATAATTGGGTTATGGACCAACCAGTAGTTAAATTCAATGGATACCCTTATGAATTGGGACAAAAATTAGGAAGTGCCAGAACATGTGTATCTAAAATTAAAAAAATTACTATTAATAAACAATTTGATAATTTAATTGCAACTGGTAAATCAAATAATGGTGCAATTACTGGTAATGTATTATGTGCTCTTGATACATCAGGTTCAATGAATAGTCGTGTACAACCAAGTGCAACTACATCTGCTTATGATGTATGCATATCATTAGGTATTTACTTTTCAGAATTAAATACAGGTGCATTTCATAATGTTGTTGCTATGTTTGATGCTGTTTCAGAACTTAAAACACTAAGAGGAAAAACTTTCACAGATAAATGGTTCGAAATTCGACGAGAAGAAACTGCATGGGGTAATACAGATTTTCAAAGTCTTATTGATTTAATAATTGAAACTAGAATTAATCACCCAGAAATTGATATTAATGATTTTCCAACAACTCTTTTAGTTGTTAGTGATTTGCAATTTGATAATTGTGGAGAAAATTCTAATTTTGAAGAAACTAAACGAAAACTTAGTAAATTTTTTCCAAAAGAGTTTGTTGATAATTTTAAAATTATTTGGTGGTATTGTACATCAAGAACAACAAAAGATTTCCCTTCAACAATGGACCATGCTGGAACTTATATGTTTAGTGGATTTGACGGTTCTATTATTAGTTTCTTGTTAGGTGGTAATGCAACTGAAAAAGAAAATAAAATTCCATCAATGGAAGAAATTATAAATATTGCTTTAAATCAAGAAGTATTAACATTAGTTAAATAATAACTATTTATATAAAAAAAATTAACTAATGAAGAAGCAATATTTAAAAGAAATTATAGATAAAATTGTAAAACAAACATTAATGGAAATGGCATGCAATAATTTATCATTTAGAGAATTTATTGCTGATATGAAAAAAAATGGGTTTTGAATACGAAGAAGCTGCTGGTTCTGCTAAAGTGTTTAAAATACCTGAATATGGAGATAAAAGTTTAATTACTGTGCATGCACATGGTAAAAATGCCCCATTGGATGGAAATACATTAAGAACTGTAAGAGATGTGCTAAAAAAAATTGGTTGGTTTAATAAACCTGAAAATTTTAGAAAATTTCCATTTAAAAAATGGCAAATATCAACTAATGATATTAAAATTGACACATCTAAACAACAAACAGAAGATGCTAATGAATTTTTTAAAAATGCTGAAGTTGTACCAGTATTCCCTATGAAAAATTCTATTTGCGTTTTAAAACATAATAATAAAGTAAACTTATGTCGTAATGTTAATGATAAAAGACCTTTGTTAACAAAATGGTTTGATAATTATGCTTTTGATAGAAAAACAGGTACCATTCCATGTTTAAAAATTAACGATTGGGAAAATTTTGAAACTAAGTGTTATCCAATAAAAATAGATGGTACATTAGATACAAATAATTTAATTATTGAAAATAAAAGGTAGAGAAAAATCTCTACCTTTTTTAATTAGCATTAAAACCTAATTTATCAACATAAAGGGTTCCTTGATAATGTCTAATTTGCCCATTATCACTACGAGTTATATTAGAACTATTTACTACCATTAAATTATTACTACTACTAAATGATAAATTTCCATTATTTAATGTTAATTTTAAATGTGTTGCTGCAACTTTAGACTGTTCATCATCTACTTGACCAAAATTATTATCAATATAATGAGTTAATTTAATATCAGTTCTTCTACTACTATCACTTCTAACTTTTAATAGAGGAGAAACTTCTAATGTATAATTTGATGAAACAGGTGTACTAGCACTTATTGTACCTAGTATTGTTCCATTATAAGCTTCACCAATTAAATAACCTAGATATTCATCATAATCAAGTAGTATAGGTGTTTCTGCTTTGCCAAAAAATACATCTGTACCATTATTTAAATAGATTATATTATTAGAAGATGCTCCACTTAAGTTGAAAAGCTCACCATTATAATTATCTAACCAAACATATGGTAGGTTATTACCTGCTCTATAATAGTAACCTTGAAAGTCTCTACCACATTTAAGATATATAGGCATACCATTATCACTACTAGCTATTTCTATATTAAATGTAACACCTGTTGGCCCAACTGTTGTTGGCGTAAATGATTTATATGTAACTATCTGGTTTGCATTACTACCTGCTGTAAATTTATATACTTGAAGTCCACTCATTGTACTTGCATTATATGCTTTTACAATGTTATCAGTGGCACATCTTGTTGATTGAGTTTGATAAAATGTTGCATTTTGTCCACTCAAAATGTAATTACCACCATTAGTTAAATTTCTATTTGCTAAAACTAATGCCATAAAATTTAAAAAATTAATTCTTTATTTATTATTAATAAATAGTTTATTTAAACCATAAAATTATTTTTGTTACCCAAATTTAATTTCATTAACAATTAATTCCCCTTCAATTTTGAGTATTTTACCATTTTTAGTCATTGTTATTCTATCTGTATTAAAATTATAATTTTCACTAAAGAATGAGGGAGTACCATTTATTTCCGAAGGTATTCTTATATATAAAGATGCATCACTACCAAGATTATAAGTATTAATTCTATCTTTATCAGTAACATAAAATGAACCTCCACCTTCATTATTATTTAATAACAATTTTGTATTAATAATGATATCTTCGTTATATGGTAAATTATCTCCATTAATACTACCAATAATACCATCTGGTATAAAACCTATTTTTGAATAATAACTATTATAATCGTTGTTTAATACATTATTTTCACTCATTAAACCTATAAATTCATCATTATAATTAAATGCAATTAAATTATTATTAGTCTCACCAGTTATTTTAAATACACCATCTGAAAGATATTCATTAAATTCTTCATTAAAATATGTAGGGTCACTATAATCAGGGTAATTATCTGGTATAAAATAATAATTTTTATAGTCTAATCCAGAACGTAAAACCAAATCACAATTATTATCTGATGTAATTAAATCAACATTTATAGTTAATGCAGTTGCTGGATATTCTCCTATAACAAAATCATTACAAGTTACGAGTCTGTTAGGTTTATTTACATCGCCATTAAAATTATAAACATAATCAGCACTTGAATTTAATTGAAATAAACTTAATTCATTTGTCCTTAAACTCTTTGATTTTGGATAATTGTTATAGTTAGGAATCACATAAAGACTATTTTTATTTAATTCCCTTGTTTTTATATATGATATTCTTGACATAATTTTAAAATCTATTTGTTTATTTAAATAAATAGTTTATATATTTGCAATAAAAAATTAAAAAAATAATGTTTTTTTTTAATCAAAAAACTTGCACAATTAAAAATTTTTACTTACCTTTGCATTGTAATTAAAAACAAAGTATTAATAAATTAAAATTTTACAACTATGGCAGATACAATGATTCGTTTCTCAAATGACAATTTGTCTAACAATTTTTTAACAATGGATGAACTTCAAAAAATGTGCCCTATGGCATTTAAAAGTGAACCAACAAACCCAAATGTATCTGATAGATATATTCAAGCAAATACAATTACAGTAATCAATGACCTTGCTAAACTTGGTTGGTATCCTGTTGAAGCGAAACAATGTAGACAAAATAAAAATTCTTCAGGTATTAGAAGTTTTCATATTATTGCTCTTCAAAACCCAAATGTGAAAATTTGTAAACCAGTTACTGATGAAAACGGTAATACAACTGAAGTTGTTGATTGCTATCCTCGTATTATCCTAACTAATAGTCATGATGGAATGAATTCATTTAAATTTATGGTGGGGGTATATAGATTAATTTGCTCTAATGGACTTATATTGTGTAATGAACAATTTGCTAATATGTCAATTCGCCACATGAATTATGATTTCAATGCTCTTAGAGAAATTGTATCAAAAACAATTGAACAAGTTCCTAATATTGTATGTACAATGAATGATATGCGTCATACAATTCTTACTGATGATAACAAGAAAGAATTAGCAACTGAAATGGTAAAAATTCGCAAAGAAATTGAAGAAGACAAAAAGGTTGAACTTGACTATGATACTATTATGGATATCCTAAATCCTGTACGAGAAGAAGATAAAGCAAATGACCTATGGACTATATTCAATGTGTGCCAAGAAAAAATGATTAAAGGTGGTTTTCATACTCTTAACAATAAAAATAAGATGCGTAAACAACGTGGTATTACTTCAATTAAGAAAGATGTAGAATATAATCAACGTTTATGGGAGGTAGCAACACGTTTCCTCCCAGCACAATCTGCTGCTTAATATAGTTTTTATTTTATTGAATAGAAAAAATAATTAATATTATGGAATATTTAGCAAAATCAAATGTAAGTTATATCAATATATAAGTTGACATATTCCCACCACTAAACTTGGTGGGATTCTTCGACTATCTTAACAACTGCAACCGCACCTACAAGGTGTGGTTGTCTTATTATTGCTTCTGTCAAGGGAAATGCCCTTCCCTTTTGATATTTTTATTATCTATATATAGATAAATGATTTTTGTTAAAAAATCAAGAAAAAGTTAGTATTTTTGCAGAGAAAAATAAAACAATTCATCCCACGACTAAAGTTCGTGGGCATTCTTGCTAAAAATTTTGTAATCAATAAGGAACAAAAATAGTTCCTCATTTTTTGTTTTAATAAAAAATAATTTGTATATTTGCGGTGTTAAATTAAATATCATATATAAATATGAAGACAAAATATATTTTAAAAAATGCGGATAAAGCAGTTCATAAGTATGGGGAATTTAGGGAATTATGTGGGGTTATTGCAAATGAAGCACAAAAGTATATTGATTGGGATGAAAACGTTAGTTGTGAATATATTCCATCAGATGGTTTATGCATTTGTATAGAGTCTCCTAATAATCATTTACCTTACAATATTCCAGTTTCAATTTTTTTTGAAATGGTAAAAGATAAAAATATTTTAACTACAGAAGATTGTAATTCATTTTAATATAAAAACTTTAATATAAAAATTTTATGGCATCTAAAATTTATTTTTACAATGAAAATTGTTTTGACACAATGAACAGAATGAATGATAAAGGTTATAAAGTTGATATTGTACTTACATCACCTCCTTATAATACTGGTCGTATTTCTAATTCTGAAAGAAGTCTAAATAACTATGAGGCAAGATATGATATACATCTTGACAATATGACAGATGAAGAATATTGTGATTGGACAATTGATTTATTTAATCATTATGATAAAGTCTTAAATAAAAACGGTGTTATTCTTTATAATATTAGTTATGGTTCTGAGTCTCCATATGTAATGTGGTTGGCAATGGCAGATATTATTAGAAAGACTAATTTCATGATTGCAGATTGTATTATATGGAAAAAGAAATCTGCTCTACCTAATAATGTTAGTAAAAATAAATTAACAAGAATCACTGAATTTGTATTTGTTATTTGTAGGAAAGATGAATTTAAAACTTTCAATGCAAATAAACAAATTAAATCATACAGTAAAACTGGTCAAGCTTACTATGAAAACGTCTTCAACTTTATTGAAGCAGCTAATAATGATGGTTCTTGCAAATTGAATAAAGCAACATATTCTAGTGAATTATGTGAAAAACTATTGAATATTTACGCAAATGAAAATAGTATTATATATGATAGTTTTATGGGTACAGGGACTACAGCAGTTGCTTGTAAAAAATTTAATAATTTTGAAAATAATATTGTATGTATCGGTTCAGAACTATCTGAAGCGCAAATAGAATTTAGTAAAGAACGTATCTCAAAAATAGATAAAAATGAAGATTAAAGATTTAATAGATATTAAAACCATGAAGTATAAATGGGATGTCATTGAAAATTTAGTAGATTTTTCAATTTTAAAATCAACTGAACAAAATCCTAAATGGCATTCTGAAGGTAATGTATGGAATCATGTTAGATTAGTTTGTCAAGAAGCAACTAAACTATGTGTGGGATATGATGATTTATCCAAAGAAATATTTCTTGCTGCTGCATTATTCCATGATATTGGTAAAGGTATAACAACAACTTTTACTAAAGAAAAATGGCATTCTTATGAACATGAAATATATGGTGAAAAACTTACTCGTACATTACTCCATGATGAAACATTTTTTGTTAGAGAATGTGTATGTTCTCTTGTTCGTTGGCATATGGAACCATTAAATATCACCCATTCATATTGGCAACTAAAACCAACCAAATTAATAAATTCATTTTCACATGTTATTAAAATTATTAATCTTTCATATAATACTAATTCATTGAAAATGTTATTTGATTTAAAAAAATGTGATATATTAGGTTCTATCCCAGAAGATTCAAATCAAACTCATTATGATTTAAAATGTATTGAAACATTAGAAAATGTTGCTAAAACCCTAAATTGTTATAATAAACCATCATTAGCATTAAATTATGATTTTCCTGTAAAAGAAAATAATAAAATTAATGTTCATGTTATGATAGGTATTTCAGGTGCTGGAAAATCAACTACAGTTGAAGGTATTTTAAAATTAAATAAAAATAAAGATATTATTGTTGTTAGTCGTGATAAAGCACGTTATGAACTTGGTTTTTGTAACAAAGGTGAAAAATATATTGGCACACCAGAGGAAGAAGAACAAGTCACTAATTATTGTAAATCTTTAATTGAAGAATCTGCTAAATTAGGAAAAGATATTATTATTGATGATATGAATATCAAGAAAAAATATCGTGATAATTTAAAACAAACTCTAAAATCATTTAATGTTAATTATATATATCATTATGTGGAAGCATCTTCTATCGAAGAAAATATTAAACGTAGAAAAGATGAAATTCCTGAACGTATAATTAGACAAATGTTTAATACGATTGAATGGTTTTATAAAGATGAATATAATAAAATATACTATCATTTAACTTAAAATATGAAATATTCTGTATTAACTTTTATAATTAATAATTATGAACCAGTTAGAGAAATTAATTTTAATATATCTCTAACACCAGATGTTGAATATATATTAGTAACTGATAACCCTAATTTAACATCAAATACATGGAAAATTATTTATGAACCAGAATTAAATAATCCCAATTTATCTGTTATGGATAAATTATTATTAATTAGATATAATCCATTTAAATATGTTTCAAATGATATATGTGTACGAATGGATGGTTCAATGCAAATAATGAAACCATTAGATTATTTTGTTGAAAATTTAATTAAAAATGATTATGTTGGTAGTATATTATTACACCCTTGTAGAGATGACATTCGTGATGAATCTAGAGCATGGCATTTATTAAGAAATGTATCCTGGGAAGAAATTTATGAAAATTATCATCATATTAGTCTTTTTTTAAATTATAATTATGATTTTAAAGGATTATATCAAACAGGATTTTCTATTGTTAAAAACAATTATATTCATAATGTTATTAATAATTTAATGTTATCTTTTACGAAGATGAATAATAATCATTGTTCTAGAATTGACCAAATATTTTATACATGTCTTATTAATACACACTTTTTAACCACAAAATGGATGATTTTAACTGGAAATATTTTTAATGGAGAATATATTACAATGTATGAACATAACACAAATAAACCAGTAAAACAAGAACATATTATTGATTATATTTTTAGAAATAAACCTACAGAAATATTTTATTAAAAAAGGGAGAACTTTTTGTCCTCCCTTTTCTATTTTTAAATATTTAATAATTTTTCTATGTTTTCTAGACGTTTCTTTAATTCTTCATTTTCTTTTTTAAGTTCTTGATTTTGTTCATGTAATTTATCTATTGCTGATAATGCTATTATACCAAACTTATCATAAGAAACTGATAATATACCATCTTCATTTTCTTTAACTAATTCTGGATAATATTTTTGTACATCTTGTGCTAGTGTACCTATATGACGCTTATTATCTTTATTCTTCCAATAATAATATACTTTTGGAATATTTTTAATTATATTGAAATCTATTTCAAGTTCATTTTCAATATTTTTCAATCTTGCATCTGATTCAGCATATACATCGGTTGTTGTTGTAATATCTCCTGATGCATTTATTTTATCAGTTACATTTAAATTTTTTGTTCTAATATCTGAGCTAACATTAATGTTTGGAATATAAAGACTTTTATCACCACAATCATAATAAAAATCACCATTGTCAGCAACCATTAAATAATTAACAGTTCCTCCAATGTTAATACTATCTGTACCAAATAAATATAACACTCCACTACCAGCAGATGCTTGTGTATTAACTAAATCCGTATGTGAGTGATTAGTATTAGCTTTACCACTTAATTTTGTATCTATTTCACTCTCTGTATAATATCTATCATCATGAGTATGGCCAGTATCTGATTTACCACTTAATTTAGTGTTAATTTCATCTTCAGTATAATATACACCTTCATGGTTATGATTACCAATCGCAACAGTTGAATTAGTTGTTCCTGTTGGAATTCTTGCAATATTAAATGTACCACCTATAATATCACTTGTTGTATGAGTATGCCCAGTTTTTGAATAACCACTTAATGTATTATTCAATATAGTTGAATCTATTTTACTAGTCCAAGAATCAACCATACCTGAAGTAATACCATCAATCACTGATTTATTACTATGTTCATGCTTTTTATTAACAGCATCTACTAAATTTACATTTGTTTGATTATATGTATCAAGCAAATCTTTATTGTTGTGAGTATGTGCTTGAGCTATTGTTTCTGTTAATTCAGTACTATTAGCTAAATTTTCTAATTCTTTTTTAGTTGCATATGTAGTTGAAATAACATTACCACTAGCATCTTGTGTTGCTTTTATTGCATTATCAGATGTTGTTGCAGATACTGCTTTTGCTGTCTTATCTAATTTGCCACTTAATTTAGTGTTAATTTCATCTTCAGTATAATATCTATCATCATGAGTATGACCAGTTGTTGAATATTTACTTAATTCACTTGCATTTACTTTTTGCGAGACAGTATTTGATAATGCTGTAAATTCAGAATCAGTAGTATATCCAGTTAATTCTGCTTTTGTTGCAAGATGCGAAATGTTTTGTGAAGTCAAATATCCTTTAGCATTTAATTCACTTTCAGTTACATATTCAGTTGGCACTTTTTGTAAAGCAGTTGCACCTAAAGCAGCACCAGAACGAATTGTTGATAAGTCATCAATAGTATCTTGTTTACCAGAAATATCTTGATGCTGTGTTAAATAACCTTTATTATTTAATTCTGTTTCAGTAATATATTCAGATGGTATAGATGTAAGATAATTTTTATTATTTAATTCTGTTCTAGATACATATGTATTTGATAAATTACTGATTTGATTATTAGTATATGTATTTGCACTATTGTATATTTCTTCTTTAAGAGCAATAATTGCTTCTTCATCAAGAGCACCTTTTTCACCTTGTGGACCTTGTATTTTACCTACATTTTTCCATTCAGAACCACTCCAAACATAAAGGTCACCATTTATGATATAACCATCACCATTCTTATTACCCTCTAATGGTAATTCTTCCTCTGTTTCAAAAGTTCCTAAAATAGTAACAGATGTACCATCTTTACCAGCAGCACCTTGTGCCCCTTGCGGACCTTGCTCACCTTTTTCACCTCGTTCTCCTTGTAGACCTTGGTCTCCTTGTGGGCCTTGCTCTCCTTGCGGACCTTGCTCACCTTTTTCACCTCGTTCTCCTTGTAGACCTTGCTCTCCTTGTGGACCCTGAATACCTACAACTCCACTTAATTGGTTATCTATATATTCTTTTGTGTTTTCAATTTCACTATTTATTATCTCAATTTTCTCATCAATTGCATTTTCAGAAATTATTTTCTTAATTTCATTATTTTCATCTAAAAATAATAAATTAACGTTATGTGTATCAACAATTAATTCACCATGTTCTAAATCAGTAAATTTTTCAATTGATTCATCTGAAGATATATTTGGTAATATAACTTTCCTTCTTAAATTATTATCCATAATTTTATTTAAACTATAATATTATTATAATAATAAATAGTTAAAATAACATTAAACAATATATAAAAAAATGAGTAAATCAAAATGATTCACTCATATAATTAAAACTTATATAAAAAAGTACCTCCGACATAATCATTTTTAGATTTCAAAAATCTCATAACATTTACTTGTAATCCATACTTTTCATTTATAAAAACTCCCCCACTTAACGTTAAAACTGGATTTCGAACTTCATCCCAAGGATTAACCATAATACCTCCACCGATAAAAGGTGAAACTCTTTTTACTAAATATTTTTCTTGAACAACTTTTTTTGTTAATGGTTCAAATTCATAATTAATAAATCTCAATCTATTATATTGTACTTGTGCATTAACAATACATGTGCCAATTGTATCATTATTAAATAGCATTTCACTATAAAAACGTTTAGTTCCCCAATCTTCGATTATTTTAGTTGTATCTTCTTTTTTAATTTCAATATATTCTGTTATTGTTTTAGTTGGCCATAATTCTCTATAAATACCATCTTTAATACATTGTTGAATGATATTTAAAGTATCAATAGGTAAATTGATATATTTAGGTATTGGTTTAAATATCGTATCACCTTTTATTGTGTCACCTTTTATATATTCTATTGTTT
>JAEIGA010012939.1_pt1 | contig 12696 bp, 10 predicted proteins | sample 9270691 | NCBI WGS metagenome assembly JAEIGA01 (sample SAMN17057246, study PRJNA624740) | gut metagenome | biome: biome; isolation source: fecal sample | host: Bos grunniens | place: China: Xizang | collected 2019 | reverse complement strand
TTTTAATACAGTAAATTGTGAAGACATGCGTTGGATGTTTCAGGACTGCAACAGTCTTGTTGAATTAGACCTTTCTTCATTCAATACAATAAACGTAAAACACACACGTGGAATGTTCACAGGTTGTCAGAACCTTGAAACTATTGATATGAGCAACTGGTCATTTGCAGGTCTTGAATACCCATATTATGAAGGTCCATTATATATAGAGGACCCAGATTATTTGCACATGTGGCCATTAGGCTCAAAGTTACGTACTATATATGTTGACAACGTTGGGCCAAATACATTGGACAAGATGATTACAGGCTTGAATTATAATTACGGGCCTAAATGGACAACTAAGACCGTTGACGGGCGCAAAGCACTTGTAAGACAATGATAATAACATTTTGCAATGTTATACTTGCAATAAAAATATAAATATAAATATATGAAATACATAAAAATTTATCAGACAAGACAGGATTTTGACAACGACATGTCAAATTTGGACTATCCGATATTGGCATTGATACAAGACACGAATGAGACGATATCATTGCTGCGTGAACCTGAACCTGAGCCAATAACATACGACATGACAAGTGATTGGCTGCAGTGGCAGAATGTCTATGAGGGCGAGCCTGTAACGACACACCTGACCATAACAGGCAGTGATGGAAGCAATGTGACTTTGACAAGCATAAATGACTTGACTGTTACGAATGATGCAGACCTGCCATTCGATATGCTGCTTGACAATAACAATAATTTAACACTTGTTAACAATAGTAACATCACACGTGCAGGCGAGCGCATTACGGTCACACTTCAATATGAGGATGCCATCTTGCAGCTTAATGCATACAGTGCCATTCACACATACAATGTATATGTAGGCAAGACAATCGACCCGCAGTTGACTTCAATAACATGCAACTTCGGTCAGTACGGCGTTGACTATACAGAGGGCGAGCCTGTATATATTACGATAAAGGACGAGAATGACAATTATGTTGAGCCGACTGCGAGCAACCTGACCATCACGGTGCCAAGCGCCCATCAGCAATATTTCAGTTGGCGGTTCTCTAATTCATCATATGAAGGTTACGAATTCAAGTGCATTGTACTTACATATTCACAGGACACTTCATTCGACTTCAATGCAACAGTCGCAATGAGCCCAGCTGCAACAAATTCATGCACTATACGATGTGTATATGAGACAGCTGCAAAAGCAGACATAGAGTCAGCACTTCCTGTTGTTAACGACATCCTTGACGATGATACAGCGACAACATATGATGAAGCGCAATATGCAAATTATATGCAGCTTGCAGATGACATTCTATCATGAAATACTTTAAAAATATATATAATTAAATAATATGAGTACGAGTTTAACAACAAAACTTAATGCGATACTTGACATAAAGGAAGCAATAAAGGACGCCATTGAAGCACAAGGAGTTACTGTGAGTGGTGACTTCGAAGACTATCCTGACTATATTGCACAGATTGGCGCAGGTGGCGGTGGTGACGAGCCTGCAGCAATGACAATAACATCATGTCAAGCAGGCACCAATAACACATTAGGATTTGAAACAGAAGCTGAAGACGGCTTTACTGTAAGGTTCATTGGAACAGGACTTACAGACAGCTTAGACTATGCGAGCTTGATACAGGTCAGCCTGTCAAATACAGACTGGGTTGTGACATACGACAACGTGAGTGCGGCTGCGCAGGACGGCACATGGGTTGACATTAATTACAATGTGACAGCACCTGATGATGTATCAATGTGGGAAGACACCATTACATTCACATATGATGAATTCACAGGTAGCATAAGTGTGTGTGCATTTGAAATAAGAAGCTATGAGTTCGTTAGCGACTCGACAGGCGGCATTAACACATATCCAAATGCAATGACAGGACAAGCACGTGTATATCTTAACACGACCAATTCAGACAACTATATAAATGAGAATGCGTTAGAATGGATAACAGATGATATATTGACAGTCGTTGAAGACGGCTTAGACGATGCTAGTCTTGAGGTGACATCATATAACGTCCGTTCATCTTATGATAGCAGCACATATGAATATTCACACTATATAGACATCAATTACACAGTTACACCGCAAGACGCAGAAGCTGTATATTTGCAGCTGGGGTGGGGTGAGATTGCGCCTGTGACACATACATTCGTTGAGCGTGTACCTGTAACCTCATTTGATTTTAAGGGCGTATATTACCTGAACGGAAACGAAGCGGCAGAATGCGGCGAGTCAGACAGCGATACGTTTGACATGCCTATTGGTCCTGACATGTTCATTGTGTGTGAAAACTTCAATAGTGGCGTGAATGATTATAGCAATCTATACGCTGAGGTTGATGGAATTGACTATAATGACTTACAGGACTTTGTCATTGGCAGAGACACATACAAGGCAATTCACATCCCAGCCATTAATGGTTATGGCGCAGGTTCACAATACACATTTTCTGTAAACATAACAGGTGCAAGTGAAAGTGTATATGAAGGAAGTATAAACGTGGTCGAAAACGAGCCGACACTTCCATCAGATGCAGTTGAGGTCAATGGCGTGCGCAGTACATTTGACGACACATACGGGAACACATGTGGGCGCTATGTTGACACAGGAGTTCATATAACGCCTGATACCATTGTTGAGGCTGAGATATCACTTGGTGAGCAATACGGCAACATGATATTTGGAACGCCGGGACAAGGCGATGACCTTACCGATTGGCGCTTATTCAATGTTGGCGGTGAGGAGTCGTTGGACAACCCAGGATTTTACTCTTACAAATTCTATTTTGACTATGGAAGCAATGGTGAAGATGGAGAAGAGTCATACGGCAACCGCATAGAATGTGAACCTGTTGAGGTAGCAGGAGGCGTTTTTCATGTCATTTGCGAGAACGGTCATTTGACAGTCCAAAACAATGGCGATGATATCATTGATGAGGAAGGTCCTGTATGGGAAGCACCTGAAGGTGAGGTTGTCATGTTAGATAATTTGAAGGTGTTCCAGACATCAGGCAGCAGTGTTGACAATACGACATTATATAACATGCAGATATATCAGAACGATGCGCTGGTGCGTGACTTCGTGCCTGTGACCGTGAATGGTGAGCTGAAGTTGTTTGACTATGTTACAAAACGGTACTTCGACTTCATTACATTCCAAGTAGGTTAAAAAATACGTTTTGAAAACAATGAAAAGGTGGGGTAGCTTTGTGCCACCCCGCTTTTTTCTATAAAAAGTAGCTGAAATAATTTTCACACATTATTTTTATATATAATGAATACTTGAAACGTATTCATACTTTCAATAAATACATATAAATAACAACATGAATATAAAGATTAAAGACAACGACATCACACTTCATTATAGTGTGCGCATGTATATTGTGTTCGAGAATATCACAGGAGGGTCACTTAATTTTGACAACCTGACAAGCTATACCAACATAATTAATTTGTTATATAGTGCAATAACAGCGACCCTGCAATATGAAAGAAAGTCATTGATTGACTATAACGATTTTCTTGATTTTCTTGATACACAGGACACAAATAAGGTGCTTGCTGAATTCGGACAATGGTTAGCCGACAACATGAAAATACAAAGCGACCTGAGCCCAGCAAGTGAAGAAAAAGATGACAGTGTTGAGTCAAAAAAAAAGGACAACAATTAGTATATCATGAAATACTTAAATTGATGGTCATTGAACACAAGCTTGTAGACTATAAGTACTTCCTTGACGATATGCAAGAATATGAGATTAATGATATGATAAAGTACCTGCCATTTTCGACAAAGACGCAATATGAGATTGCACGTTGGCAGGTATATTCTTCGATAGCACCATATTTGAAACAAAGTGAACGCAATAAGACCATTCAAGAGCTGCTGCCGTTGATAACGGATAAAAAAGAAGTGGAAAAAGCGGACATTGCACCATTATCAAATGATGAAATACAGCACATGCGTGAAATGTCAAGACGGGTACAACAACAACTATTTGAAAATGAAAATAAACACGTTTTTTAATATATGGCAATAAACGTAAAGATATCAGGTGACGCCAGCGAGTATAACCGTGAAATTGATAGCGCAGTCAAAGCGACCAAGCAGATGGAAGCTGCAATGACAAATGCGGCAAAGGGTCCTAATACATTGAGACAGGGATATAAAAATGCAATGAAAGAGGTGCAGAACCTGACAAATGCATATAGCCGCCTTTCAGATGAAATGAAGTCATCTGACATAGGACAGCGCATGAAAAAACAGCTGGACGAGGCGAAACAAAGCGCGGCTGATTATTACGACCAAATTGCGGACATTCAGGCTGAGATAAAAAACATGGCCAGCGACACCGCCAATTGGGATGTAGCGAAGACAGGAATTGAGACCATGTCAAGTGCACTTACAGGCATGGCTGGTATAATAGGTCTTGTGACAGATGATGAGAAGGCACTTAAAAATGTCATTGCAACCGTTGCTGCCGTTCAAGGAGTTGCTAATACAGCAATAACGATTGGAAATGCACTTCAAAAACAGTCATCATTGATGCTTGGAATAAGACGCCTTCAAGAGTTAGCTGCGAGCAAGGCCATTGCAACACGAGCAGCAGCAGAAAAGTCAGCAACAGGCGCAACGGTAGCAATGACAGCTGCACAGAAAGCATTCAATATAGTAGCAAACGCCAACCCTTATGTACTTATTGCGACAGCACTTGTTGCTGCAGGTGGTGCAATATGGGCATTTACAAGTGCGCTGAATAAGTCCAATGCTGAGCTTGAAATACAGAAACGGTCAAATGAAAATGTACGCAAGACAGCCGAAGAAGCAGCACAGGCATACATAAATGCACGCACTGAGCTATATAAATACAGACAACAGATACGTAACTTTAACGGTACCGCAGACGAAGAGAAACGGCTTATTGATGAGCTGAATTCAAAATATGGCGAACAGATGGGCTATTACGATAAGTTGTCAAAATGGAAAAACACACTTATTGAACAGAGTGAGACATATTGCAACATGCTTAAAGAGGAAGCAAGAGCTGGAGCCGTTGCACAGAAGATTGGCGAAATATATGTACAGCGAGTTACAGGTGAGTTGTCAAAAGAAGCGTATAGTAAGCTTGCAGCGCAGTTGAACAAAGCCTATGACGACTCTCTTCGCAAATCTTCACAACTTCGTTCATCATTGTCATCAGGCATTGCAGCACGTGGTGGTACAATAAACAGACCAAGCACGGCAGGCACAGGTCGCAATAATACGAACACCGTACAGCTTACAGGCATTCAGCAGGCCGACAAGACTTATGCTGAGACAATACGTACATTAAACGATAAACGTAAAGCACAATACATAACCGAAGAACAAAGGCAGGACGAATTATTGAAGGCCTTACAGCAGCGCATAGATGCATATTTTAAGACCGACCAGCGTACACGTGAACAGGAAGCAGTACTTGTACAGCTTATAAATGAAGAGCGTGAACTGAGCGCATCCATACAGCAACGAAAGACATGGGAGGACAACCTTGCAGCCGCAGATGAAGCAGCCCAGCGCATTCTTGAACAGCAGCGTGAAAACACACAGTCGTTGCGCAACGATGTACACAATACGACAGCGCACCGCACGACAGCAGCCCAGCAGTTTGGTCCTGTGGTCGGCTTTGATGCACAGGATGCCATAAGCGAGCTGCAAGATGTCATTGACCGTTATGATGCACTTAAAGCAACGATTGATGATGTCAAGGCGCAAGGCGAAGGATTTGTGGACCCAGCCGCGTTGAAAGAAGCCGAGTTGGCGCTTAAGTCATTAGAAGACGAAATGCGAAGCCTGTCAAGCGCAGCTGCAGACCTCTTCACACAGGAAACGTTCGGGGGCGACATATTCAAGGACACATTGCAACAGATGACAGATTTAGCAGCCGTCTTACAAAGCAATGCAAGCGATACCAATAAGGCAGCTGCAGGACTTGCTGTATTAGGTGAGCAGATGCAGGCGCTTGGTGGCGATGGTGCCGTTGCGAAGATGGGTGCGGTGCTTGCATCAGTTGGACAAATAATACTGGGTTTCGCAACTGCGAGCGCACAAGCTGCACAAATGGGGCCTTGGGCTTGGCTAGCGTATATGGGTGCTGGATTAGCAACTGTTGCAACTGTCATATCAACAATAAAATCATTTAAAGGCGGTGGTATAATTGATGGACCAACAACAGTAGGCGACAGAGTACTTGCAAGAGTCAACAGTGGTGAAATGATATTAAATCAGCGACAACAATCGAATTTATTTAAGTTGTTAGATGAAGGCAATATAAACGGCGCCAGCAATGTCATCATCCCTCGTGTCAAGATAGAAGGAAACGACTTGTGGGTAGTCTTCGATAACATGAATAAGATAAAATCAAGAAGCGGCAGACATTTGAATTTATAATCACATGATTGCTATATTAAAAATATTATATATGTTTTCAATATATGGCGAAACTATACGGAACATTCAAAGATGTAAATAACAACACAGTCACCGTCTATATAATTAGCGATAAGATACAGACGGACACGATTATAGGCAACGATGATGAAAGTGAAATACAATTTACGTGGGACAGTCCTGTTATCATAACGGACGAAGCAAACGACACACGACAGCATATCAGGCCAAAAAGCTGCACGATAAATTTATTGACGAAGACTTATCTTGGTGATGAGCTATATTCAAGCAAAGATATTGATACAAGCGTGACAGTATATGTTGGTGGCGAGTGTAAGTTTGCGGGATTCCTCACACCGAACGTTTATTCACAAAGTTATGCAAAGATATGGGAGCGTTTGACACTTAACGCCATTGATTATTTGTCTATATTGGAATATGTACGCCCGACAGACAGCGAGACATACGAGGACCTGAAACGGGATGCTGATGTATATTCGATGAAAAAATATTTGCAGGACTTCGTCTTTAACAATGTTGATTTATTGAACCGTGATAATGAAGGACTGTCACATGTATATTATGATTTGTCAAAACAGATAAGTGCAGACAGTGGCAGCACACAACCAAGCAATGTTACACAATGGACATCATCTGATACAAGCGTAGCGACAGTTGACAGTGGCGGTAATGTGTACGCAGTAGGACCAGGCACTTGCACCATAACAGGCACATGTATGTACGACTCAACACAGCTAGTTGAATATGATGTAAACGTGACTTGGCCGATGAATTATATTGTGATAAAGAATGTTCCTGAACCAAACCAGACAAACAAAGGCATTGGCGATGTACTGACTGTTGTCGAATATGATAGAGTGCCTGTTACAAATACAGAACTTTATCCTGACTTACAGTGGGTCTCAACGACAATAACAAGTAGTGACGAAAACGTTTTAAGCGTTGAAATTACAGGCCCAACGGATGCACGGCGTGGCATTATATATATTGAAAATTATGGGACAGCAACAGTGACAGTAAACGACAACTATACATACACACAAAATGGGCGCACTGTTGAGGCTGTCCTTCAAAGCGATAGTTTCACATGCTATGTGTCAAATGAAATATCAACGTTTGAGATTACAGGATTGCAGGACACTGACAACCTGAATGTGAAGAATATATTGTACACATGTGGTACAAACGTAAATGCGGCCGATGTTGCAGTGTCATTCTCGGTAGCTGACGAAAACTGTGCTCGTATAGTGAACAACCAGCTTGTCATACACAACACAGGCACTGTACACATAATCGGTCATGTCGTATCAAAGCCTGAACTTAATGATACGTTTAACACATCAGTGACATATTATCCTGAATATGAACAGTGCATCATAACAGGTGAAGCACAACAGCCATTCGATATCACCATAAACGGCACAAGCATACACGTAACGCCAAACGTAAATACACATAAATTCACTATACAATATGACAACGTTTACGGGTCTTCTTTAAATGAATTTTTCAGTGGGTGTGATAAGATTACTTTGATTGACTCATTTAATGGGTATACAGGCGATATTGAAAGCGCACGAGGGATGTTCCGCAACTGCAACAACCTGACAGCGTGGTACAACCTGCCCGACCTGTCAAACGTGTCTGATGTAAGCGAGATGTTCCGCAACTGTACAGCGTTGACTGATGTAGAAGAGCTTGAGCTTACGAACCCGTTAATCAATATGGACAATATGTTCAATGGATGTACAAATGTGGACAATATCGTGTTTAGCGGGCTGAAGCCTGTTTCATGCAATAATATGTTCGCAGGGTGCGACAATTTGCGGACAGTGACATTATATGGTAGTGACGATGCAACGTTTACGATGATAATGAATTCACTAAAGCAGTCATTCCCGACAAAGAACATAACGCATGAAGAAGGCGATGATTGGATAACTATATCATAAAGTATGAAATTTTGAAAAATTTAAATTTTCAATATAATATGGAACAATTAAATTTAAGCGTTGGACAAACGACAAAACTAAATGCAACATGGGAGCTGCCTGAAGGTACCACGATTATCTTTGACGATTTAGGATATAGTCAGAACGTGATACTTGGCGATGAAGAAGACGATGTGCAGACAGCCTATGATATATTGAATGACATATTAACATATTTTAATCTTAATATAATTCAGCACGGTAAAGACTTCTATATATTTTCATGGGAGACATTATCATCATCACAATACACGTTGACTTTCGCTGATATTTTCACGCAAGCGACAAAACAATACACAGCTCGCAACAGAGTTGATGTATTAGCAGCGATGTATGCAGACGCAAGCACGAATATATCAATTGATGATGTGTATAACCAAGTAATAGTCACTGATAATATACAAGCACTTGACACGATAGTATCAGACCCGTTGGATAAGACAAGTAGTGTATATGGTGGCAAGCAGCTTTATGCAACCGATTTTGTTAGCGAGGGGCAAGGGGTGACAGCTCATAATTCGTTCAATAATATGTTGAATGGGCGTTCTACGACCTATGACAAAGCATACACATACGACTATTACCTTGATGTACGCAAGCCTGAAGGGTGGGCAATGAATTCAGATGCAATAATAAGTGATAACCCGACACATCAGAACCGTGTACTTGCGGACATGCGAAGCCAGCGTTTTCTTGCTGCTGTGGTATCAATGGGCTCGGTAAAGAAGCAACCTGATGTACAAGACAACACTATATCAGGCAACGTGTCAATGAACGACTATGTGATGATAAGCGTGAATGGATGCGGGCCGTTGCGCAATGAGAATGATGCGGTCGCTTGGCTTAATGATACAGAAAATGAGCTTGCAGCACTTGAAACTGAACCAATGATGCAATACACAGGCAACACAACAGGAGCTTCATTGAGCCCAGTTGACGATGATACAGTAAACTATCTTGTCATATCAGGTACGATGCGGCTGAACCCGTTGCACCCTGACAGTCTTCAAGACACATTGTTTGGACGCAAGACACCAATAATATACAATGAAGTATATGCACAGTCTGAAAGCGACCATGAAAAATTACCATTTGCAATAAAATACTATACAGACCGCAATCCTGACGGGTGTGTATTTGGGCGTCTGTTCTATGATTGCGAAAGACCAAATTCAATACCTGTTGCGGACAAAGAAAACAGATATGAAGGCCTGACACCTGTTACAGACGAGACATCGTGGCATGGTGGCGAACTTTATTGGCGCAACCACCCGCAAGCGTTACTTCGTTATGACAACATAGACCATACTGATGACATATACCTGTTGCCTGTGCTGAAATGCGAGCTTAAAGTAGGTGACAAATATTGCGTTCAGACATATGAAAACAACGGCATGCCAAGATGGTCATGGTGTGAAGAAAATGAATGTCCGACAGCGGTTGACTCTTACGGTGACACATATACTGAAAAATACATATACATAGGCCCTAATATTGCACTTTATGACAATATATTAAACAAAGAGTGGAAGCTTTGCAATACGAAGTCTATAAATACGAACATTGATGGTGAGGGAATGTGCATACCAATAAGGAAAGCTGATGCACTGTCAGGACAAGTAAGCTTTAAGATTATAGGTCCTGTTAATTTGATGTGGCAACAATATGTATACCGACATGGGAGTTTTTGGCGACATTCATCAAGCGATACCGTACAATTGCCAATGCTTGCTTATATTGACACGATAACATTGAAGGACTTTAAGATTACGATTGAAAGTGACAATGCAGGACTGTCAAATGAAGGAGACAACGATATCGTATATGCATCAGATGAGACACGTAATTACCGTCAGAAACTTGAGGTCGAATTTAACTTGACAACTCAACTATCAAGTGCAGATGCAAATCAGCTGGGTGTTGCAAGTACTGTCAATTTGAATAGTGTCATTAACATGAACACGAAGATAGGACAGACAACGATATATAATAGTGTGACACAAAACACAGCATGTCCTGAAAGACATTACGTAAACGACATGTATAACTTGTACAACACACCACGCCTGTTGTTGAACACATCATTGAAGGATGTTAATGGACTTACACCATTTTCAAGGTGCAATATACCGTATATGTCAAAAATGTTCTATATCACAAATATGGGATATGATATCAAAAATGCACGTAAAAATATAACGTTGAGACAGATACCACAATGATACAAATTCGAGTATATTTGAAGAAAAAGTAGAAAAAAAGTAGCAGCTAAAATGTACTATTGGTCTATAAAAATCGTTATTTTTATGTAAATAACGTAGTACTATCATAATATATAAATATGGAGCAAATATGGCTCAGATTTGGGCAGATTATAAAAAACAGCATTAATGCGATTTCAAGCCTGTCATTTTCAAGCGTTATCAAGACATTCATCATTGCATTGTTTATGCTGGCATTATTGATGATATACAATATAATTCAGTCTAATTTAGTCGTCAGCTTAGTAGAGCAAAGACTTCAAAACATAGAGCTGAATGAAAACAATGAAGACATTGAGGTAAATCAGTCCATTGCACAACGCATAGACATAACACCGAAAGTAGACGCAGAGATAACGCAGCTATTGTATAAGTTAGATGCAGCACGTGTGTGCGTTACTGAATTCCACAACTCGATACAGAACATGGCTGGCTTGCACTTTCAGATGTTCTCAATAACATACGAAGTGATAAACACAGACAACACGAACATAACATATATAGCAAACGGGTATCAAAATCAGAATGTATCATTATATAAGATACCAAGCTATATATGTATGCACGACTACCTGAACGTTGATATTCAGGAGATGAAGAAAGTTGACATGCGGTGGGCGTTGCTTGCAGGACTTGAAGGCATTAAGCGTGAGGCATTTTATGTAATCAAAGACATTCACGGCACAGCGCTAGGCATGGTGTCTATCGCATGGACTGATGATATAAGTGACATTTCATCAGTGCGTGGCGAGATGCTTGCAGTAGCACTTCGTGTCGCAAGTTACCTATCATATAAGACACAAGTAGAGGCCATGTAGGTCATTTAGGGCTTATGTGACACCTCGAAAAAATGCAGCTGATATTTCTATCGGCTGCACCTTTTTACGCCCTTAAATAAGCTCATTCAGGCCACCATTCGACTTCTGTATATTCGTCTGGGTCCTCATCATTGTCATATACGCAGCAACGTGCAGCTGTCAGGAATTTTTCACCACCGTCATCGTTTTCCCATTCATCATACGGTGCATCGTTTGCTTGCTTGATTGCGTCTTCTAATGTGTCAGCTTCTATGTACAGGCTGAACGTTTCTTCAAATGTCTTTTCAAATTTGTATGTCATATAAGTTCAATATATTTTGGTTGATACAAAGATACATCAAATGGATGAGTTTTTACGATAATAAATGGTTGAAACGCATTTATGCTTTCAATAATTAATAGATTTTAACACTTCAAAAATTGAATTTTTTTAAAAAGTGTCTATATTATATGTGTAATTAATAACAATCAAAACAATAGAAAAATGAAAGACAGTAAAATTTTCAAAGATAAGTTTACCGGTAAGTTAGTACAGTTGTATGATAAAAAAGACCATAATGAAGAACGGGATGCCATTCATATATTAAAGATTGATGACAAGAACATGTATGTATATTTCATGGAAGAAGGCGGTGAGCTTGAATGGGATGTCCTTCGTGGTGACTACTTCGTGACACGTGAAAATGATGTCTTGACAATGGATGTCAGTGAAGACAACTGGCATTGGATTATATCTTTGAACATCAAGACAGGACAATATATTGCCACAGAATGATATACGGCACTCATTGATTTGGGTGCCTTTTTTCGTCTTAATATGTGAAACCACATCATTTTTTGTTCATTTATTGTAATATGCGCTAAAAAAATGCTGTGATTGTTTGTTTTTGTGAATTTTATAGTTATATTTGCAAAGTAAAAGACTTATGTAATATTTTTACCAGCATGAAAGCAATCCTATTTGTACGTGTATCAACAGAACAGCAGACGCTCGAACAGCAGGAAGACGAGCTGCGCAGGTATGCCCGACACAGTGGGTATCGTGACAAAGACCTCATTGTGATAAAGAACAAAGAGTCTGCGATAAAGCTGAGCCTTGAAGAACGGCAGGGCATACAGCAGCTTAAGT
>JAEIGA010012938.1_pt1 | contig 12696 bp, 12 predicted proteins | sample 9270691 | NCBI WGS metagenome assembly JAEIGA01 (sample SAMN17057246, study PRJNA624740) | gut metagenome | biome: biome; isolation source: fecal sample | host: Bos grunniens | place: China: Xizang | collected 2019 | reverse complement strand
GAGCGTACTGCTTGTTACATCGATTCAGGCAAAGGGAAGCGTGCTCATACACCAGAAGATGTTCGAGAGCCGCCTCTTCTTCGTTGACAAGCTTATAGACATGGGAGCACAGATAATACTCTGCGACCCGCACCGTGCCGTAGTCATAGGACACGACAGGCAGTTCACCCTGAAGCCACGCGCCATGAGCTCGCCCGACATAAGGGCCGGAATCGCGCTGCTTATAGCTGCCATGAGTGCCGACGGCATAAGCCGCATCGACAACATTGAACAGATTGACCGCGGATACCAGAACCTTGAAGAGAGACTGAACAGCATCGGTGCAAGAATAACACGTTCGTGACATTATGTTGAAAAAGGAAGAGTTTGCATATTTCGGGAAGTTCCTGAAGCCGCATGGCACAAAAGGAGAGATAGGGCTGCAAGGAGACACATTCATGCTTGACGATGATTGTGACTTTGTCGCATGCGACATTGACGGTATTCTTGTCCCGTTCTTCTTCGATAACATACGCCCGAAAAACGACGATACCGTAATTGTGAAGATAGAGCGTATGGAGAGTGCGGAAGAGGTGCGCTACCTTACCAACCGCGACGCATACGTTCCGCGCAGCTGGAGCGAAGATAGCGAGGAGCTATCCTTGAGCTATTTCATAGGGTTCGAGGCAACAGATGCCACGCTCGGCCCATTGGGAACCATTACGGATATTGACGACAGCACTATAAACACTCTGTTTGTCATCGACGGTGACAACGGCGAGATACTTGTCCCTGCACAAGAAGAGTTCATTGCAGGAATAGACCACGAGAAGAGGGAGGTCGTGTTCGGCCTGCCCGACGGACTTGTTTCACTTTAAAACAGCAAAGAGATGAAAGCAAAGGCATTCCGTAGCAGGTTACTGCGCAAATACCGTTTGACGATACACAACGAGAACAAGCTGGAGAACGTACTTGGTTTCTACATATCGCCGCTATGGGTGATAATGTCGCTCTTCTTCTCATTCCTGCTGCTGGCCGGAGTGCTTTACCTGATTGTTGTATTTACGCCTGTAGGCAACCTTTTGCCGGGATATATCAGCAACAGGGCAAAGGAGGAGCTTATAAGGAACAACATACGCATTGACTCATTGACCAGGGAGGTTGAGAAACAGGACCGTTACATAGCGAACATACAGGCATTGATAAGCGGGAACATCACTATAGACTCCATAACAAGCTCGCCTGTTCCCATAAACACCGACGGCATATCTACCGACAAGACAATACACGAGAAAGAGTTCATGGAGCAATGGGAAGAGAGAGAGAAATACAACCTGACATCCCAGGCTACGAGCGTGGCAGAGCTGCAGGAGCTGCACCTTATTCGCCCTACAAGAGGAGATGTAATAAAGCCGTTCGACCCCAATTCGGGGCACTTCGGAATCGATATAGCCGAGATACCCGGTGAGAGTGTCATGGCAATACATGACGGTGTGGTAGTAATGAGCGACTTTACGGCAAACGAAGGATTCACCATTGCAATACAGCACCGCGAGAACATGATTTCGATATACCGCAACTGCTACAGACTGCTGAAGAACATCGGTGACAAGGTCTCTGGCGGAGATATCATTGCAACACTAAGCAGCGGAGAGAACGGCAACAGGAAGAAAGAATACTTGCACCTTGAACTGTGGCACCGCGGAAAACCGCTCGACCCGAGCACATACATCGCATTCTAAGAACAGATACAGATATAATGGAAAACAACAGAAAAAGACAGATTGCCATACTGGGCTCTACAGGCTCTATCGGAACTCAGACGCTCCAGGTTGTAGAGGAGCATCCCGAATGTTTCGAGGTATATGCAATTACAGCAAACACCCGTGTCGATGACCTGATAGCCCAGGCACGCAAGTTCATGCCGGAGGCTGTAGTCATTGCCGACGATTCTAAATATCTCCGGCTCAAGGAGGCACTGGCCGACTTACCTATTAAGGTTTACGGAGGGTATGAGGCTGTATGCCAGATTGTAGAGGAAGGCCCCATAGATATCGTTGTAACCGCAATGGTTGGATTCTCCGGGCTACGTCCCACTATCAACGCCATAAAGGCCGGCAAGACCATAGCTCTTGCCAACAAGGAGACTATGGTTGTGGCAGGAGAGATGATAAACGCCCTTGCCATGGAATACAAGACACCGATACTGCCGGTCGATTCGGAACATTCGGCAATATTCCAGTGCCTTGCAGGAGAGATGCACAATAAAGTGGAGAAACTCATACTGACAGCCTCAGGAGGCCCGTTCCGCACATTCACTAAAGAACAGCTGGAGCATGTGACCAAGGAGCAGGCTCTGAAGCATCCGAACTGGAGCATGGGAGCAAAGATAACCATCGACTCGGCTTCGATGATGAACAAGGGCTTTGAGGTAATGGAGGCCAAATGGCTCTTCGGCGTGGGTGCAGAGGAGATTGAGGTTGTAGTACATCCGCAGTCGGTAATACACTCGATGGTGCAGTTCGAGGACGGGGCTGTAAAGGCACAGTTGGGCACTCCCGACATGCGCTTGCCTATAATGTACGCGCTCACATACCCCTCACGCCTCTCATCTTCATTCGGACGCATAGACTGGAGCACGCTCGGAGAACTTACATTCGAGAAACCCGACCTTGAACTGTTCCCCAACCTGCGCCATGCCTATGAGGCTTTGGCAAAGGGCGGCAACATTCCTTGTGTCGTAAATGCGGCAAACGAGATTTGTGTAGCAGCATTCCTCAACGACCGCATAAGGTTCACCGACATGCCCCGCTTGATTGAACGCGCCATGAACGAAGCCACATATATCTTGAAGCCGACGCTTGAGGATTATCTGGAAACAGACAAAGAGATACGTCGCATGGTAGAAGAATGGATTAACTAAAACGATATATTGATAAAGAAATGGAAATATTTTTTGTACGCGCACTTCAGCTTCTGATGGCCTTGAGCCTTCTGGTACTTATACACGAGTTCGGACACTTCATCTTCGCAAGACTATTCAAGGTAAAGGTTGACAAGTTCTACCTTTTCTTCGACTGGAAGTTCTCATTGTTCAAATGGAAGCCAAAGAACAGTGACACGGAATACGGTATCGGTTGGATTCCGCTCGGAGGATATTGCAAGATTGCAGGAATGATTGACGAGTCGATGGACACGGAACAGCTGAACAAGCCGGCTGAGCCCTGGGAGTACCGTTCCAAACCGGCATGGCAGAGACTGCTCATTATAGTAGGCGGTGTAATGTTCAACCTTATACTTGCCCTGTTCATCTATGCAATGGTGCTCTTTACATGGGGCGACTACTACACCGACATGCACTCGATGAAAAACGGTTTTGTTTTCAATGAGACAGCGCAGGAAATCGGTTTCAGGAACGGAGACCTCATAGTGGAGATTGACGGTGAGGAGGCACACAAGCTATATCAGGACAAGGTACGCGGTGTAAACATTCTCCGCGATATATGCAATGCCGATGAGGTGACAGTGCTCCGCGAAGGCAAGAAAGTCGCTATCGCTATCCCCGATACTCTGGGATTGCTCAACATGAACAAGAACGGCCTGTTCATGCAGGAGAGGATTCTGTCTTGCATCGACAGCGTGGAGGCAGGAAGCCCTGCCGCATTGGCCGGCATAGCAAAGGGAGACCGCATAATCGCAATCAACTGCAAACCGGTTGACTCATGGAACGACCTCAAGCGCATCATGGCAAGCCTGAAAGAGGAAGGAAAGAAAACATTCAGCATTGAGGTTGAGCGTGACAGTATCTTCGAGATAACAGCTTCGGTGGATACTACATTTACACTCGGTGTCATGCCGGTACTGAACGACTACCCGCTCATACACAATACATACGGTTTCTTCGAGTCGTTCCCGGCAGGAATACAGTTCGGTTTGAATGTACTTGAGGGATATGTCAGCGACTTCAAGTATGTATTCAGCAGCGAGGGTGCGAAGTCGGTCGGCATGTTCGGTTCTATCGGCAGCCTCTTCCCTGCAGAGTGGGACTGGCATGAGTTCTGGCTGATGAGTGCATTCCTTTCTATAATACTGGCATTCATGAACATACTCCCGATACCAGCTCTTGACGGCGGACATGCGGTGTTCCTGATTGCAGAGATGATTACAGGCCGACAGCCAAGCGACAAGTTCATGGAACGTGCACAGATGGTGGGCATGCTGCTGATATTGGGACTGTTCCTGCTCGCTACATACAACGATATAACCAAATTCATATTCTGATATGGTTAAAAAGGTATTATACACAGCCTTTATCGTCATGGCAATATCATGCAATACAAGCAGAAACGCCGTAGGCGGTGTTGCTCCCGGCAACAGTTCTGCAGAGAATGCCGCAACAGGCCCAATGGCTGCAGCAAAGAACACTGCTGCAAGCAAATCGGCCTGGGGCGAGCTGCTTGGTGAAGCTTGCCGGCAGATGGACATGGAAAATATCTGCCTTTCACCGTTGAGCGTACAGTTCGCACTATTAATGATTGCCAATGGTGCTGAAGGCATTACAAAGAAGGAGATTTGCGAAGCAATGCAAATTGGAGATGATGCCAATAGGCATTACAGGACTTTCCTGGACAAACTTGACAACAAATATTGTGAAGTAAAGATTGCCAACTCCATTTGGATAAAAGAGAAGTTCGGTGTAAAACAGGAATTCATTGATACCAACAAGGTGTTCTACGACGCACAGGTAGAGAAAACAGAATTCAACGATGCGACTGTTGAACGCATAAACAATTGGTGCAAGGAAAACACCAACGGAAAGATTCCATCAATAATTGAGCGTTTCAATGAAAATGACAGGATGCTTCTGCTCAATGCTCTCTACTTCAAGGCTGCATGGCACAAACCATTCCAGGAACATAACACTGCCAACAAGAAGTTCACGACTGAGAAGGGTGAGGAGATAACAGTCCCTACAATGATGATGCGTTCAAATGAGCTGTTCTACAAAGACGATGTACTGGCAATGACCTCCAAAAGATTGCAGTTCGGATACAGCATGCTGTTTGTTTTGCCGAACGAGGGCATGAAATGCGACGAAGCAGCAGTACACCTTGCAAAGAATCTTGATGCATATCTCAGGAGCATGGAAGTCAGCGACCTGACGCTTTCGCTGCCGAAATTCAAGACCGAGTTCAGCCGAAGTCTGAAACCTATACTTGAAGAATTGGGCATAAAAAGAGCTTTCGGCAACAGGGCGCAGTTCAACGGAATTTCGGATGATCCGTTATTTATAAGCGATATTATACAGAAGACATACATTGATGTCAATGAAAAGGGAACAGAGGCCGCTGCTGTAACAGCTATGTTTGCAGGCGCACTGTCAATGAGACCGCCGCAGACTGAGATATTGACAATAGACCGCCCATTCATATATGCAATTGTCAAGGAAGACAGCAACGAGGTGATATTTGCCGGCAAGGTAGGCAATCCGTCAATAAAATAAAAAAATAATGATATGAAACGATTATTTGGAACAATTCTATTGTTGCTTTTTGTTGCAACAGGCTACTGTAACGGCCCTAAGTACATCTTCTACTTTATCGGCGATGGCATGGGACCTTCGCATGTGCTGGGAACCGAGCTCTATTTGGGCGAGAAGCAGGGAGTAATAGGCCGTCCGCAGCAGCTCTGCTTCACGCAGTTTCCGCAGACTGCTTTCGTAACCACATTCTCGGCAAGCAACGGCGTAACAGACTCTGCGGCATCAGGAACAGCACTATCGACCGGAAGTAAGAGCCGGAACGGCAGAATTGGCGTAGATGCAGACGGAAAGAACGTATTCAGTGTTGCACTGCAGGCCAAAGAGGCCGGCATGGCTGTTGGCGTGGCCACAACTGTATGTATAAACCATGCTACTCCGAGTGCTTTCTATGCACACAACTTTGACCGCAACAACTACAGCGAGATTGCACAATGGATGCTGACAGCAGGCTATGACTTCTATGCAGGAGGAGACGCAAAATGCAGCGACAACGAGCGTAAGGAGCTTTACGGCAAAGCGGAGAAACAGGGATATGCTATTGCGCGAGGATTCGAGGATTACAAGAGCAAGGCCGAGAAAGCTGAAAAAATTATGCTATACCAGAAAGATGTCGCTACTGAGATTCCTTATACAATAGACAGAGCTGAAGATGACCTCACTCTTGCACAGATTACAGAAGCCGGAATAGATTTCCTTGAAGAGAAGAGCGACAAGGGATTCTTCATGATGATTGAGGGAGGAAAGATTGACTATGCATCGCACAATGACGATGCCGCAACAATGTTCCAGGAGGTAATGGACTTCAACAAGGCCATTGAGGTTGCATACGAATTCTACAAGAAGCACATGGACGAGACATTGATTATCGTTACAGCCGACCATGAGACCGGTGGTATTGTACTTGGATACAGCCACGAATACCGTCTTAACCTGAAGGCCCTTGAAAGACAGAAGGTGAGCGTAGAGAGAATGAAGGAAATCCTGCTTGCCGAGAAGGAGACCACATGGGGACGTGTGAATGAACTGCTTGAAGAGAATATGGGCATAGCACCGAGAAAGGATAAGAGCAAGGACGAGAAGGTTACAATGGACAGCGACCTTGCAAAGGAACTCTCTTTCGAGGCAATGCACAAGCTCAACCGTGAGGCACTGTTATCGTGGGCAAGCTATAACCATTCAGGCACATTCGTTCCTCTGTTTGCCATAGGCAATTCGTCAGAGGTATTCCACGGCGTGATTGACAACACCGATATCCCTAAGATACTCAGGGAACTGAAAGGATTCGGGACAGGAGCTGCCGCAACATATCAATAATATAAATGAACGAGGCTGCCCTTTGGCAGCCTCGTTCATTTATATTATTGATATCTCAATGTCATTCCTAACCGAAGAACCGTCTTTGCATTTATGCCATTCAGCTTATATATGGTTTTTTGCGAGACGCCATGCTTCAAGGCTATCTTTGAGACGGTATCCCCTTTCCGTACCTTATGGTACTTAGGCTCAGGGCCGGCGGTCTTTACCTTTCCATTCTCGACATACTTGCTGCCAGGCTTACGGTAGAGATAGCTGTCGCCTGTTACCGTCTGGTTCTTGAAGTCGAAGAGGAAAGCCGGATTAATGGCCTTTCCCATAAGAATAGTCTCAAAGTGCAGATGCGAACCGAATGAACGGCCTGTATTGCCGCCCAAGCCAATAGGGTCGCCCGATTTTACATTCTGGTTCGCCACAACGAACTTTTTCGAAAGATGACCGTAAAGAGTCTCAATGCCATTGTTATGACGGATAACGACAAAATTGCCGTATCCTCTGCGTTCGTATGACGAGATACGGACCTTTCCGTCGAATGCCGCATATATGGTATCACCGGTCTGCACCTTTATATCAAGACCCTGATGCACACGACGGCGACGAGGACGATAACCGAATATATCGGTTATCCTTGTGCTGGGAGTAGGCATCGTATAGCCACGAAGGTCTATCTTGAAAGAGTCGGGAAGCGTTGCGGTATAATGAACGCCGCTGTTTATCCAATGAGGATACATATCGCTCATCGGTATGATGTGAGCCTCATTTAGTAGCATTGTACGCATTGCAACAGAATCGACGCTCTCTATGCTTGTCTGCATAGCAACGGGTTCTGCCATTGCATCCTGAGCCTTTATGCAAGGCGACATGGCAAACAGCAGTGCTGTCAGGAATATGTAACGGAGATTCTTCACTTGATTGCAGTTTATGCCAAACCGTTGACAGGCTTATTTATACTTCTGACTCTCTTCACCGCCATACTCGAAGCAAGTCACTGCCGACTCATAGTCGAACAGTTCGCCAGGAGCAAAGAAACGGTTGATTTCGACAAGTGCATTCTCGACAGAATCGGATGCATGTACTACGTTCTGCTCACCGCTCATGGAGAAGTCACCTCGTATTGTACCAGGGAGAGCCTTGCGCGAATTGGTAACTCCGACCATAAGGCGCACGGTCTCAACAGCCTCTGCACCCTCGATACAGCAGGCTATGATAGGAGCTGCCTGCATAGAAGCCTTGAGGTAAGGGAAGAACGGACGTTCTACGAGATGCGCATAATGCTCATTTACAATCCCGTCGGTCATGAACATCATCTTCATGCCTGCAATCCTTAGACCCTTACGTTCGAAACGTGTTACAATATCACCTACAAGACCGCGCTGTATCGCATTCGGCTTTATCAGTACAAGTGTCTTTTCCATTATTGATTCTATTATGTGTTAGTTGAAGTGCGGAACGATTGCTCACCCGATGTGTCCGAGGGAGAGCGCGGCAAAGGTAATAAAAAAAGCTATTATAACGAAAATTAATCGGTTAAGTTTACTAAAACGCCTGCAGGCAAACTCCTTGGACCGTTTTATGATATTGCACCCCAATTCCAGTTACGCATATTCTTTATCATGCGCAAACGTTCCCACACTACCCTGTACATCGGGCTGTTGCACTCCGGGTCGGTTTCAACAACCCCACGGGCTACCTCCCGCACAAACTGCAGCAGCTGCTCGTCGCGGGCAAGATTGGCTATTTTCAAGTCGAATGCTATTCCGCTCTGCTGAGTACCCTCCATATCTCCAGGGCCACGGAGCTTAAGGTCAGCCTCGGCTATTTCAAAGCCATCGTTGCTAGAGGTCATAATCTCCATTCGCTTGCGCGTGTCTTCGGACAGTTTATAGTCGGTTACAAGCAAGCAGTAGGATTGCGATGCTCCACGCCCCACACGGCCACGGAGCTGGTGGAGCTGCGAGAGACCGAAACGCTCCGCATTCTCTATTACCATTACCGAAGCGTTAGGAACGTCAACGCCAACCTCTATAACCGTTGTAGATACAAGAATCTGAGTCTCTCCCTGTGCAAAACGACGCATCTCTTCATCTTTCTCCTTAGGTTTCATCTTGCCGTGCAGCTTTCCCAACCTGTAGTCGCAGAAGATATTACATAGCTGGTTGTAGCCATCCTCAAGATTCTTGAGGTCGAGCTTCTCGTTATCCTTTATAAGAGGATATACCACATAGGCCTGTCTGCCTGCCTCCAGCTGTTTCTTGATAAAAGAGTACATGCCGTCGGAACGGCTGCGGAATATATGATTTGTTGTAATCGGTTTCCTGCCGGGCGGGAGCTCATCAATCACCGACACGTCAAGGTCGCCGTACAGCGTCATGGCAAGTGTTCTGGGTATAGGTGTTGCCGTCATTACAAGCACATGTGGAGGAATATTGTTCTTTGCCCACATCTTTGCCCGTTGCACAACGCCGAAACGGTGCTGCTCATCAATAACAGCAAGGCCAAGATTGCGGAACTGCACATTGTCTTCAAGCACTGCGTGCGTGCCTACAAGTATATCAACATCGCCGTTCTCAAGAGCTTCCAGAACAGGCAGCCTATCCTTCTGCCTTGTACTGCCTGTCAGCAGTTCCACTCTTACCGGAAGATTGCCCAGCATACGGCGAAGTGTTGCATAATGCTGTTCGGAAAGAATCTCTGTCGGAGCAAGCATACATGCCTGATAGCCATTGTCCTTTGCAAGAAGCATGGAGAGCAGCGCGACAAGCGTCTTTCCGCTTCCTACATCGCCCTGTATGAGACGGTTCATCTGCCTGTTTCCGTTCACATCTGCACGTATCTCCTTGACTACACGCTTCTGTGCACCGGTAAGTTCAAAAGGCAGGTTCTCGTGATAAAAGCGGTTGAACATATCCCCCACCTTGGCAAACCGGTGGCCGACATATCTCTTCTGCCTGTCCTTGGCATAATGCAGGATATTCAGCTGAATAAAGAAAAGTTCCTCGAACTTGAGACGGTACTGCGCAAGCTGAAGTTCCTTGCTGTTCTTGGGGAAATGGATTATGTGAAGCGCGTCGTCAAGCGACATAAGGCCATGCTTTCTTATAATATCGGGCGAAAGCGTCTCCTCGATCTCCTTGTTGAGCAACCCGAAGAGATTCTGTACCAGCTTGGCCATAGCATTGGAGTTGAGACCGCTGCGCTTCATCTTTTCCGTTGTATTGTAATATGGCTGCAGCCCCATATTGTCGAGCTTGAGCAATGAGGCATCATCGACATCGGGATGAGCGATGTTTACTCTTCCGTTGAACATCGACGGCTTACCGAACACGACATACCGGGTATTCATCTTAAGGCGGTTCTTAACGAACTTCAGTCCGCGGAACCATACAAGATCGACAAAGGCGGTGCCGTCGGTGAAATGTGCCACAAGACGGCGTGATGCGCCCTCGCCCATCTCCTCGAAAGAACGTATCTCGCCTATGAGCTGCACATGCTGCAGCTGACTGCCCAGCTCTGAGACTTTGAAAACCCGGCTGCGGTCGATGTACTTGTACGGGAAATAGTACAGCAAGTCGTACAGGGAGTGTATGTTCAGTTCCCTGTTAAGCAATGATGCACGCTGCTCGCCCACCCCGGGCAGAAACTTTATATTTCTTGTTGCGGTATCCAGCATTCCATCAAGGTCTTGGCAACCATGAGGTCGAAAGGTGTTGTCAGCTTAATGTTCTCGCGGTTTCCCTCAACGCCTACTACCTGCTCACCCAATGCCTCAACGACAGAGGCATCATCGGTAAAGTTCTCAACGAAACGCTGCTCATAGGCACGGCGCAGAAGAGAGAGCCTGAACACCTGCGGTGTCTGTACCAGACGGTAACGGTCACGTGGGACTACTTCTGTAACTCCATTTCCGCCTACTATGTGACGCAAACTGTCCTGGACATCTATCATAGGTATTGCGGCACCATGAATCCATGCTTCGCAGAAACAGTCGTCCAGCACTTTCGGCGAAACGAAAGGACGGACACCGTCGTGCACTCCAACAAGTGCATCGTCGATATCATCGACCTGCGCAAGGCCGTTCTGTACCGAATGGAAACGTGTGGAGCCACCCTGAGCCAGCAACAATGGAACGGCAAACGAATATTGCTTGCATAAAGAGAGCCACATATCCATGTGCTCAGCCGGCAGCACCAGAATCAGCTGCATAGAAGGGTCTATGGCATGCAGACGCTCCAGAGTAACCATAACAACCGGTTTGTCGCCCAACAACTGGAACTGCTTGGGAGTTTCACCGCCCATACGCATGCCTTTGCCTCCGGCCACTACTATAAGATATCTTTTCATAAGGGAGTAATCAAAATTGCATCTGTGAACGCAATGTTCCTACGACATCACCTCCGCAGAGACGTTCAACAATGGCGAAACCGAAATCGAAAGATACGCCGGGACCGCAACCTGTAATGATATTGCCGTCCTTCTCAACCGGGGCTGCAGTATATTCAGCACCGAAGAGGTCACCCTCGCAACCCGGATAGCATGTAGCCTTGCGGCCTTTCAGAATTCCTATTCTGCCAAAGACCATAGGTGCTGCACATATTGCCGCTACAAGCTTACCTTCGGCATGTGCCTTTACCAAAAGTGCGCGCAATGGTTCATGGGCCGACAGATTATCGGTGCCGGTTCCTCCGCCGGGCAGCACCATAGCATCGGCATCGCAGAAGCATATATCTTCATAAAGTGCATCGGCAACAACCGGCACGTTCTGTGCTGATACCACATTCCGGCGACCCATTATAGAAACAGTCACAACCTCAATGCCTGCACGGCGCATGACATCTGCCGGAGCCAATGCCTCAACGGTCTCGAAACCGTCGGCAAGAAAAAGATATACCTTGCTCATAATTATTTCAGTTTAAAGTAATATGTAATCGTACCCTCCTGGTCATCAAGCTGGGAAACAGCATTGAATGTAGCCTTCTTTGCTGCATCAAGAGCCGCTTTTCGCAAAGCCGGACTTGAAGTATTGGTACGGGAGTTTATGCTTGCCTTCACGACATTGCCTTGCGGATTTACTGTAATCGTAACAACCACACGGCCCTCTTCCTGCACATTATAGTGCGGCTTGGGCAAACCGGCAGGGCTCAAGGAACGCCCGTTAAGGTCAAATACACCGGTTCCGCCGACTCCTGTTGTCTTTCCTGCAGAGGAATTGCCGTCCTTGGAGCCTTGCGTACCCTCACCATCGCTTGAGTTGCCCTTGCTGCTCATAGAGTTGCCTTTTCCGAAAGCGCCGGCTATGAGATTGTCGGCCTTCGCCTTTGTCTCCTTCTCGATTCGCTTGCGTTCGGCCTCCTCGGCTGCTCTACGCTCCGCCTCTATCTCCTTTGCACTCTTGGCCTCCTTTTTTGCAGGTACAGCAATGCTCTCTTCGATATCCTGAGTCAAGAGCGGCTCTTCCTGAGAGACATCATCCGAAGATGGAAGCTGTTGAGACACTTCGGGCTGCGGAATTATCTCGACATCCGTCATAGCCAATTCGCTGCCGAAAGCATCTTCAACATTGCCTAAGACAACAGGCACACCCGACTCTTCTTGCCTTGGAGGTGCTGCCATCACAAGCAGACACAGCAGAACGAGCAGCACTGTATGAAACAGCAACGTGCCTACAATTCCGGTTATCCTATCCTTTGAAATGTTGTCCATTATTTCCTGTCGGGGCGGCGCGTGGCCAGCACCATCTTGAATTTGTTCTCGTTAGCAATATTAAGCACCTTGACAATCTCGGCATACGGGATTGTCTCATCGGCATACAGAGCCACATACATTTCCGAATCCTTCTCGCGGCAATCGAGAAGGAACGGGGT
>JAEIGA010012937.1_pt1 | contig 12696 bp, 7 predicted proteins | sample 9270691 | NCBI WGS metagenome assembly JAEIGA01 (sample SAMN17057246, study PRJNA624740) | gut metagenome | biome: biome; isolation source: fecal sample | host: Bos grunniens | place: China: Xizang | collected 2019 | reverse complement strand
TAGCCACGCGCCACGATACGCACATCTGGGTGCTGATTCTTCAGACAGAGGATATTGATATTATTCACGCCATAAAAGGTGGCGGTATCCAGAGCATCGTTGAGAGAAAGGATGGTTTCCATGAATTTAAAAATTATGATTGTTTGAAGGATGATATTTTCATAAGTTGATGGTAGAACTCTTCGGGCGAAAGGTGCGAGCGATTGATGGTACGCGTCTTGTAGGTATAGATGGTATTGATACTATAATCGAGGATCTCAGCAATCACCTCGTTGTGTACAATCCCCAAACGAATGAGGGCAAAGATACGGAGTTGAGTATTGAGCAATTCGTTTTCCTTGAGGACAAATCGCTGATCCTCTCGCAACAATGAGTTGAAATCCTCGACGAAAGTTGGAAAAATCTTGAGCAACATTTCATCTCTTCGGCGGTTGAGGGTTTGTCGCTGCAATTTCGCATCCGCATTCTTAGGAATAGTCATAAGCTGCGATAGCTGGCGCTTGACCACAGCCTCTTTGATACTCGCTTGGTATTGCTCAACAGCATTGATATACTGAGATTGTCCAACAAGGATATTACTGAGTAGTTCTTCTTTGACAGTATTAGCTATCAGCAGGTTCTGGTTGATATCATTGATAGTTAGACGCGCTGAGTGCAGTTTGCGTGTGCGGCGTACAATGAGAATGATAAATACCGCCAAGGAGATGAGTAGAAAAATAGAAATACTCAAGAAAATAAAAGCTAGGTTGTTGTGACGTTTGAGTACTTGTGTATGCTGCTGCTCGATGATAGGTAATAGTTGTGATATGCTGACCTGGCGGTGGCGAGCATGATATCGCTGTGCATCGTGCATGGCAATATGAATATACTTGTTAGCAAGATCAATCTCGCCCTGTTGGTAAAGCATTTCAGCTATCATACGCAGAGCCACCGTTTCGTATGTAGAGCTCTGTATGTCAGCGATAGCAGCATCTACATAATACTGAAATGCCATATGATCGTCGCCCAATTGGCGATATAGATAGGCGATGGAACTGTAAAAAATAGCTTGGTCGTGTATGGAGCATCTAGAATCCATCAATGCTTCTTGAAAATGGGCAATGCTTTTGCGGTGGTTGCCTTGCCTTAGCAGAATCGAAGCTAAGGGGTAATGATAGTACATCGAGTCAGCCAGAGAGGATTGGTCAATGATTTGCTGCATATAGCTGTTGGCTCGCTTGTTGTATGTATCAAACATCTCTCCACCCGCATAGTCGGCCATATCATAGAGCAGGCGTGCATAAGTGATGTAGTAGAGGTGAGTGTGGCGTAGAGTGCAGGGGGTTGAGTGTAGGGTATTCTCGAGATGTGAGAGTAGGTCGTATGCCTCCTTGAAAAGTCCACCAGAGAGATATACAAATGCACGAGAGAGATCCGCTTCAGCAAGCAGAGCAGGTTGCTGCATCAAGAGCGCTTCTTCATGCATATTTTGGGTAAAAACAAGGGCTGTATCGTAGTTGAATGATTTATATTCTTCGTATAAACATTTATAGATGGTATAAGGCGTCTTAGCCGTGTCCAGAAGCAGGGTAAGACTATCTATTCGCTGCCGTTTGCACAGGTCGTAATAGGCGCGTTGGTCCAAGACCATATCCAAACGCTGAATATCCGATTTTATCGAGTATTTATTAGCAAATGCGCCACATGTATATAGCACCAGAGGAAGCAGAAATAAGAGCGTTTTTTTCATGGTAGATATGAATTTTCGACAAAAGTACAAAAAAAAATTGAAACGCAAAAATATAGAACAATAAAACAAGAAATTTTCTTGATTTTTGTGATATTTTTTGCATATACAAAGTATATATAGTAATTTTGTCAAAAATTAACAAAAAATATCATGAAAATCAAATTATTCTTGTTTCTACTTCCACTTGTAATGTTGGCATGTGGCAATCGCCAGCCAGAGTTATGCTCGCCCGATGGTGAGTTGGTATTGTCGTTTCGTCTAACCACAGATGGTGCTCCCGAGTACAGCGTCAGACGAGGTAGCGATACCGTATTGCTATGGTCGCCATTGGGGTTGCATACAGAAGACACGGACTTGAGTACTGGTTTTATGCTCAAAGGCATCAAGAAAGGTAGTCAAGACGAGGTATGGGAGACCGTGTGGGGTGAAGAACGTTTTATCCGCGATCACCATAATAGCATGGTAGTGAAGTTGCAACACCAGTCGGGAAGGCAGATGCAGATTGCCTTTCGCTGTTTCAATGATGGTGTAGCACTCCGTTATGAGTTTCCCGAGGCAGGTGATCATATGACGATTACCGACGAGAAAACAGCTTATTGTTTTGCCAAAAATCACAATGTATGGTCCATACCATGGCGTACAGAGTACTACGAGGGATTATGGAGTAAACACCCAATGTGGTCGTTGGCAGACACCGTATGCTCGCCCATCACCATCGAGATGGAGGATGGTGGTTATGCCTTTGTGCATGAGGCTGCGCTATACGACTATCCTGCACAAAACCTCTATGTAAAGGACAACATGCTATGTACCTATCTGACCCCATGGTTGGATGCCAACGTACAAACATTGGCTGCAAGAGCCTATAAAGAGGGTAGTTGGAGCAGTCCGTGGCGAATGGTGGTACTGACAAAAACATTGCCTGAATTGGTGGCATCACGCATCATGCTCAATCTCAACGAACCTTGTGCGATAGAAGATACCGATTGGATTCGTCCGATGAAGTTTATCGGAATCTGGTGGGGTATGCATATCAAGACCATGACTTGGGAAATGGGTCCTAATCACGGTGCCACTACCGAGAATATGGAGAAATATTTGCGTTTTGCCAAGGAGCATGGTATAGAAGGCGTATTGGCCGAAGGGTGGAACAAAGGTTGGGAAGACTGGCGTCATTTCTCATTTACCGAATCTTATCCTGATTGGGATATGGATTATCTGAGCCGTTTGGCAGATAGTTTAGGTGTAGAGATAGTGGGTCATAACGAGACGGGTGGTAATGCTGCAGACTATGAGACGGTGCTAGAGGAGGCATATCAATACCATGCAGCGCATGGCATCAATGCCATCAAGACGGGTTATGTAGCGCCTATCATCCGCACCTTGGATGGACTGCAATGGAATAAAGGTCAATCGGGCGTTCGCCACTACCGCAAGGTGATAGAGACCGCAGCGAAATACCAGATTAGCATAGACAACCACGAGCCTGTGATGCCTACTGGATGGCAGCGGACCTACCCCAACCTGATGACTCAAGAGGGTGTTCGTGGTCAGGAGTGGAATGCATGGAGCCGTGACGGAGGAAGTCCTTGTGAACACGTGACGGTATTACCATACACCCGTATATTGGCCGGTCCTGTGGATTATACACCTGGTGTGTTCCACTTTGAGAACCCTGTGATTCCTACCACGCGCGTACACTCGACGCTGATGAACCAATTGGGTTTGTTCGTATGCTTCTACTCACCTTTGCAGATGGTATGCGACCTGCCTGAGCACTATATGGAGCACCCAGATGCATTCCGCTTTGTGGAAGCGGTGCCATGCGACTGGGAGCGATCGATCTTACTGGATGGCAAGATAGGTGACTACTGCATCTATGCCCGTCAAGAGCGCGGAGGCGAAACATGGTATATTGGCGGTATCACCGACGAAGAGGCACGCAGCACAGAACTGGTGTTGGATATGTTGGAAGAAGGCGCCACATACACCATGACGCTGTGGTGTGACGCGGAGGATGCAGATTGGCACGCACGCCCATACGCGTATGATATAAAGGAATATAGCGTGAAGAAAGGTGACAAAGTAGCTGTGAAAATGGCTGCTGGCGGCGGATTGGCTGCACAAATAAAGAAAAACAATTAACCAAAAATATAAATGTTATGAAAAAGTTTCTCATGATCATGGTTCTGGCCTGTGGCGCACTGGTGCACACATTGGCGCAGGACGTGAGTGGTACAGTGACTGACACCAATGGCGAGACCATCATTGGTGCTTCGGTTGTGGTAAAAGGTACCAGCAATGGTACAGTGACCGATTTTGACGGAAACTATCAGCTGAGCAACATTGGTGCAGACGCTGTGTTAGAGTTTTCGTATGTGGGCTATGAGAGCCAAACAATTGCTGTAGAAGGCCGTTCTCACATCCATGTTGTGATGGCAGAGATGAGTGTAGGCATGGACGAAGTGGTAGTGATTGGATATGGTAGCCTGAGTAAGAAAGAGGTATCCAGTTCGATTGTGCAAGTGGACAGCAAGGATTTTGTGAAAGGTCCGATGAACAATCCTATGGAGATGCTTGTGGGTAAAGTAGCCGGTTTAACGGTGAACACCACTAGTGCAGCTGACCCTAACTCTAATTCTTCGTTGCAGATTCGTGGTGCAGGTTCGCTGAGCGGCAGCAACGAGCCATTGTATGTCATTGACGGTATAGCAGGTGGTGATATCCGCAATATCAGTTCGCAAGACATTGAGAGTATCACCGTGCTGAAAGATGCTGCCAGTGCAGCTATCTATGGTACACGTGGTGCGAACGGTGTGGTGCTAGTAACCACCAAGAAGAGCCGTGCTGAGCAAGGACATTTCCAAGTGACCTATGACTCGTATTTCGGAGCTAATGTAGCGAAACCTCATATGCAAGTATTAAGTGCAGATGAATTTCGCCGCTCTCGCCGCGGTACAGACTATGGTGCATCAACCGACTGGTATAGCGAGATCACTCGTCCGGTAGCATATGATATCAACCAATATGTGAACGTAGCTGCTGCTAGCAAGGGCGGCAGTTATAGCGCTTCGCTCAACTTCAAAGAGGCCAACGGTCTGGACATCGTGAGCAAACGCCGCGAGTATGGTGGACGTTTTGCGATGGAACAAAAGATGCTCAAGGATTACTTGACCTTATCAGCTAGCTTGGCCGGTCGTCGAGTGGATGAGCAGTGGGGCGACAATGGTCAGGTGGACAATGCGCTGGGTATGAACCCAACAATGCCTGTCTATAACGAGGATGGAAGTTATTACCAACCTACAGGTGTGACGGGTGCGGTGAACCCTGTGACTCGTCTCAAGGAGACCAGTAGCAATGGTCAGCGTATGTATTTGATGGCAAATGCGGGCTTGAAACTCAAGCTCTATAGTGATGAGAATCACAACCTGAACACCTCGGTGACCTATTCGTTGGACTATAATGATTTGAAGTCCAACACCTATGCATCCTCTCTCTCGAATGAGAGTTATTGGGGAGGCTATAAAGGTCGCGCAAATGTAAACTACCAAAAGAACCAAGTACACCACTTGGATTGGCTGGTGAACTATGACTTCCAAATGGATGATCATACCCTTCGCTTTGTGGCAGGTACATCATGGGAGCAACATACATGGGAGCAAGTGGGTGCAGAGAACCGCAACTTCACATTCGACAAGACCCTGTGGCATTCACTCGGTTCGGGTACATGGCTCAACGAGGGCTTGGCCAATATGTGGACAGGAAAATCGCAAGCATCCTTGTTCGGATTCTTTGGCCGTGTGAACTACAATTGGAAGGATATGCTCTTTGTGAGTGCAAGTATCCGTCGCGAGGCAAGCACTAAGTTCGGTGTGAATAGCCGTTGGGGTAATTTCCCATCAGCGAGTGTAGCATGGGAGATGATGTCGGCATCGTTTATGGATCCAGCCTCTCATGTCCTGAAAAGCCTGAAACCTCGTTTTTCATACGGTGTGACAGGTCGTGAGCCTTCTAGTTCCTATCAATCGTTATCGACCTATTCGACACGTCATCAATACTTTATCGATGGTGAATGGGTAGTGGGTTATGCACCATCGTCTAATGCTAACCCGATATTGAGTTGGGAGAAGTCTGAGTCATATAATATAGGTGTGGACTTCAATCTATGGAACCGTCTGCGTGGTAGCGTAGAGTACTATATCCGCCGCTCACCAGACCTATTGTATCAATACACTGCTCCTCAGCCACCATACGTACACCCATCTATCTTGGTGAACGTAGGTACAACCACCAACCGCGGTGTGGAAGTAAGTTTGAATGGGGATATCCTGAGCGGTAAAGCGGTGAGTTGGAACATGGGCGTGAACTACGCATATGGTCGTACCTATCTGACCAAATTATCTAGCGATATATACAAGGCTGCGTATCTAGACCTGTATCTCAAACCAGGTGTGGGTACCTCGGAGTACTTCTTCCGCGTAGAGGAGGGTGGCGAGATTGGCCAGTTCTATGGCTATGAATATGCAGGTACCGATGAGCATGGCAATATGTTGATTTATGACAACGATGGCAACAAGCAGCCAGTAGGTTCTGCTGACGCTACCTGGAAACGCAATATCGGCAATGGTGCACCTAAGCACACACTGAGCTGGAACAACCAATTGTCATGGAAGGGATTTGACCTATCTATTCTCTTCACAGGTGCATTTGACTACGACATCTTCAATATGCGTAAATATGGTATGGGCTTGCAAGGCTGTGGTACAGACAATGTGCTGCGCACGGCTTATACCAAGGATAAAGGTGTGAAGACTGGCGGTGGCGTGATCTCCAGCTACTTCTTGGAGGATGGATCGTACTTTAAATTGGATAACATTACCTTGGGCTACAACTGGCAATGGCAAAACAAAGTGGTAGACGGTTTGCGTCTTTACGTGACCGCCAAGAATGTGGCTACCTTCACTGGCTACTCGGGCAATGACCCAAGTATCGTAGCGGTGAATGGCATCACCCCAGGTGTGGATACATCGTCGGCTTATCCAACCGCTACCCAATTCTGTTTAGGTGTAACATTAAAACTGCATTAATGCTATGAAAAAGATCACATATATTTTCCTATTCTTTGCATTGTCATTGGTAGGATGCGACATGAATGAGCAAGTGTTCGACCGCATAGACGCTACGGTATATTACCAGAACGAAGCATCTGTCAAGGGAGCAGTGGCTGCGATATACGGCAATGCGGCTATGAGCTATCTGGAGTACTTCTGGTACCTGAATGAGTTTTCTGCAGACCAAGTAGTATGGCGTGTATGGAATGGTGGTTTGTGGGGCTACGATGAGGGCGAGAAGACCGTACTCTCTACCCATACATGGACTGCTGAGTCTAAGATTATCCGCTCTACATGGGAGACCGCTTGGTCTACCATCGGCTTATGCAATACATTGCTAGGCGACTTTGAGCGGTTGGATGCTGCCACATTGGGCATGACAGAGGAGAAACTCAATGCTTATATAGCAGAAGTTCGCACCCTGCGTGCATGGGCATACTACAACTGCTTTGAGATTTGGGGTGGTGCAATACCTTTGTACACTGCTCAAGGTGGTGATATCCCAGGTTCTGCTGACAAGGATTTCCAAAAAGGTTGTGAAAAGGTGTATGACTTTATTTGCAGCGAGTTGGATGCTTGCTACAGCGCTCTACCAAAGGAGGATGGTAGTCATGCTACCCGCAATCGTATGAACCAAGCGGTCAACCGAATGATCAAGATGCGCATGTTGCTCAACTCAGAGGTGTTTACGGGCAAAGCCCGCTTTGATGAGTGTGCCAAATTGGCGCAAGACCTCATAGATGGCAATTATGGTACCTATCAATTGGCCAACGATTATCGTGATATCTATCATATCGAAAATAACACCTGCCCTGAGGTGGTGATGGCTTTCTCTATGGAGAATGGACAGCTCAACGCGGGCTGGATGCGCGATATGCCATTTTTGGCGTATACCTATTCGGAGTACTTTAATTTTGCCTCTACCCAATCTGCATGGAACTGCTGCTGCTTGGCGCCATCGTACGACAATTCGGGTACAGTGAATCCTAATCATGGCTATTCAGAAGGTGCAGTATGCTTCCTAGATGCTCCATACAACGACCGCCTAGGTGCAGTATATGAGCGCTTTAGCGACAAGGATATTCGCAAAGGTAATTACACCTGGGAAAATGGCAACTACAATGGTATCTTCTTGCGCGGATTGCAAAAAGCCGCTTGGGGTACTGGCGAGGTGCTAAAGGCAGATGCCGACCGCGATGGTATGGAACTGTATTATGCCGACCAAGTGGGCCAATTCCCTGGTGCTACTACTATCGGTCGTGAATTAGAGACCGTGATGTCGCCACGTTGGGGACAAACCAATTCGGGTGTTCGTCTGGTACGTTATCCTATCTATCCTGAGAGCGAAGGTAAGGACTTCCAAGACATTGATGATGTAGAGTTCCGCTGGGCAGAGGTATACTATACCTTGGCAGAATGTAAACTGCGTGCTGGCGATGCGCCTGCCGCAGAGAAATTGGTATTGCAAGTGCGCAAACGCTACTTCAAGAACGAGGCTGAAGCTAAGAATTATGGTCGTATCAATACGATTGACGAGATATGGATGCTAGACCAATGGGGACAAGAGTTCCTCAGTGAGGGTCGTCGCCGCCGTACAGACTTGCGCCGCTTTGACAAGTTCACACAAGGACAATGGTGGTTCTTTGGTCGCACTACGGATGATGGATTCAGTTATCCAGCTAAGCGTGACCGCAAATATGAGTGGTTCCCATTGCCTGCAAGCGCATTGAGCGTAAACCCAGAATTACAACAAAATCCTAATTACTAAGATTGAATTATGAAAAGGTATATAATTTCTATGATGGCATGCATAGCATTGTTGCTTGCAAGTTGCCAACAGGAACAAATAGTTTTTGACCACGAGCAACAACAGTTTGCTACCTTGGAAAATGCTATTCTCATCGAACTTATTGCTCCTATAGGCACCTCCGTAGATGAGGAGATCTATATCATCGGCGCCTTCAACGGCATGGACGAGAAGTCCGTGATCGGCAATGTGGCATGGCAATTGGAGAAGGCCGAACTCTCTGATAAGAAATGGGGTATCTACCTCTTCCCTACTGACTTTGTGGACGGAAAGACCTTAGCGGATGGCTTTAGTTTTGTGAGCAAGAAGTCAGGTCTTGAATATACGATCAAGGGTGAACCTGCTACACACAGCTTGACCGCTAAAGTAGGGCAGATGTACAATGTATGGGCAGACCGTTGGGCTTCTTACTTCGCGAGCGATGGCGAGCAAGTGCAACACGATGGTCCTGTGGTATATGTACTTGATGAGAGTGGCTTTGGTCAGCTGAACCTCTATATGTGGGGCGATGTGAATGACCTGAATGGCGGTTGGCCAGGTATGGCAGTGACCGGCACAGAGACTATCAATGGCATGGAACTCAAGTACTTTGACATAGGCGCTGACAACGAAGGTCTTAGCGAGACACTCATCTTCTCCGACAATGGTAGCAACCAGTTGGCGGATTATGGTCCAGTGGTGTTATCAAGTAGCGAACCCATCTACCTGCACATCACCGCAGAAGGCGCGATCGAGGAACTGAAGATGGACAACGCCGTAGAGCACGATGGTGCAGCAGTATACGTATTGGACGGTTTAGAATGGGGAATGAACACAACCCTCTATATGTGGGGCGATGTAAACGATTTGAACGGCGGATGGCCAGGTATGGCGGTGACAGGTACGGAGAAGATTGGCGACTACACCTATATGTATTTTGATATGGGTGCAGCTAACGCGGGCCTAAACGAGAACCTGATCTTCAGCAACAATGGTTCGAGTCAACTAGCAGACTACGCTTATACCATAGGAGAGAACATCTACCTCTATCTAACCAGCGAAGGTGCGCAGCTCATTGCGGACCCTGCTAATCCAGGTGATGTAGTATGGTTTGACCCACAAGCGAAGCCAAAAGAAGAAGCTACACTGGATATCTGGATCTACAACGCTACCAATACGCTTTCCCCATTACATGTATATGCATGGGGAAGCAAAGAGGTGTTTGGCGCTTGGCCTGGAACAGCAATCAATTCTATGGACTCGGCAGCTATACTGAATTTACCATTATCACATACACAAATCACAGGCTTTGTGGGTGATGAGTACCACTTGATTTTCAACAATAATGCAGGTACACAATTAGCAGACTATGATATTAAGGTAGAAGCAGTGACCAACGAGTTGTATATCAAAGTGAGTGATGAAGGGGTAACGCCACTGAGTATTGCTGCACAAATTCAAGGAAAGCGATGAGAAAGAGCATTTGGATATTATTATTGGTGTTTGTAGCGGGCATATTTGCCTGCTGCAAGCCCAACAATGGCACACAAACGGAGGAGCCAGATGAACCTCAGACGCCTATTGTAGAGGCAAATAAAATGGTTATTTATGAGTGCAATGAGCGTCTCTTTGCAGAGAAAGACGCCTTTGCAGCCATTGAGGCCTATATCCCACAGCTGAAGGAGATGGGTGTGAGCGTCTTGTGGCTGATGCCTATTCACCCACGCGGCGAAGGTGATAAGTCGATTGGTTCGCCCTATTGCGTAAAAGATTTCAAGGGCATTGATCCTGCATTCGGTACGATGGAGGATCTCCAATCACTTGTGAATACCGCGCATCAAAATGGTATGAAGGTTATTCTCGACTGGATTGGCAATCACACATCATGGGATAATGCATGGGTGACAGCGCATCCAGATTGGTACACAGGACCACAGACGGGCGACGAGCAGCAGTGGGCAGATGTGACCTTCCTGAACTATAGCAAACCTGCGGTATGCGACGCCATGCAAGATGCCATGCTCTACTGGGTGGATGAGGCAGATATAGATGGCTATCGCTGCGATTATGCACATGGTGTACCCATTGACTTCTGGACAAAAGTGAATACCGAAATCTTCAAGCGCAAGAAGGATGCCATCATGCTAGCAGAAACGAGCGATGTGCGCCTCTGTAATGCGGGATTTAACTTGCTCTATAGTTGGAGTTATATGTACGCTATAGAGGGGTTATATAAGGGCACAGGCACTTTTGCTTCCGTCTTATCCGCTAGCAAATCAGAGTATGAGTCCACGCCTAAGGGGTGTGAACGCATGCGCTATGTGACAACTCACGACGAGACATCGCAAGTGGCACCTGCTACAGTATTCCGCACTGCTCAAGGCGAATTGTCGGCTTTTTGCCTCACGATCTTTATGGGCGGAGTACCAATGATCTATTCGTCGCAAGATTTGGGATATATGAATACCATCAACTTCTTCCACTATAATATATTAGATTTTGCTGCAGACAACACAACTCGCAATGCATTGAAGGAACTAATGAGCATATATCTGAATACAGCCACCTTGCGCGGAGGTAAGCAATCTACGGGCACGCTCAACAGCAAAGTGCCCTATTTGGAATACGAGGCAAACGACAAGACCTTGCTCGTGATTTGCAATACCTCTAATAGCGAGCAACAAGTCAAACTGCCGATGAAGCACCAAGGAAAAGTAGGTACAGATTTGCTTAGCAAACAGCCATGCACATTAGGCGGCGTGACTACATTATCCGAATACGAATACCGTATATATCAATTAACGAATTAAAATCTAAATAATATGAAAAAATTTACATTTGCAATGGCAATGCTAATTGCCATGATGATGAACCTTCAGGCTCAAGAGACCCGCACTATTTATCTAGATGCCAACATTTGGGCCGTGGATAACCCTGTCTTTGCAGCCTGGGTATGGAACACAGGCGATACTGACGCCCAAGGCTACCACTTCAGTGTAGTAGAAGGAAGTATCTACAAAGCAGAAATCCGCAGTGACGCAACTAATATTATTTTTCTGCGCAAAGATCCTAATGCAGAGGGGTCTACTACAGGCATTTGGGAAGGCGAATGGAACCGTGCGCAAACAGGTATTCCTGCGGATAAAAACATGTTCCGTGTGACCAGTTGGGAAGAACCATGGGGAGTTTGGATGAGCTATGGCGAAACAATAGAATATGCCACCCATAAACTATATGTGAACAACCAAACTGGTTGGGCTACATTCGACATCTATGCGTATGGCAATTTAGAAGCATTTGGCGGATGGCCAGGCGCCACAACTGCACCTACTGAAGTTAAAGAAGGAGTCACATATAGCGTGTATGAATTCCAAGTAGAAAAAGCAGCTCCTAACCTAAATCTTATCCTTCACAACAATGTAGGCGAAGGTACAGAGGGTGATAAGCGTTTGTATTTCACTATCAACGAAGCACGCGACTATTATCTAACCGTGACAGATACCGAAGTAATAGAAGGACTTTCTTCAGATGTAGATAATATCCCAAATCTAGCCAATAAGGAAATTACAAAAGTGATGGTGAATGGCCAAATAGTGATTATAAAAGGCGACCGTCAGTATAATATCCTAGGAGACGAAGTTAAATAATAACGAAAAATAAATTTCGCGCATATAAAAAACGTTTCAATCTGAGATTGAAACGTTTTTTATTTTATAGGTTTTGATACGATGGTATATGTTCGAGAAATAGGTATTGTGTTGGTTGTACTTCCGCTACGATGCTCTCGCGTCCGTTGCAAAGCATCAACATAGGTACATGCAGGGTTCGGTTGTAGATAGCAGCCTGGTCGAAGACCTCCTGCGTGAGTGGCACGGTCGGGGCTTTAAACTCAAGGAGCATCAGCGGTTGCATCTGCTGGTTATACACAATGGCATCACATCGCTTTTTCAATCCTGCCACTTCAATAGGTATTTCCACTCCGATCAATCCATGCGGAAACCCATATTCATCTTCTAATAGTTGCAAGGTAGTCTGACGCACTAGTTCCTCTGGCGTGAGGCGGACATATT
>JAEIGA010012936.1_pt1 | contig 12696 bp, 8 predicted proteins | sample 9270691 | NCBI WGS metagenome assembly JAEIGA01 (sample SAMN17057246, study PRJNA624740) | gut metagenome | biome: biome; isolation source: fecal sample | host: Bos grunniens | place: China: Xizang | collected 2019 | reverse complement strand
TGCGGAGATGAATGACTGGAAATTGTCGTATCCCGGCACTGCATCGCTGACTTCACACCATTTGACAAATCGATTGTAGTCGGCACAGATGGTCAGCATCACTTGGCAACCCATTACGGTCGGCTGATTGAAGTGAGTCGGAGCAAGGCGTCGTTTCATCTCTTCGTCGCGTGTGGCAACTACGCTGTATAGCTGCATGTTGCCTGTCGTAGGAGCACGCATGGCTTGCTCGATTATGCTTTTGAGAGTCTCTTCAGAAATCGGTTTATCGGAGTAGGAACGCACTGTTCGGCGTTGACTGAAATAATTGTTTTCCATATATTATTCGTTTCGATTGTGTGCAAAGTTACTAAATAAAAGTTATATATGCAAATGTTTTGAAAATTCTTTTTGGAAAACTTTTTGGATTTGCGAAAAACGTAACTCACTGATAATCAGCAGATGTAGGAAAAGTTTTGGAAAACTTGCTTTTTGATGATAAAATTTTGGTGATATTTTTTGTGGGGTTAAAAAGTTGTTGTAACTTTGCACCCCGGAAAATCAACCGACCACAAAATTGCTAATTAAACAAACAACATATAGACAAAACAAAATGGAAAATCAACAGAGAATTTATACTTACGAAGAGGCTTATAAAGCATCTAAGGAGTATTTCAATGGCGACGAATTGGCTGCAAGAGTATGGGCAAGCAAGTATGCGTTGAAAGACTCGTTCGGCAACTTGTTTGAACAGACACCCGACGATATGCACCGTCGCATTGCGAAGGAGATATGCCGTATCGAAAACAATTATCCTAACCCAATGTCGGAGGATGAGGTGTTCGATCTTTTGAAAGACTTCCGTTATATCGTGCCTCAAGGTAGTCCTATGGCCGGTATCGGTAATAACTATCAAGTGGGTTCGCTTTCGAACTGTTTTGTAATCGGTCTTGACGGACAGCCTGACTCTTATGGTGGTATCATCAAGATTGACGAGGAGCAAGTGCAATTGATGAAACGCAGAGGTGGCGTAGGTCACGACCTTTCTCACATCCGTCCGAAGGGCAGCCCTGTGAAGAACTCTGCTTTGACATCGACCGGTCTTGTGCCATTTATGGAGCGTTATAGCAATAGTACGCGTGAAGTGGCTCAAGATGGACGTCGTGGCGCGTTGATGCTCTCTGTCAGCATTAAGCACCCTGATTCAGAAGCGTTCATCGATGCTAAGATGACTGAAGGCAAAGTGACAGGTGCAAACGTGTCAGTCAGAATCGACGATGCATTCATGCAAGCAGCGGTCGCAGGTACTCCATACCTCCAGACATATCCAGTCAAGTCTGAAAATCCACTATATACTAAGGAAATCGACGCTAAGGAATTGTGGGGAAAGATTGTTCACAATGCATGGAAGAGTGCAGAGCCGGGCGTATTGTTCTGGGATACAATCCAACGCGAGTCAGTGCCTGACTGCTATGCCGATCTCGGCTTTGAGACTATCTCTACCAACCCTTGCGGTGAAATTCCATTGTGTCCTTACGATAGCTGTCGTCTTGTCGCTATCAACCTCTATAGCTATGTGAAGAATCCTTTCACCGATGAGGCTGAGTTTGATTTCGATTTGTTCCGTAAGCATGTGGGCAAGGCACAACGCATCATGGACGACATCATCGACCTCGAAATGGAGAAGATCGAGATGATTATCGCCAAGATTGCTACCGACCCTGAGACCGACGAAGTGAGAATGACCGAATTGCATCTCTGGGAAAAGATTCGCAACAAGACTCTCAAGGGTCGTCGCACAGGTTGCGGTACGACAGGCGAAGGCGATATGCTCGCAGCATTGGGTTATCGTTATGGTACGCCTGAAGCGACAGAGTTCTCTACTGAAGTGCACCGTCAACTCGCATTGGCTTACTACTCAGCATCTGTCGACATGGCAGAAGAGCGTGGCGCATTTGAAATCTATGATCCTGAACGTGAAAAGGATAACGTCTACATCAATCGTTTGAAAGAGTCTGACCCTGCTCTCTACGAAAGAATGTGCAAGGTGGGTCGTCGCAACATCGCTTGTCTTACAATCGCTCCGACAGGCACAACATCATTGATGACTCAGACCACATCGGGCATCGAGCCGGTGTTCTTGCCTATCTATAAGCGTCGTCGTAAGGTGAATCCGAACGATACAGATGTGACTGTGGACTTTGTCGATGAGGTAGGTGACGCATTCGAAGAGTATATCGTCTACCACCACAAATTCCTCGAATGGATGCGCGTCAAAGGTCTTGAAGTCAAGAAAAATATGTCGGCCGACGAAATCGAAGAGTTGGTGAAATTGTCTCCTTACTACAAAGCGACAAGCAACGATGTCGACTGGATGGAAAAGGTGCGTATGCAGGGTTGTGTGCAGAAGTGGGTCGACCACTCTATCAGCGTAACAATCAACCTCCCGAGCGATGTTTCGGAAGAATTGGTGGGCAAGCTCTATGTCGAAGCATGGAAGGCAGGTTGCAAGGGCTGTACAGTCTATCGCGATGGTTCACGCAACAATGTGCTTGAGTCAGTCAAGAAAGAGTCTAAGCCTAAGACTGAATTGATTCACACACCTGATCACGTGGCTAAGCGTCCAAACGAATTGGTGGCTGACGTGGTGCGTTTCCAAAACAACAAGGAGAAGTGGATTGCATTCGTAGGTCTTATCGATGAAAAGCCATACGAAATCTTCACCGGTCTTGCCGATGACGAAGATGGTATCTTCTGTCCTAAGAGTGTCAACCGTGGTAAAATCATCAAGGCAATCGATGAGAATGGCAACAAGCGTTACGACTTCCAATTTGTCAACAAGCGCGGTTATAAGACCACTATCGAAGGCCTTAGCGACAAGTTCAATCCAGAGTTCTGGAACTATGCTAAATTGATTTCGGGTGTATTGCGTTATGGCATGCCTATCGACCAAGTCTTGAAGCTTGTCGGTGCTCTCGAACTCGACTCGGAAAACATCAATACATGGAAGAACGGTGTCGAACGTGCATTGAAGAAATACATGCCTAACGGCGCAGAAGCAAGCGGTCAGAAGTGTCCTAATTGTGGTGCAGAGTCACTCATCTATCAAGAGGGTTGCTTGATCTGCAAGTCTTGCGGTTCGTCTAAATGTGGTTGATATTCGCCATGAAGTAGAAAAACATGTTGTAAAACATATAAATAGAGACAAAAAAAGTCGCAAAGAGTCTTCTCTTTGTGGCTTTTTTTATGTAATTTTACCCCTTGAATATAACCAACCGTAAAGCTAAATAAATTCTTAATAGTATTACTAAATATGAGAATAACGTTTAATATTAATTATCGTACACAGTGGGGCGAAAGCCTTTACATCTGTGGTGACATACCTGAATTGGGTGGCGGTGACCAGCAAAAGGCTGTGCCGATGAATATCATCGGAGCCGAAATGTGGTCGCTCGACATCGATGTTCCGGCTAAAGCAAAAGATTTCAACTACTACTACATCGTTAAGGCAGAGAATGCTCCATGGCGTTTTGAGTGGGGCGTGCCTCACATGCTGCGTATCGGTAAGGGTGTGAAGAAAATGGTCGTTAATGACCGTTGGCAAGACACTCCGAAGGATAAGCCATACTACTCTTCGGCATTTGTCGATGGTATGCTCTATCGTCCTTGTCGCGATCAACAGTTGAGTGCAGAAGCCGGAGAGTTGAACATTCGTATCGCTGCACCGATGATTCAGCCTGATGAGATTCTTGCAATCTCAGGCGAGGGCTCGGCTTTGGGCGACTGGGATGTGAAGCAGGCAGTCCGCATGAATGACGCCAACTTCCCAATCTGGGAAGCCAACCTTGACATCGCTTCGTTGAAGGACTCGTTTGAATATAAATTTGTTATCCTCAAGAAGGATACGCTCGACGTAGTGGCATGGGAAATGCGCAACAATCATCGCATGGAGCTTGCGCCATATCGTGGTTACGACCATATCGTTGTGAGTGGTATGCGTTTTGTCAACCCGTTGCAGCCATGGAAATGTGCCGGTACGGCTATCCCGACATTCTCAGTGCGCACTGAGGAAGACTTCGGTGTCGGCGACTTTATGGACCTCAAGAAGATGGTCGATTGGTGCAAGATGACAGGTCAGAAGGTGCTTCAGCTTTTGCCTATCAACGACACTACTATGACAGGATCATGGACAGACTCTTATCCTTATAACGCCAACTCTACGTTTGCACTCCACCCAATGTATATCCGCCTCTCGGCAGTGGGTAAGCTCAAAAACAAGGAGCGTCAAGAATACTTCGATAACCTCGGTCGTGAACTCAATACACTTGCTGATGTAGACTACGAACGTGTCAACAATGGCAAGAAAGAATTCCTCAAAGAGATTTTTGCTGAAAAGTGTGCATCTACTCAACGCGAAAAAGCTTACAAAGCATTTATCGCTGAAAACGAATATTGGTTGAAGCCATACGCAGCATTCTGCGTGCTTCGCGACATTAACGGTACGCCTGAAATGGCTAAATGGGGCGAATACGCTGTCTATGATGATGCTAAGGTCGATGCTTTCTGTGCCGAACACGATAAGGAGATAAAATATGTCTACTTCGTTCAGTATCACCTTGATAAGCAACTTAAAGAGGTGCGCAACTATGCTCACCAGCAGGGTGTAGTCCTCAAGGGTGACATTCCTATCGGCATCAGCCGCACAAGTGCAGATGCATGGCAATATCCTCACCTCTTCTTCATGGGTTGTCAAGCGGGTGCTCCACCTGATGACTTCTCTATCCTCGGTCAGAATTGGGGCTTCCCGACCTACAACTGGGAAGAGATGGCCAAAGATGGTTTCGCATGGTGGAAGGCTCGTTTCCGTAAGATGGCAGAATATTTTGACGCATATCGCATCGACCACGTGCTCGGTTTCTTCCGTATCTGGCAAATCCCTATGGATGCTGTCCATGGTCTTCTTGGTACGTTCAACCCTGCAATGCCTTACTCAGTCGATGAGCTTCGCAACGACTATGATTTCTGGATTAATCCTGATGTTCACGCTCGTCCATTCATCATGGAATGGTTGTTGACCGATTTCTTCGGACAATACACAGCAGAAGCCAAGGAACGTTTCCTTGTCGACCTCGGTTATGGTCGCTATGAACTCAGAGAAGAGTTCAACACTCAACGCAAGGTGGCTGACTATTTCTGCTCTGCAGAGAAGAGTGAAAAGGACGAGATGCTTGAAAATGCTCTTATGGGCTTGATCGACGATGTGCTTTTCATCGAAGATGCTGATCAAAAGGGCAAATATCACCCACGTATCTCAGGCCAACACACCTATAGTTATCGTGCATTGTCGGAATACGAAAAGTGGTGCTACGATCGTCTTTACAACGACTTCTTCTATCGTCGTCACAACGAGTTCTGGTATGGCAAGGCAATGTGGAAGCTCCCTCCATTGCTTGAATCGACTTCAATGTTGACTTGTGCTGAAGACTTAGGTATGATTCCTGACTGCGTGCCTGCAGTGATGGATGCTCTTCAGATTTTGGCACTCGAAATCCAACGCATGCCTAAGGATCCGAAGGTGGAATTCGGCAACACTTGGTCATACCCTTACTACTCTGTCTGCACAACATCTACTCACGACATGCCGGGCATCCGTGCTTGGTGGGAAAGCGACAAGGCGATGTCTCAACGCTTCTACAACAATGTGCTTCATGAAGGTGGCGAAGCTCCTTACTTCGCAGAACCATGGATCTGTAGCAAGATTGTAGACTTGCATCTCAACTCACCTGCAATGTTGTGTGTGCTTCCGCTTCAAGACTGGTTGTCAATCGATGGTCAGCTCCGTCGTCAGAACCCTAACGAAGAGCTTATCAACATTCCTGCCATCAGCCGTCACTACTGGCGCTATAGAATGCACATCACAGTCGAGCAGTTGATGAACGAGACTACATTCAACGAGTCAATGCGTGGCATGATTGCTCACTCAGGTCGATAAGAGATATCGACACAATATAAAAGTTAAGGCTGCGACCATCGGAGGTTCGCAGCCTTAATGCTATTGTGAGAAATTGTGATTTAGTCGAGAGTGGTCTCGCTGTCTCGTTTAGTAGCGAAGGTTTTGCTTAGAGAACATGAATTTGACCTTAGCTTTGTCGAGATTGAGTCTGCCCATAGTCGGACGTGAGATGAACGGAGTGCACTTAGTGACAACGGTCGTTGACTCGTACGCATTTTGTGCTTCGGTAGTCATCCACACAGGGACCAACGTAAACTTGCAGTCTTCTTCACTTACAGCCTCACCGGAATGCAACAAGTCAAGAATGTATTGGCGCATTGATGTGAAGTTGTAGCATTGAGTCGAAGAGTTGTATTCAGCCCAGAAAGAGTTCTTGCCGTCAGGCACCTTCTTGTCGGCAAAGAATTTGTCCATCTCAGATGTCTTCACCATTAATAAATAAGGTGGTGGCATCAATCCATGGTCGTTCTTGACATTCTCAACCGGGATGGATAGCGTCAAATCGTTGATGACAGCCATGTTGAATCCTGCAGTAGTGTATTTGTCGAGGATGGCTTGTGCAGGGAAGTCGATTTCGACATTGTAACCGACAGGTGCAACGACGATGGTTTCGCCGGCGTCAATGCGGTTTTTAAGACTTTGCGATGGACGATACTTGATGTTGTTGCTTGATACGATCTCAGGCGACACGCAGAAGAGAGTGGCAGAGTCGACCATGACAGAATCTTTAGTCACCGGCATGTTGTTTTCCACTACAGTCACTCGCTTAGTGTGGTGATAGTATGAGATGACTTCAGTGTTGGTGATGTCGACCACAAGGCCCTTGCCAAACGTTGGCTTGACATAGATGCCGGCAAAGTATTCGGCAAAAGAGGCAGGGCTTTGGAATGTCGATGGGTTGGTGCGATATTCGGTTACGACCTTAGTCGAAAAGTCCTTAGGCAATTTCACCCAGATGGCGCGTTCCCATGTAGGGTTGTAGTTGTCGCCGTAATATTGACCTTTGAACACTTCATCGTTCATGCCGAGGTGAGAAGCTGTGTAGCTCTTCACGCCGATAGGGTTTGATGGGTCGTAGTAACCTGTCGGCTCAAAATTGTTGTCGATATCGCCTGGGAGTTGCTTAGTTAGCTGGTAGATCTTTAGCTGTTGAGGAGCCAAAGAGTCGCCGGTGAAAGCTGTGTTGGCAAATCTGAAGCGTACTCTCATTGAGTCGACATTTTCGGTCGGAATACTGTCAGGTATACCCAAAGAGCCTGCTGCCATGAGTTGAGACACAAATGAGCAGTCCAAGTCACCATACTCAGGCACAGATAGATGTCCGAGCAATTGTGTCATAGACTTGGAGTTGATGGTGGTGTATTCTATAGAGCGACCTGTCACCACAAAAGTGGAGTCAATCTCGATAGAAACATCTCCTCTGAGCAATGAATCCCCAGGAAGGTAACTGCCATCTTCGCATGAAAACAAAGAAAGGCATGCCAAGGGGATTGCGTATAGGAGTCGTTTAATCTTCATTTGGAATAAGTGAATTGTAGAATTCTTTATATGCATCGACGCCTTCTGAAGCCTTGTCGAATGTCATGTAGGGGATACCCTTAGCCTTAACATATTCTTCCAAAGCAGGGTCTACATTTTCAGTGCCGAATACGACAGCATCGCTGAAATCGATTGCGATGCGATGCATGGCATTGATGTCGAGGTTTTCAACATCGATAGCGTCAAGCATAGGGTCGCAGATGTTGTCCATCTTGAGCTTTTCGATCATGCGAGGGTCGAGCTTGTCTTCGTACTTGTTGTCGAAGATGGTGTAGACCACCTTTGCATCGCGGAAGCAAGGATCTTCGTGATACATTTTCTTAAGGTAGGCCGGTGTCAAGAATGATACCCATCCGCTGCAATGCACGATTGATGGGCTCCAGCTTGACTTCTTGACAGTCTCCATTGTGCCACGAGCGAAGAAGATGGCTCTCTCGTCGTTGTCGTTGCGGTTGCTGCCGAAGTCGTCGATGTCGGAATCGCTCTTCTGGAAGAAGTCGTCGCTATCGATGAAATAGACTTGGATTCTTGAAGGTTGAAGCGAAGCGACCTTGATGATGAGAGGGTGGTCAGTGTCATCGATGATAATGTTCATGCCACTGAGGCGGATCACTTCGTGAAGCTGGTTGCGACGTTCGTTGATAGACCCGTATTTAGGCATGAATACTCTGACCTCAAAGCCCTTCTTTGCGTGGATACCTTGAGGGATTTTGTTGCCAATCAATGACTCAGGTGTCTCTGCGAGGTATGGTTTCACCTCTTGAGCGACATATAAAATTCGTTTATCTGCCATAGTTAGTTTTCTTGTTAAATTGCATAGACGCAATATTTTGCAAAGTTACGAAAAAATATTGGATTTATGATTAAAAGCGGGCTTTGGTAGGTGATTTTAAAATACTTTAAGATTTAGTGACCATTTTTTCTTGATTTATTTGATGAGTTGGCAAATAATTGATTAATTTTGCAGATTAAATCATAGAATTAACCTCACAGATAAGGATTAGGTTTTGTCTGTGGATTTTTTATCGACGTAAAAATGAAAATTTTAAGAACCGTAAAGGATCTGAAAGAGTTTACGCTATCGTTGAAAAACGAAGGAAAGACTGTGGGCTTGGTGCCGACTATGGGCGCATTGCATGCAGGTCATATATCACTTGTGGACAGAGCTGTGGCCGACAACGACGCAACTATCGTAAGCGTCTTTGTCAATCCTACGCAGTTTAACAATCCTGCCGACCTTGCGACATATCCTCGCAACGAGCAGGCCGATTTCGAGTTGCTCGAAAAAGCCAATGCTACAGCAGTGTTCGCTCCATCGGTCGAAGAGATTTATCCGGAGGGTGAAAGCGAGCAGACTCATGTGTTTGACCTCGGAAGCGTAGCAGAAGTGATGGAGGGCAAGTTCCGTCCGGGACACTTCCAAGGCGTGGCTCAGATAGTCAGCAAGTTGTTTAGAATGGTTGAGCCTACTTATGCCTACTTCGGCGAGAAGGATTTCCAACAGATAGCAGTGATTCGTCGCATGGCGATGACAGAAGGCATCGACATCAACATCGTCTCTTGTCCTATCAAGCGCGAAGATGACGGATTGGCAATGTCAAGTCGTAATGTGCGTCTGACCGAGTCACAACGTGCAACTGCACCGGGCATCTATGCTGCATTGAAATATAGCCTCGAATATTCACAAGCTCATAGCGTGGCTGCGACTCACGACACAGTGGTCGAACGCATCAATGCTTTGCCTGAGTGTGAGGTGGAGTATTTCTCTATAGTCGACGGCATAACGCTTCAGCCTATCGAGAAATGGACAGATTCAGAGTACATAGTGGGTTGCATCACAGTCTATTGTGGTGATGTGCGACTCATTGATAATATAACATATCGAAAATAAACCAGTAAGCCATGTTGATAGAGATGATGAAATCAAAGATTCATCGTGTGACAGTCACCGAAGCGAATCTTAACTACATCGGAAGCATTACAATCGACCAAGACTTGATGGACGCTGCCAACATCTTTGAGGGTGAGCGTGTCTATATAGTCAACAACAACAATGGTGAGAGATTTGACACCTACACCATATCAGGCAAGCGCGGAAGCGGAGTGGTGTGTCTCAATGGTGCGGCCGCACGCAAGGTTCAGCCGGGCGATGTCGTAATCATTATGGCATATGCTCAGATGACTCCCGAAGAGGCTAAGGATTTCCGTCCTTCAGTCATTTTCCCTGATACGGCTACAAATAAATTGTAAAACAACACAACAAATATATGTTTGAAAATCTATCGGAACGCCTGGAGCGTTCGTTTAAAATCCTTAAAGGTCAAGGCAAGATTACAGAAATCAATGTTGCCGAAACTCTCAAAGACGTTCGTCGTGCACTTCTTGATGCCGACGTAAACTATAAGGTGGCTAAGCAGTTCACCGACACTGTCAAGGCTAAGGCTATGGGTCAAAACGTTATCAACGCTTTGAAGCCTGAGCAAGTGATGGTGAAGATTGTGCATGATGAGCTCGCTGCTCTTATGGGTGGCCAAGAAGCTCCGCTCAACATCAATGGCAATCCTGCCATCATCTTGATGTCGGGTCTTCAGGGTTCGGGTAAGACTACCTTCTCAGGTAAGTTGGCTCGTAAGCTCAAGTCATCTAAGGGTAAGCGTCCGTTGCTCGTGGCTTGTGACGTCTATCGTCCTGCAGCGATTGAGCAGCTCCGTGTGCTCGGTGAAAGCATCAGCGTGCCTGTGTATATGGAAGAGGACAACAAGAATCCTGTCCAAATCGCTCTTAATGCTATCGCTTACGCCAAGTCTCACCACTATGACCTCGTGATTGTCGATACAGCCGGTCGTCTTGCTGTCGACCAGCAGATGATGGACGAAATCGCTGCTATCAAGGAAGCAATTCACCCTCATGAGACACTCTTCGTCGTTGACTCGATGACAGGTCAAGATGCAGTCAATACTGCTAAAGAATTCAACGATCGTCTCGACTTCGACGGCGTAGTATTGACAAAGCTCGATGGTGACACTCGCGGTGGTGCTGCATTGTCTATCCGTACTGTAGTCAACAAGCCTATCAAGTACATCGGCTCGGGCGAAAAACTTGAAGACCTCCAAGAATTCAACCCTGAAGGTATGGCAAGCCGTATCCTTGGCATGGGTGACATCGTGGAAATCGCTAAACGTGCGCAGGAGATCTACGACCAGAAGGAAGCTGAGCGTCTCCAAGAAAAAATCAAGAAAAACAAGTTTGACTTCGACGACTTCCTCAAGCAAATCCAGCAGATTAAGAAGATGGGTAACCTCAAGGAGTTGGCGTCAATGATTCCCGGTGTCGGCAAGGCTATCAAGGACATCGATATCGACGACAATGCATTCAAGGGCATCGAGGCTATCATCAACTCAATGACTCCGGAAGAACGTCGCCGTCCTGAAATCATCAACGGCAGCCGTCGTCAGCGCATTGCTCGCGGTTCGGGTACAAACATTGTAGATGTCAATCGTCTTCTCAAGCAATTCGAAGAAACTCGTAAGATGATGCACATGGCCACTACGATGAAGAATCCGATGAAGATGATGAAGCAAATGAAGGCTCAAGGTCGCCGCAGATAATTATTAACAACCTTTAATCACTAAATATATGCAGATAATCGACGGTAAACAGACTGCTAAAGACATTAAGAAAGAAATAGCAGAAGAAGTTGCAAAAATGGTCGCTTCAGGTCAGCGCCCTCCTCATTTGGCTGCAATCCTTGTGGGTAATGACGGCGGTAGCGAGACTTATGTCGCTAACAAAGTGAAAGCGTGTGAAGATTGTGGATTCGAAAGCTCTACATTGCGCTTTGATGCCACTATCACAGAGGAAGAGTTGATAGCAGAAATCAAGGGTCTTAACGAGAATCCTAATGTCGACGGATTTATCGTTCAGCTTCCATTGCCTAAGCACATCAACGAAGAGAGAGTGATCGAAGCAATTGATTATCGCAAGGATGTCGATGGTTTCCATCCTATCAACGTGGGCCGTCTCTCAATCGGTCTGCCGGGCTTCAAGTCAGCGACTCCTTCAGGCATTATCGAGCTTCTTGACCGTTATGGCATCGAGACTAAGGGCAAGCATGCAGTAGTGCTCGGTCGAAGCAACATTGTCGGTAAGCCTGTCGCAATGCTTCTTATGCAGAAGTCTAAGCCGGGTGACTGCACTGTGACTGTGTGCCACTCGTCTACACAAAACCTCAAGGAAATCTGTCTTCAAGCTGATATCATCATCGCTGCTTTGGGTTGTCCTGAGTTTGTGAAGGCTGATATGGTGAAGCCGGGTGCTGTGATTATCGATGTCGGCACAACTCGCGTGGCTGATGCGACTCGCCCTACAGGCTATCGCCTCACCGGTGATGTTGACTTTGCTAACGTGGCTGAAAAGGCATCTTATATCACTCCTGTTCCGGGTGGTGTCGGTCCGATGACAATCTGCTCATTGATGAAGAACACGCTCCTTGCTCGTAAAGGTGAACTCTTTAATTTCTAATTAATACATCATCAAAGGGACTCAATATGTGAGACACGTTCCACCTATTGGGTCCTTTTTATATCCCTCTATTTGCTATGAACCTAATGTTGTCGCTCTGCTTCTCATTGCTGTCGTTTCTCGTCGGTGCAGATAAGCCCGGAGAAAATGTCTCGGCAGAACTTTTGTTTGTCGGTGATGCCATGCAGCATCAAGGTCAACTCGATCAGGCTCTTGCCAAGGGCAATGGTAAGGAGTATGACTATTCGGAATGTTTCTCGCTGATTGCGCCGGAGATTATCAAGGCTGACTATGCTGTGTGCAATCTGGAAGTGCCTCTCGGAGGCGGTAGAAATTATAGTGGCTATCCATGTTTTTCTGCTCCCGATGCATATGCAAAGGCATTGAAAGATGCAGGGTTTGATATGTTTCTGACAGCCAACAACCATTGTTTCGACCGCTCGGATAAAGGGTTAAGACGCACGCTGACAGCCCTTGACTCACTTGGTGTGGACCATATTGGTACCTACAACAACGCTCAGCAACGCGACTCGCTTGTGCCTTTCGTTAAGTCGATTAAAGGTATCAGGGTGGGTTTTCTCAACTATACTTATGGCACTAATGGCATAAATCCCAAAAGTGGGGCAGAGGTGTCGCTCATCGAT
>JAEIGA010012935.1_pt1 | contig 12696 bp, 16 predicted proteins | sample 9270691 | NCBI WGS metagenome assembly JAEIGA01 (sample SAMN17057246, study PRJNA624740) | gut metagenome | biome: biome; isolation source: fecal sample | host: Bos grunniens | place: China: Xizang | collected 2019 | reverse complement strand
TGCTCCTGCATTGCCCGCTGTGGCTGCTCCTGCATAGCCCGCTGTGGCTGCTCCTGCATAGCCCGCTGTGGCTGCTCCGTATTCGCCCGCTGTGGCTGCTCCGCGATTGCCCGCTGTGGCTGCTCCGTGATTGCCCGCTGTGGCTGGCTTTCCTGCCTCCGCGTTGTTTTCGTTCGTGCAGTGCTCTTTGACATACTCAAACGTAAGGCGGCAAATTTCGTGGATACCGATTTCCGCGCCTATCGTAATCTTTTTACCGACGCGCTTTGTATCGGTATCTTTTTCGTTGCTTACCTCCTCCAGTTCTACCTCGTGGTAAACGCTGGTAGCCGGGTTATAGTGTTGCAAACAAGCCACCGGGCTTTCGCAAGCGTGAAAACCAGTACGGCAAATCTTTGCCTTTTCTTCCTCGTAGGTTTCTCCTACTTTGTACTGGAAACCTCTACAAGTGAGGTCTTTGTTAAATCCTTTAAAAGCTTTCATTTTTCTTTTGGGGTATTTGCGGGCGGGGGATTTCTCCCCGCGCCCTGGTTATTTAATTAGTGGATTTTTGCGCATACCACGTAGCACTTAATATCTTGCGCTTTTAACTTATCGCAAAGTATATGAGAGTCGCCCTCTGCCATCGTTATTGCTATCTCTCGGTTATAGCAGTCAAATTTTGCGCGCGGCGTATTTATATCCGCCCAGGATATTTCGCTTAAGAAACGCGGGTTCGCTTGGCTTGTGCTATAAAGTCGTAGCGTGTACTCTCCTGGAATAAGAACTGGGGAAAATTTACTTGTCGTTTTCATAATCGTTTCGTTTTTATTGGTTATCTTATTGGGTTAATTATTTAGCGTAAAAGGTAACGGTAGCGCAGCCGTAGATTTTGCACGCGCACTTGTCCGTAAGATTATTGAACGCGCGGAGTACGAACTTAACCAGCTTATCCCACGAGCCGCCCAGGATTGCGAGCAAACCGCTAACGCCTACCAGTTTGTTAACCTTTACGCCGTTAACGATACCGTTTACTTTAATACGGAAATTGCGGTTTATCGTTGCCGTGTTCAGTTGGATTTCTCCGTAGCTCTTTGTTAAATATTTTTTGTTCATAATCTTGCAATTTTTTTTTGGTTCTTATTGGGTTGTTTTTCAAATTCGGTGCAAAGGTACAACTTTTTTTTGATATGTGCAAATTTTTTTGCAATTTTTTTTGCATTTTTTTCATTTTTTTGCATTTTTGCGTATTTTTTGCCCTAAAATATGCTTTAAAACATAAAAAAAGCGGTCGCGTACTCACTACGCGAACCGCTCCCGGTTTTAGTTTAACAATCGTCGTTTTTTAGATTATGGCTTCAAAACAAATTTCCGGCTGCAAAGGTACTACTTTTTTCTCATACCTCCAAATTTTACGCGGATATTTTGGAAAGCTTTAACGTTACCACGTCCTTACTATATTGCGCCTCCGTCCACACGTATAGCACGCCGTCGTAATATATACGCGTTTTCGCGCCTATATTATTATACTCCAGGAAAGACATACGCGCTTTAATTGTTACGCCCGTACTGGCGTCGCAAAGGTTTTTGAGGTTTTCGTTAAGCGGTAAAGACGCGCGCGCCATACGCGTAACGCTCGTGGCTGCATCTGCTACCGTATCCTTTTCGTTATCCTCCGATACCTCCACGATTTCCACGGCTCCCTCATAGTTAACGCCGCCCTCGCTAAAGGGGACGGTTTGCAATTCTTTGACGCTCTCCAGGTTATCGTTATCTATTACGTACGCGTCTATTATCCGCGCGCTTTGAGCTACCGAGTTATCGCTATCAAACTGGAGCGTATTACGCTGGGCGTAATCGCCAAATTTGCGGTTTACCGTGTCGATACTCATAACCCCCGCAAGCTCTTTAGTTTGCCAGGTATCGGTATCCAGGTCGTCAAACGTTACGCCCTCTTCGTCGGTATAGTTTAATACCTTACCAGTTAGAGCGGCTACCGCCTTAAGCAAATCTACCAGCGTAATATCCGTCAAATTATCCTGGAGGCGTACGGTATTACCTACCACGGCGTCCCCGACCCCCTCGATAGTTACCCCGGTAACGTCAAAAGCGGAGCGTACGTTTTTCCAACCTTGCTCCCAGGTTTCGTGGGTTGTTAGGTCGTCCGTGTATTGCGTATAATCCAGGAGGTCGCTTTCGCGTACAAATACGAAAGACGTACCCGCCTCCAGTACTACCGTACGCCCTGCCAGCGGTTCCCCGCTCCGGGTTATAACCGACTGGCTACCGTTCCAGTATTTGCCAAACGAGCGGTCGCCTAAAAAGCCAAAGCCTCCAGTATATTGCCCGTAATCGTCAAACGTACCTATATACGTATCCGCCGGGAAATCGCGCGAGAACGTAAGTTTTACCTTTTGCGTTGTAACCAAGTGCTGCACGTTTCCGGCGTACGTAACCGTACGCAGTACGGGTTGCATCGTTTGGAAATCGTAGTCCTCCCAGTGGCGGCGGTATTGCACGTCGTAATCAGCGAGCGAAAACAAGCCCGACAAATCGCCCGCGCTCGATTGTATCCCCAGCGTCGTAATACGCGGGTACGGGTACGTTTGCGTAACGTCCACCCAGTTACCCGACGCGATAGCGCGCGCGAACGAAACGTCTGTGGGTTTAAGTAATTGCGGTACCCCGGTAATAACTCGCAAGCCCCGCCCGCTCGCTGGTAGATTGATAGCTGGCAAATTATTAGCCGCTACTATAGTATCCACTACGTACTTAATAAGCCACGAGGGGTGGGGCGGGCTACCAGCTTGCGAGTATTTTACCATATTCCAGTTATCGGTCGCACGGCTCGGTAGGTTCGGAACATTTTCGTTACTCCAGGATACCACGTCGTCAAACTGCGCAAGCTCCGCGAGCTTTCCGGCGTCCCGGATTTGCTGCAAGCCCAAAAGCTCCCCGGTTACAAATATAGCCTTATAGTTTCCTTTCGTGTACGCGTCCACGTAAAGGTATCCGTTTTTCGTTACTACGCTCGCCTGCATTTGGGCATAATACCTCCGGCGCATACCAGTTCCGGGGGCTTGTATCCATTTCGCAAGCTTAAAAATACGGTCGTTTTGCGGGGTCGCTGGTATATCAAAAGACGTAGAGCGCTCGCACTCCATATTGTCAAAAGCAAATAGTACGTTGCTCTTTTTGAATTGTAGCGAAAAATCCGCGGGGAGGTCTAAATACTCCCCGCTTATACTAAAGCGTATCATATCTTACGTAATTTATTGGGATTTCTAAAGTTAACGGTTTGCCCGCGCTCGTTTCGGGTATCGTGCTCTTTTTGGCGGTTACTTGTACCTGGCGGTAATTAGTACCCGAAAGCGATACCTTTACGGAGCTACTTGTAACCAGGTCGCTATAGTACCAGTAATCGTACGCGGTTAAGCCCTCCAGGCGCAAACTAAAGGATACTCGGCGGTCTTTGCGCACGTCGTACTCATTTGTAAGCATTTCCAGGCTTACCTCGTTCGTGGTTTCCTCCGTAAGCTTTACCACCTCGAAAACGTGCCGCCTGGTTTGTCCCGTAAAGGATACCCACTCCACCTCTGCGTAACGCTTTCCGCACTCCAGTTCCTTAAGCGGGTAACGGTAGTACATTGCATCGTTTAAGTGCCAAAACTCTACGCTATCCGCGCCGCTTGGTATCTCGATAGCGCGCGCGAACTCTATAGGCTCGTCCGCAAGCGGCGGGAACTTAACGCGCCCGGTCGCAAATTGGTAACCGCCTCCGTATGCCGCCAGTTCAAACCTAATCGGGTCTGCGTTATTATTCAGCCTTTTGTACATTACGGAGGGCGCGGATATAGCCAGCTCAAAAGTATCTGCCATATCGTCCGGGGGTAAAGCCCGGAAATAAGCCGCCGGGTTAATCCTACCCGCTTGCGTCCAGCGCATTGTATAAGTGCTACCTATAACTACGTCGTATGCATCGTTTTGGCTAATTGAGCACATACCAGTAGCGGAAAGCCTTACCAGGTCGGAAAAATCTATATTTAAATTTTTGCTCGCTGGTATGCTATACTTTACAACCGTCCCGGAAAGCCCGGAGCTTAAGATAAGCACGCGTATATAGGACGCGCTCGCGTCTATTTCGCTTATACGCATAATATTACGCTCTTGCGTGTAAACGTTGGTGTTCCATTGTACCGTCATAATATATTAAATTTTTGCTAATTCGTCAAACGTTGATACCTTTTGCTCAAACTCCCTAAATTCCTGGAGTACCATAACCGGGGCGGGTAAAGCTGCAATCGCCGCCGCCATTGCCGCCGCCATTTCTTCGGAGGCGCCACCACGTAGCGGGTTGTTTGCGATTTCCTGGAGTAAGTTATTAGCCTGGGTGCCCGTATAGATACCCTCGCCGCTATTTACGTGCGCTATCAGTTTGTCGCCCGTGTAACTGGTTCCCGGTATCGTACCGCCCCCGGCGTATTTGCCCGCGTCCTTTCCGGCGGTATCCGCGCTCGACATTAGCTGCTTGGCTTGCGCGATTGTTGACGCGATAGAACCCAGGGCGCCCAGTACCGCTCCCACCATTGCCGCAATATATCCAGCCAGGACAAACGGAGCCGCCGGACCCGTACTTGCAGCCGCCGCCGTTGCGCCTGCTACCGCCGCGGATATTGCTTTCGCCGTGTCTGCTATACTTATAGCCTGGTCGGTTATAATTTGCGCGATACCGAAAGCCTTTGACGCTTTAGCCGCAGCCTCGTTTTCCTCTCCGTACGCGCTCAATAGGTCGGACATTGCGCCAAACGTTTGGCTCGCACTTGCGGCGGTTGCCTTAAGGCTTTCCTTATAAGCGGCGCGCGCGTCTTGCGCTTGCTTTACCAAATTGTCGTGGTACTGCTTATCCAGTTCCTCCGCCTTTTTCGCGAACGTTTCGCGTATAAGGTACTTTTCCTCCTCGGATAGTTCCACGTTTTCCAGCTCTTGCGCCATTTGAGCGTCCAGGATTTCCTTTTGGATAGCCAGTTCCTCCTCGCTCCCGCTCTCTGCCAGTTCGCGCTTATACTCCAGGATACGCATAGCGCGTTCCTCCTCCGCTTTTACTTGCTCCTCCGTTAACGCGTTCGCAGCATCCGTAGCCATTTGCTCCAGCTCCGCGTCCAGGGCGGCTTGTTTGCCCTTAATCAGCTCCGCAAGTTGCGCCCGGCTTTCCTCCGTTAAATTTTTCTCTTTGTTTAATCTTTCCTGGAGGGCTGCTATCTCGCGCTCGCCCTGGATTTTACGCGCCGCTATAGTGCGCTGGGTTTCGTCCTCTATCAAAGACAAAGCGAAATCCTCCGCCTCTTGCGCTATCTTGCGCGCGTTTTCCTGGCGTGCCCGCTCTGCATCTGCAGCCGCTTTTGCCGCCGCCTCGCGTTTTTTGCGCGCGTCCTCGGCTGCTTTCGCTTTTTCGCTTTCTATCTCTTTGTCAAAGTTAGCCATTTGCTTTTGCAGCGAGCGCACGCCGTCGTAATAGCTTTGCTCCGCCTGGTACATAGCCGCGCGCGCTTGCGCGATTTTGTCTTTCGTTTCGTCGGAGGTATCACGTTCGCGACGCGCCGTTTCCTCCAGGATACGGAGTTGCTCTGCTTTTATCTTTTTCTCCTCCTCCAGGTTCGCCTTTTCAAGCTCGATAGCTTGCGCCAGTAACTCCTTACGCTCCGCCGCCGTGTGCTTTTCCTTATCCATAGCCTCCGCGCGCAACGCCGAAATATCGCGGTTACGCTTTGCGGAGTTTTCGGTATATTTGCGCTCCGCCTCCTCCAGGTCGTCTTGGGCTTGCACCAGGGCTTGCGCCTCATCGGCTGCTTTTTTGTAACCCGGTGCAAGTTTTCCCACTATCCAGGATACGGCTTTAGCCGCTCCCTCTACCACTTTAGCGATAGCGTTAGCGATAGCGTTAAATACGGCTCCGATAGCCTCCCCGATAGGCTTAAAGATAGCAAACGCTTTTTGTAAAGCGGTCATAGCGTCATCGTTTTTCTTAAACGCCGCGCTTACTTTGTTAACGATTGCCATAATAGCCCCCAGGACGGCGGTTATAATCACGATTGGCGGTGTAATAAAAGCCTTACCGAAAGCCTTAAGGGATTGCCCCAAACCGCTAAAAGCTTTAACGCCTTTGCTCTTTAGGTCATCCATTGTTATACCCATCTTGGATAGAACCCCGGTGGCTTTGTTTAATCCTGGGATAGCGTCCCCCCAGGCTTTCGGATAGTTACCGACGTTACGTTGAGCGCGCCCGGTATCTTCCTCCAGTCCTTTAACCGCATCGCTTTGCGCTTTGATAGCCTCCAGGAACGCCTTACCTCCCTCGCTCTCTCGCTGGGCACGGTCTAACTGGTCGTAAGCCTTTTGCATATCCGCAAGCTTTTGCCGTTCGCCGTTTAAACTATCCGAATACGTCAAAGTATCAGCGTTTAGCAGTTTGGTTGTAGCGCTTAAGCCTTTTGCTTGCTTTTCTGTCCAGGCGAGTTGGTCTTTTACGCGTATCAGTTGCTCCGCGTACTTTCCGTCCACGTCATTGCCTGCTTTAATTTCCTCGTTTAAGCTTTTCTGCTGGGCTTTTAACGCCGCGATACGGGTAATTAAATCCTGCAAATCCTGGGCTACCTTTCCGGCGTCCAGTTTGACGTCCAAAATTGTGCTCTCTCTGCTCTCTGCCATAGATTTTTTTTTATTTTTTTTTTTTATTTAGTTTACGTGCGTATATATGTGTATATAAGTATTTTTTCGCGTCAAAAATCGTGAAAAAATAAAAAAAATCAGTTGAACGCTCCCTTTAATCCTTTGACGCTGGAGCCGCCCAGGGCGGCGCGTACCGTGCGCGATAGGCTCTCCCGGAGTATTTCGTTAATCTTTACCTTTGCCTCCTCTACCGGGGTGCTATAAATATCCAGCGGAGCCGTGGAACGCTTTGTACCGCTCCGCGCTATCTTGCGCGCAACAAAGTACGCAAACGTACCGCGCTCGCTCTCGCTGGAGAAATTTAAACCTTTCTCACGGCTCCACTCTCGGATTATGTAATAGAACCCGCGCGGGACATTGCCACCCACGCGCCCCACCTCCAGCGTGGGTATAGGTGCGGTGTCGGACGCATCCAGCGTTCCCAGGATAGCCGGGTAATCCTCTATCTTGTGGTCGCTATCCGTACCACCCACCAGCTTAACGCCGCCCTCGTAAGGCTCTACACGTATGCTCGCGGACGTACGCCCGGACGCGTTAACCTTTTGCGCGTCCATATTAGCGCGTATTTTGTCGCGCGTTTCGGAAAGTATCCGTATAATATCAGCCTTCAGCGTGTTAGCCATTTTCTTGCGTTTTGACGGGTTTATTTTGTTAAGTGGGTAAATTATACCTTTTTACTATTTCGTGAGCTTAAATCGCAATTTTTCCGAAAAATTTGCAGTACTACCTTTAGGTAGTATAAAAGTGCTACTTTCCGGGCTCAAAATCGCACGCGGTTACGCCCTGGATTTCCTCCAGCGTTACGTTAACGCCGTACGCGCTATATATCGCGTCGTCCGTAGCGTAGTAGCGGTTCGTACCGTTGAGCGTTACCAGGCGCAAGCCCGTACGCGTACGGAGTAACGAAAGTAACCACTTAAACGCGTGCTCTTTCATTTTATCCAGTTCGTTGTTTTCCACGTCCACTCCGTCAAAATCCAGGTTGCTGGTAGTGGTAAACAATACCTCCACGTTTAAGCGCTCGCGCATAATACCGTTATCGTCCGCCAGGGCTCCGCTGGTTACTATATGCAACATAGCGCACGGGTACGTAGCTCTATCCAAGCGAACGTTAAGCGTTTGCGGCGTGTCATAGTAGAACGGTAGCCCGGTAGCGCGTTCCACGCTCTGCTTAATTTTTTCGATTATACTCATTTTTTCTTAAATTTAGCGGTTTGTATTTGAGCCAGGTGTCGGCGGAAAAGGTCTTGGTTATACTGGGCGCGTTTCGCTATCAGTAACTCCCCCATCGTTATTTTTTCCGCCTCTTTGTATGATTTGAGCCCGAACCATTGCTGGAGAAATACCAGGATACCCTCGCCCCAGGTAACTTGCAAAAGCCCCTGCCCGGCTTTGCTTTCGTCTGCCGTTGGGTTTAACGTCAAACCCTTAAGGGCTTGCGTTATTTCCTCCACGAACTTATTAAAGCGCTTAACCCAGTACACTTGCAAAACGGTGGGGTTTCGCATATCCCCCAGGTGGGAAAAATCCCCTCCGGCGCAAGCCCAAAACGTAGCGAACTCCAGGTCATACATACCTCCAAACTTTCCCTCGGCGGCTCGCATAATATCCTCCGCCATTTTGGGGCGGAGATACTTTTCTATAGGCTCGATTGTCGCGTATAGCGTGCGCTCGGTTATTCGCATTTTATAAAGTATTTAGGGTTAAAACCGCGCGCCAGGATTTGCTCCGCGAGCTCGTCCGTTAGCGTTACCTCGTTTACTCGGATAGAACCGAAAAACAAATCCACGCCAGGCTTAAGGATATACTTACGCGTATCCTCCGGCGCGCTCTCTTTCGCCTCCGCCTCTTTGACGCGTTCCCAAATCTCCATAGCTGCATCGTGGTAACAACTTGCGCAGCGGGGTTTCGGCTTAAACTCTACCCCGTACGTTTTTGCGTACTCTCGTACCGCCGCCTTTTGCTCCGGCGTTAACGCCGCGGCTGGTGTATCCACTATTTCCCGCAGCTTGTTTTTGATTTCTTTGTAATTCATAATATAAAAATTTAACTTTGCGGCTGCAAAGTTACAACAAAATTTGCATATCTCCAAATTTTACGCAAATTTTTAATTTAAGCGCATCAAAAAGCCCAGGCGGTAAAATGTACCACCCAGGCTCTAAAAGCGCCGCAAATCGCGAAAAACGCCAGGAACGCGCGCGCACGCCTTTAGTAGTATATTACCTCCGTAAGTAAAAGGTTTTGAAAACCCACCAGGCGAGCCGGGCGCAAAGTAATAGCGCCAAAATCCAAAAGCCCCAGCTGGTAAAGCGGTCGTACCCGTTACGCTTGCGTACCTCTTTCGTTACCTCTACCTGGTACGGGATACTATCGTGCACGAACTCTTTAACCGTTTCCGTATCGTGCAAAACCCGATACTTAAAAATAGTATCGTGCAAAATAATAGTGTCCCCTTTTTGCTTAATCCAGCGCGAAACGTACACGCTATCCACGCGTAACTTTTCCACGGTATCAGTAACCACCCGGTCGCGGTACTCCGTAACCGTTACCGTTTTCGTTTGTGCGCAAGCCGCCAGTAATAGCGATATCGCGATTACGGCAAAAAATCGTATTACTCGCATAGCTCCTGGTACTCCGTTTTAGCGTCAAAGGACGGGCACGATTTATTTGCAAAATCGCGGTGTCCGTAAATCTTTGCACCTGGGTACTTTTGCACCAGGTACTTAAGCAATAGCCGCAGCGCGGTTTTTTGTTCCTCCGTACGCGTGTCTTTTGGTTTCATATCCGTATCCGCGCCGCCGATATAGCAAACGCCGATACTATCCGCGTTGTGCCCGGTCGCGTGCGCGCCTGCTATAGTTACGTCGCGCCCTGGTTCTATAGTGCCGTCCAAATCTACTACGTAGTGGTAGCCTATATCATTAAACCCGCGCGCTTTGTGCCAGCGGCGTATATCCGCCGCCTTATCGTCGCGCCCCTCCGGGGTGTCCGCGCAATGTACAATTATCTTTGTAATTTTTCGCATATCGTTAAGTAATTGTGGGGCGGTTTGGATGCCCGCGCCGCCCCTGGTTAATTACTCCGTGGGTTCGTCATTTTCCGCCCGCTTATTATTACCTCCTACCGTTGCGGACGTATTCCCGTGCGTAAAGGTAGCAGTTTTTCCCGATACTACCGCGTAAGCAAAGATTACCAGCGCAATATCAGCGGTCAAAATAGCCAAACCTTTAAGTACTGACGGGTGCACCTCTCCCGGCGGAGGTATTAGCAACCCCGCGACGAAAATTCCCACACTTGCAGCGGTTAGTCCCACTACCACCCACATAAGCGGGTGCAAGTGCCAGCCGTTTTTGTCGTTTGTGTTCGTGTTCGTTTTCGGTTTCATAATCGCATCAAATTAAAGGGTTACGAAATTCGGCTACCAGGCACCCGCCCTCCGCGTATATACGTAAGGTGGGGCTGGTGTAACCTTTAGAGCTCGAACTGGAGCGGCTGGGGGTATCCGTTTGCATAGTCGTACGCCTCTACCGCGTCCACGTTATCCAGCGCGTCCACGGCTGCTTTGTGGTTTTCGGTTACGTCGAAACAATCGCTCGCGTAAACCTCTACCACCGCCAGGATTTCCTCCGCCTTTGCGGGCGTCATAGTGAAACCTACCTCGGAAAGGTAAACGGTTACGCTCTCGCGTCCCTGGGCTGCTTTGTCAGCTACCGCGCGGCGTATAGATACGCGCGCCTCGCTATCCAGCCAGCCACTTACGCCGTTAATCGCGAAAACCTTAACGGCTCCGCTTTTAGCGTAATCCTCTACCTCGCGCTTTTTCCAGCGTTTGTTACCCGATAGCCAGCGAGCCTCCAGGTCGGGAAAGTCCTTCTTAGCGGGCTTGTGGTCTATCTTATCCTCCACGCTTACGACGATTACGTTACCGCTTTCGTCGGTTTTCTCTACGGGTAAAACACGAATGTAATACCCACCAGCGGTGGCTTTTTCTTTAGCCCAATCGCCTTTTGGCAAATCTACTTTGTGCATAGTACAAATTTTTAATTTTGGTTATACTTGTGTACTGGTTGAGCGGTTGGATTTTCTTAAAATCCCAGCCCGGCTCCTCCAGGTACGTTTTTGTTTCCTGGTCTATAGAGTACCAGGCGCGGCAGCGTATATTATAGCTATACGTGTGCACCAGGAACCCAGCCAGCGAGTTATAGCGACGCGCGAAACGTTCCACGTGGAACGATTTGTCCTCCGCGTCCCTTTGCAGCCTTATAAGGTCGTACAAGTGCGAAATCGTACGGTTTCCCGTATATATCCGCCCGTCCTTAATATAGAACCCGATAAAAGCCATACCGTGCGAAATAGGCTGAAGGTACACTTTAAGCGGGTGCAAAGTAACGCGTAACACATCGGAAAGGTACGCCCGGATATTCGGTAACGCATACAGTATCTCCGCCTTTGTTTCAGCCAGTAGGTAGAAATCGTCCACGTACCGCCCGTACTTAATACGCGGGTACTTTTCGCGCACGAACTTATCCAGGAAAGTAAGGTAGAAATTTGCAAAAATTTGGCTTGTCAAATTTCCGATAGCCAGCCCGCAGTTTGGCGCGTTAGTAAATAGCGATTTATTAGCTGGTAGCCTTTTCCATACGTCCAGCCGCCCCTTACGGCGGCAGTGTAATTCCGGGCGGTGGTTTGCTATTTGTAGCGCAAGCTTTACCACGAAATCCACGTCCTTACCTTTGTAGTTTTCCCGGATAAAACTCTCCAGTAACTTGCATAGCGTCGGTTTGTGTATGCTCATAAAGAACCCCTGCAAATCCAGGCGCGCCCCGTATCCGTTTGGTAATTCTTGCATTTGCGCGCAAAGCCGCCGCGCTCCGTATAGGTTTCCCTTACCTTTCCGGCAGTTGTAACTCTCATCGTCAAAGAACGCCTCGAAATAGTCCCCCAGTTTCCTAATAAGTAGGTGGTGTACTATTCTATCCCTAAAAGCCGCCGCGAAAATCTCGCGGTCTTTCGGGCGTGTAACGCAAAACGCGTCGCTATCCCCTATCTCATACGTCCCCGTGTTTAAATCTATCCATAAATCGTACAAATTAGCCGCCTCGTTTAGCTCGAAATCCGCGCAAGGTATCGTCCCGCGCTTTTTCGTCCGGCACTCTACGTAAGCGTTATATAATTCCGTAATCGTAACCTTTTCGTCCATTTCGTAAAGCTCGTAGCCCACGAGCACCGAGTTGTTGTTGTTCTTGTTGTTGTTGTTCACGTTGCCGTTGTTCAAGTAGTAGGCGTTCGTGGCATTATACTGCGAAGAACTCCACACGTTCGTGCTCTTGTTGTCGTTATTTTCTTGCTTAACTCTCCGCGCCCTATCCGGGCGGGTGTGAGTAAACGACCACCTTTACTAAAATAAACCACTCCGCGCCAAACCGTAGCCGGGCGCGCGCTCGCTTGTTAGTTTTCGGTCGTACCGATTTTTTCGATTACTGAATTATACCACCCGTGCGCCTGCTTTGATACGCTCCCCAGCGGTATAAGTAGCTGGATATACGCGGGCTTTGGAAAATCCCCCACGTCCGTTTTGAGCTTAAGCAAATCCGCCAAATCGTCGTACGCGTCTATAAATTCCGCGATATGTTCGGCTTTTTCCTCCAGCGTTTGCGCCGCGTTTGCCTTACGTATAAGGCGGCGCATTTCCAAAAGTAGCAGGATAAATTCGCGCCCGTACGTGTGTCGTACGTCCGTGGTTAAATTCTTTAACTGCTTATCCACCTCCTCCAGTAGTTTGCTGGTGCTCCTACTTATCGGTAGCTCGCGCGCTGGTTTGTGCGCATTAAATATAGTATTTGCCATTTCGTAAATTTTAGGATAGGATACGGAACCGCGCCGGGGTTAAGCCCCGGCGCAACCCGTAACAATTAAACTTAAAGGTCGTAGCCCACGAGCACCGAGTTGTTGTTGAGCTTGCTGTTGTTATTCACGTTGCCGTTGTTCAAG
>JAEIGA010012934.1_pt1 | contig 12697 bp, 11 predicted proteins | sample 9270691 | NCBI WGS metagenome assembly JAEIGA01 (sample SAMN17057246, study PRJNA624740) | gut metagenome | biome: biome; isolation source: fecal sample | host: Bos grunniens | place: China: Xizang | collected 2019 | reverse complement strand
TTTTTTATGCATTTTTTCAAGGAGTCAGTCCAGTAAGGAATGCTGATTCCGAATGTATTTTTAATCTTAGTCTTGTCGAGTACAGAGTAAGCTGGGCGCTTTACCTTGCTTGGGAATTCATCGCTGTGGCATGGTTTGATCTCACAAGCTGTGTTACCCGCATATTCTGCAATCATCTTAGTGAAGTCGAACCAGCTGCAGACGCCCTCATTTGAGAAATGATATACACCGTCATTGCCCTCATACTTACGATTCTCCACGATATCGTAGATAGCTTCTGCAAGATCCAAGGCATAAGTCGGAGTTCCTGTCTGATCAAACACTACGCTTAGCTGCGGCTTCGTGGAAGTAAGCATCAGCATTGTCTTCACGAAGTTCTTTCCATACTCACTGTAGAGCCATGCTGTACGGATGATCACATGGTGACAACCTGAAGCCTCAATCGCCTGCTCTCCCTGAAGTTTTGTAAGTCCATAGACTCCTGTTGGGGTACCTTTCTGATCCTCACGGCATGGAGTGTTGTATGGATCACCACCAAAAACATAATCTGTGGACACATGTACAAGAAGACCATCAACTTCCTTCATCGCTACAGCAAGGTTCTCAGGTGCCTTTGCGTTAAGCAGAGCGCAAAACTCCTGATCCTCCTCAGCCTTATCCACATTAGTATATGCAGCGCAGTTTACAATAGCCTTAACATCGTTCTCTTTTACGATTGTACGAACTGCCTCCAGATCTGTAATATCAAGTTTGACAGTCTCAACACCAGGAAGCTCAACCACATCAGTAAAGATGTATCTATCCTTACTTTCTGCAGCTACAAGCCTCATTTCGCTACCGAGCTGACCATTTGCACCTGTTACTAATACTGTCATACCTTAGTCGAGATTTGGTTTACCTGTCTGTGCAACTTCATCGATCACTCTCAGAAGATACTGACCATACTGGTTCTTGATCATTGGCTGAGCAAGCTCACGCATCTTATCCGGTGTAATCCATCCCTGTCTGAATGCGATGCCCTCAAGACAAGCGATCTTAAGTCCCTGACGTTTCTCGATAACTTCAATGAAAGTGGAAGCCTCAGAAAGAGAATCATGTGTACCTGTATCAAGCCAAGCGAAACCACGGCCGAGAGTCTTCACCTTAAGTTCACCATCCTGAAGGAACTCCTGATTTACAGTAGTGATTTCAAGCTCACCACGCGCAGACGGCTTGATGCTCTTTGCAATATCCACAACCTTATTCGGATAGAAATAAAGACCGACAACAGCATAATTAGACTTTGGCTTAAGCGGCTTCTCCTCGATCGAAAGGCAGTTTCCATCTTCATCGAATTCTGCTACGCCATATCTCTCTGGATCGCTTACCCAATAGCCGAACACTGTCGCCTTGCCATTCTCCTCGGCATCCTTTACTGCATCTTTAAGCATGCTGGTAAAGCCATTGCCATGGAAGATATTATCTCCGAGCACAAGACAAGCACTGTCGTTTCCGATAAACTCCTCTCCAATAATAAATGCCTGAGCAAGTCCGTCTGGAGAAGGCTGCTCTGCATATGAGAAGTTTACGCCATAGTCACTTCCGTCTCCGAGAAGCCTTCTGAATCCAGGAAGGTCATAAGGAGTGGAAATGATGAGGATATCCCTGATTCCAGCACGCATAAGAACCGAAATAGGATAATAGATCATAGGCTTGTCATAAACAGGGAGCATCTGCTTGCTGACTCCCTTTGTGATTGGGTAAAGGCGGGTGCCGCTACCTCCTGCGAGTACAATACCTTTCATAAGTATATGGATTAGTATAGGTTTTCATTATAATCAAACAACCATTCAGCGTCCTTCAGACGTGGATGGCATGTATCTTTCGCAGATAGAATGATCTTATCTGCAGGAACTTTCCAGTCTATTCCAAGATCCGGATCATCCCAGGCAATTGCTCCCTCGTACTGCGGAGCATAGAAATTATCACATTTGTATTGGAATACCACCTCATCAGTAAGCACCACAAAGCCGTGTGCAAATCCACGAGGGACAAAGAACTGACGGTGATTATCCTCTGTAAGTTCAACAGCCACATGCTTTCCAAATGTAGGAGAGCCCTTTCTGATATCAACTGCAACATCGAGAACAGCACCTTTGACAACTCTCACAAGTTTACTCTGGCAATGAGGAGGTTTCTGGAAATGCAGACCACGAAGTACACCGTAGCATGATTTGCTCTCATTATCCTGGACAAACTTCACCTCACGTACCTGAGCATTAAAATCTCTCTCTGAGAATGATTCAAAGAAATAGCCTCTATGATCACCGAACACCTTTGGTTCAATGATCACAACACCTTCAATATCAGTCTTTATTACTTCCATAGGTTTTATCCGAATAGATTGACTTACAAATATAGTAAAATTATCATTTGAGGGCTTTTTTGTTTTGAAGTTGCTTGAACGCCAATCTCAATTTTCTTGATGGCAGTGAAGCTGCTTCAATCGTACATAACTTAAATCCCTCCCATAGAAGTGAACGACGCTTAAGATTATGCTCGTGTGCAAGATGCAGGCACCACAAATAGATATTCTTAAACTTCCTGAAAAGCATGGATGAGCTTGAAAATTTATACAATCTGTTGTAAAACAGTCTCAGGTCATAAGATGAAGCTGCAAATCTCAACTGCTTATATGGATCCTTATAATGAGATGCAGACTGGGAAAGCTCACGATAAACCGCACATTTATCCGACAGTTTATGAATTGTACCCCTGGTAAGCATGTAAAGCCAAAGCGTATAGTCACCCATCATAAATCTAGGTGCGATAGGTTCAATCTCCGTATAAAACTCTCGAGCCCAGCTTGCGCGCGTAAGAGTCGTCAACGTAAATATCTGATTACCTTCGAGAAAATCCTGTGGTGTATAGGTTTCTAGTCCGAGTGTTGGGAGTTCTGCCATTTCACCTGTTGCCTGATTAAGACGATAGCCCTCTGTCGCACATACCGCACACTCGGGATGAGACTCCATATAGTCAACTTGTTTCTGCAACTTATATGAATCAATCCAAAAGTCATCTCCCTCACATATAGCTATATACTTTCCTCGACATGCATCAATACATCTCTGGCCATTCATTTTCATACCAAGATTACGGTCGGCAGTGATTACCCTGATTATATCTGGATACTTCTCAGCATACTCAAAGACAATTTCTCTGGTACCGTCTGTACTGAAATCTTCACCAATGATATATTCGAACTTGAAGTCTGTCTTTTGATTCAAGATCCCCTCAATACACTCACGGATATAACCCGCATGATTATATGCGGACGTACGAATGCTGACCATTGGTTCAGGAACAGCATTTAAGACATTATTTTTTAACTCGTATGAAAATGCGTCCATTGGTTAGAATTAAAAAATGCTTGACAGAATCTTATGATACCTTTCAACAGTATCGATAATATTTCCTTTATCATCAACAACCCTGATTCCTCCATCCTTGATTGCTGTACTGTATTGAGTTGCCTTTGGATATTTCCTTTCATGGTCCATCAAATATGGGACAGGAAGAAATCCCTCTTCAAATATTCTGGCAAAGCCTTCAGGGGAATATAGATCGGGAAAAGAATTTTCCAATAGTCTTATCGCTCTTGAAGCCTCATCATAGAGTTTATCGGTCCTCTCGATTACATCCAGATCAAATCTCATATCTGGAATTTGCTTCAACGCGCGTGCTCTACGATACTCTGCTAAGGCGTGTAAAGTAATCTTGATACTTTCAACAATTACAGGAGGCGTAGCCAATCTGACAGCCTCAGAATAATTCACTACATGTATGATCTCCGGTGAATTATCATTACCGGGATCAAGGTCATCCATCATACATGTCACAGCAGCAAGCTGCACCTTTGCTTCATCTAAATCTGGCACAAAATAATCCAAGCCAGCTCTAGTCTGAAGACTTATTGAGAACCCATCACCCTCCAGTTCCTTTACAAGCTTCAGCATCGCCCGACCTTTTGCGAGATCCTGCACTCCCCATGTATATTTTGGGGTATTCAACATATTCTGCAGCACGACATGTCTGATTCCCAAGCGCTTGCATGCTTTTGCCGCAAGATATCCGGAAATGATATAAGTAATATCATCTGCACCGCGGAACGCAAAGTGATGTGGCACATTCGGCTCCACCGGTTTACCAGTTGACGCAGCATATCTTATAGCCTCGAAATGTTCCTTCAAATTATCCAACAAAGTATTGTCTCCTCTGCCATCTAACTGATTGAACCACCAGAAAGAAAAAGCATGCCACGAAATATTGAGCGATCTTTCATGTATTCTAGCCAGCTCAGGTACATTTTTAGTCCCTGAATATGTTCTCACCAACATAGGAGAGGCATTTTCCTTAATGACCCTATACTCAATCTCAGAATTTACAGGAACACCTCCTCCGTTTGCCAATCCATCCCATTCTTCCCCAAAACGTGATTGAGTCAATTGAGAACTTCCTATGGACAAGACATCTAGCAATCTTGAAGCTGACAATTCACGACACCAGGAATTATATTCCTTCAAAGCTTCTAAACGGTTAGGATTATATGGGCCGGAATGAGTTCTGATGATAGGCAAGGAGTGTCGACTCTCAGCATAGGATTTCCTTGCAAGAAACGAATCGTCCTGTCTACCACACTCATGATATCCGAAATGATCCAGAGGTTCCTGATATATATATCTTCCAGACTCTATCAACTTCCTGGCAAAGTCCTTCAACATCGTATCATAGGAACTGTCATTCACTATGGAATCCGGCAGAAGTTCATCCGGAACCCCATATTTTTTCAAAGATTCAACAGGTGTTTCATTTCCTGGAAATAACAGCACCTTACCGGCAGTTTTTCCATTGACCAGTTCACATGTATCCGGCAAACCTGCAAAAGAAACCAGATCAATATTGCCACAGTTCTCTGATAGCATCTTTTCTTCTACAAGCCTGACATATAAGGACATGAATAAATCGGTTCCCTCTTTAGGATCCAATCTATAACTGAATCCGACTCTGGTGATTCCATTATCCTCAATCCACTTCTTCACCAAACTCCAATTATTCACCTTCCTCAAATCCTCAAGTGCCATACATACATCCTCACCGGCAATATACACCTTATAGCCACAATCCTTCAACAGATTGGCTATCGTACACATTCCCATCGTATGCACATCCACCTGTGGCTTAAGCAAGCCATATACATGCATTTTATTCATTATGCTAAATATTTTAGGATTTCCTCTTTTGACATTCCCTTAAGGCCCAGATTCTCCAATGTCCTACCATGCGAAAAATCAACTCCCAGAAGTGCGCTACATATAGAATACACAGAATTCATAAGAGGCATCTTAAGCCCTGCAGCCATACCTAATTCCATAATTGGAAGGACTCCTGTAGGTATATCTTCTGTTAACTGACGAGTAAAGATTGTAGGAGGAGATTTAATATCCCTATATGCGGGATTATTTATCATCTTTTCGCATAAGGTATCTCCTTCTGTGCCTGGATATGCATAAGAGATCCACTCTTTTACCCCCAACAATTCAATTCCATATATCTGTCCCACAGCAAGTCTCTCGTTGTCAAATTGCTCAATGAAATTCGCTGTCTGAGGAGTCATATCCCTATAAAACCAGAACTCGCTTTGACGTTCAATGGTAGCAGCGTTCAGCATAAGGACGCATGGGTGAAATATGGCACCGATATTTTCCAAGGATGTTCTCAACACATTTTCTGCAGGTACGAAACACTCATAATACGGATTGATCTGCGATAATACATATTGAGTATCCGACGACGGTAAAGCAGATAAAAGGACCTTATCCTTAACTCCTATTATATTTACCTTTCCATTTTCTATCAACCTGCAGGCATAGACAAGAGTCTGAGCTTCAGCTATATATATTCGAACCTTGCACCCTTCTCGCATGATTATCTGCTTGAATTCCAAGGCACCGCCGGTTCTACCCGGACTCAATATAACTATCTGATTTTCTTCTAACAGACCAGCCAGCCGACGCGCAATTATACGGTGTGCATCAGCAACTGTCGTTATCATTATCATATCAGCATTAAGAACAGCATCTGCAATCGTATTGGTAATCAGATGAATCCGCGCTTTCAATATAACAGAACCGCAAAGTTCAATGACATTTCCTTTACGATTAAGTTCATCTACTTTGCTTTTGTCATAATCATATAACCTTACCTCTGCTCCATTGTGTGCAAGATAGGCAGCTATAGCCTGCCCACCGTTGCCTGCTCCTATGATTGCGATCCTCATACTATACCAGATTATGAATCATTATATCTTGACCTTCAGCAGAAAAGACCTTCAACACGGACTCCACTACTGACTCCTTCCTTGCCAACTCTTCCTCTGTATCTGCTGTAATAAGATAACCTGCAGCTCTATCTCCACTGGTAGCTGCTGCAGTTATTGTCATTCCTTGAGTCTTATATATAAAGCTTTCATCAATTATCTTGTCTGCGCTCAAGGCTTCAAATCCCTCAACCCTATCAAGTGTTCCAGGGTAGCAATAGACATAATTCATCCTGGCATATTTCACCTGGTCTTCAGGCTGAACATCAGGTTTATGTCCTAAAACAAGATCAACATACTTTGACATGATATCAACTCCAGACAGAACTTCAATCAGATGATATTTGGAACCACCTCCCATTCTGGCACTGAATTCAATCACATTGATTTCATCATCATTGACAATCATCTGAATAAGCAACGGACAGTCTGTCAGTTCAAAGGCATCTGCAATATCTTGCGCCAAAGATGTGATCTTGGCCCTTTGTTCAAGTGTAATCACAGGATATACGCTACTCTTGATTGTAAAAGAGTCTCTGTTCTGTATCTTGATAGAAGATGTCGCGGATAAATATTTGACATCGGAGCCTTCAATATAAAAGTCAGCAGAGACCTCGACTCCCTCTTTGAATTCCTCTACTATTGCTGTTTGAGTTCGACTGAAGGATATAGCTTCAGCGAGTTTCTCCTGAAGTTGAGCTGAGTCATGAACCTTTATCACTCCCTTGGACGAGTTGCAGTCTGCAGGCTTGACGACAAGAGGAAATTCAAAATCTGCAAACTGAGTCAAATCAACTTCACGGGTGGTCATGTACCTGGATGTCGGAATAGAACACTGCGACATTCTCTGCTTCATATATGTCTTATTTGTGACATTCAAAGCAGTCTGATAGGATATATAACATGGAAGGTTCAACTCTTCCGAAACTTTTGCAACAGTAAGTAAAGCCTGATCTGTGCAGGCTGTACAAATTAAGTCAGCATGATATCCCTGAGCAATCTCCTTGACTCTGGCATCATCTAAAGTACTTGCAACTATGTGGAGGTCAGCATATTCCTTTGCAGGAGGATTTTGAAAATAATCCACCAGAATTATATAGCAACCTCTTTTCTTCAGTTCTTTGATTAAAGCGATCTGATCAGCACCGCCTGCTAAAACAACTACCTTCATTTTATCTGACTATCAAATCAATCACCCTATCCACATCCTCGCACGTTAGTTCGTGATGCATAGGAAGGCATATGACTTCGTTGGCAATACGTGTTGCTACCGGAAGATTCTCAGGAGCTGAACTTGGTAAATTAACGTATGGTTCAAAAGTACTGATAAGAGGATAGAAATAACGACGCCCCAGAATATTTTCTTCCTTCATCTTAAAATAAAGCTGATCTCTCGTCATTCCATACTTCTCTGCATCAATGAATACAGGGAAATACGAATAGTTGTGCTTCACTCCTGGAATATCGTCCTGGAATCTTACTCCTGGCACGTCCTTCAACCCATCTCTATATTGAGCCGCTATAGATTTTCTTATCGCTATTGCATCATCAACCTGACGCAAGGCCAGGATGCCGTATGCCGAACGCATCTCGTCCATCTTGCTGTTAATGCCCGGAGCCACCACCTCAACCTCATTACGGAATCCGAAATTCTTCAGATAGTCGATCTTTTGCTTTGTCTCCTCATCGTTAATTACTAGAGCTCCCCCCTCAATCGTATTATAAACCTTTGTTGCATGGAAACTTAAAGTCGACATATCTCCTGCATTCAGAAGAGATTCTCCATTTATATCTACAGCAAAAGCATGTGCTGCATCATAAATCACCTTGAGGCCATACTTATCTGCAATCTGCTTGATGGCTTTTATATCGCAAGGCATTCCATAACAATGAACTGGCATAATTGCCACTGTCTCCGGAGTAATGGCAGCCTCTATCTTAGTCGGATCAATATTGCATGTATAGGGATCAATATCAACAAAGACTGGTTTCAGACCATTCCACCAGATCGAATGAGATGTAGCGACAAAGCTATATGGGGTTGTTATCACCTCTCCTTTCTTGATATCCAGCGCTTGTAATGCAGTAATAAGAGGAAGAGTTCCGTTAGTAAACAAACTCAAAAAAGGTACTTTCAGGTATTCTGAAAGTTCCTTTTCCAATCTTTTGTGAAACTGACCGTTATTGGTTATCCACTTACTTTCCCAAATCTGCTTTAACAGATAACTAAATTCCTCAAGATTGGGAAGCAAAGGAGATGTAACCATTAATAATTTATCATTCATTCTCGTTACAAATCTTCTTCATGTATTCAAGGTTTCCTTCTGCAATCTTCACCTTTAAGCCCAACAAAGTCAAGTACTTATCAAGTGACTTAGGATCTCTATCCAAATTAAAGATATACTTGAAGACAGGAGAAACTTTTTTCTTGAAAAAGACAGAGCTGCTGGCTTTCTTGCTACCTAGCTTTACTTCAATCTTATATCCCTCGTCAGCAACCATCAGACAAAGTACTCTCTCATACACATGAGCCAAGGTGCCGTTTCCATGGGACTTATTCAGATTACCCCAGAGTTCATCTGTAAATTCAATATCCTTTAGTTTCTTGAAAGCATCAAGTCTTGCAAGGAACATTGTTCCGGCACAAAAAGATCCATCTGATAGTTCCATTGATATTCTTTCTGCCTCTTCCTGAAGCATATCAGATTCCTCTGGAAGGACACCATCCATATCTTTGAACAATTCATAGCTGCAGATCATGCCGACATCCTGCTGTTTTTCAAGAATATCAATACATGAGGTGAAACGCTTTCTGGATCTTAGAATCGCATTGACAAGGAGGTCTCTCCAAAGCCACTCCTTGAAGTTCACACCATTGAGTCGCTGCTTTGACTGACCTTTGGTGTGGAGTTTCAAGACATAATCATACTCAGAGAAATCCACTGTCTGGATAACCTGAATAAATGGCCATACATCATAACCTGCATTTCCCACCTGAACCATCTTCACATCTGGCTTGAAATCCCTCAGTTTTGCTTCAGTTTCTGAAGAATATGACGAATAAGTAACAACAAGATCCCAATCTATCCCATTGATATTCGAAAGTTTATCAATGAAATAGTCTACCTGCTCGTGATAGAAAACATGGAGAACCGTCAACAGCTTACTCATAGTGCCTGCATGTCGTTAAGTCTCTTATAATATCCGTTAAGTTCGAGAAGTTCCTCATGACGTCCGCGCTCCACAATGCGACCTTCGTGCATTACGCAGATTTCGTCAGCATTCTTGATTGTAGAAAGGCGGTGTGCAATTGCGATGGTTGTTCTGGAACCTGTAAGTCTGTCAAGTGCCTCCTGAACGATCTTCTCTGACTCGGTATCAAGAGCAGAAGTAGCCTCGTCAAGGATAAGGATTGGAGGATTCTTAAGGATGGCACGTGCGATACTGATTCGCTGACGCTGACCTCCTGAGAGTTTCGCTCCACGGTCACCGATGTTGGTGTCATATCCCTTTTCCTTCTCCATGATGAAGTCGTGGGCATTAGCAATCTTGGCAGCCTCGATTACCTGCTCCATTGTTGCACCCTCAACTCCAAATGAGATATTGTTGAAAATAGTATCGTTGAAGAGGATAGCCTCCTGATTAACGTTTCCTATAAGGCTGCGAAGATCCTTCACGCGGTGGTCGCGGATATCCACACCATCAATGCTGATAGCACCTTCAGTCACATCGTAATAACGTGGGATAAGGTCTACCAATGTTGACTTTCCTGATCCGGACTGACCTACAAGTGCGACCATCTTGCCCTTAGGGATAGTCATATTGATATCCTTGAGGACCTCCTTGCCACCTTCATAGCAGAAACTTACACCCTTGAACTCAATCACATCATTGAATCCTGCAAGTGGCTTAGGCTCGACTGGATCAGCAATATTGTTCACAGCATTCATGATTTTGTCAACTCGCTCAACCGATGCCATACCCTGAGGGATGCTGTAACCGGCTCTTGAGAACTCTTTAAGAGGCTGAAGAACACTGTAAAGGATTACCATATAGAAAATGAATGACGGAGCATCAAGAGCGAACTGCTTGCTGAGAATCAAAGTACCTCCGAACCAAAGCACAACCATGATCATACAAGTTCCAAGGAACTCGCTGACCGGATGAGCAGAAGCCTGTCTTGTCGCAACACGGCGAACTGACTGTCTGTGCTCATTACAAGTCTTCAAGAATCTGTCTTTCATCTTATCCTCAGCGATGAAAGCCTTGATGATTCGTAGACCGCCAAGAGTCTCGTCAAGCTGCGACATGGTCTCACTCCATTTTACCTGAGCCTCATGCGATTCACTCTTAAGTTTCTTTCCGATTGCACTCATACCCCATGCCATAAGAGGAACTACAGCAATAGTGAATAGAGTCAACTGCCAGCTTGTTACAAGAAGAGTCGTGAAGTAGAATACGATAAGAATCGGATTCTTGATAAGCATATCCAATGAGCTTGTGATCGAGAACTCAATCTGACCTACGTCACCACTCATTCGTGCAATGATATCTCCTTTTTTCTGCTGTGAGAAGAAGCCCATAGGAAGGCTGAGCACCTTATTGTAAACCTGAACTCTAAGGTCACGCACAACACCTGTTCTAAGAGGGATCATCACTGCTGACGAACCGAAATAGCAAGATGTCTTGAGCAAGGTTGTCACTCCAAGGAAGATACCCAACAGGAACAAGGTCGTTGACGGGCCATAGAACGTAATCATGTCCTGGACATAATAGTACGCGTTGTTCACTAACTTCTCCTTGAATGTATAATCTGTTGATTCCCACGCACAAAACACATACTTAGGCGTATCAGGATCAACATTGAAAAGCATGTTCAAAATAGGGATGATCAGCGTAAACGAGAAAATATTGAATACAGCCGACAATATATTGAGAACCACCGCCCAAACCATGCATGATTTATAAGGCGCTGAATAACGTTTTAGAATTTTCCAGAATTCTCTCATAAAATGTAAATACTATTCATCAATCTACAAAGGTATGAATAATAATTCATTATTTAGCTTTTTTCTTCATCTGCTCATAGACACTTACAAGGTCCTTCGGAGTACCATGTTTCTTGGTAACTTCAAACATAAACAGACCCTTGTAACCAGCCTTTTTCATTCCTTTATAGAATGCGCCCCAATCTATGACTCCCTGCTCATGATATGGAAGCCAATGCTTTTCATCCACAGCATCGTAATCAGAAATATGGAGGGTCTTGATTCTATCTCCAAGAAGTTCGATGAACTCCTGGTGAGAACCTAGGAGAAGGTGATTTGTGTCAAAGCAAATAGCGACATTTGGAATGTTTGCAGTCAAATAATCCATTTCCTGAGCTGTTCTTCCTGGACAAGTACGCGGAAGGTTCTCAATGCAGAGAACTGCGCCGATATTGCGTGCTGCAATTGCCAGGCGTCCGATTGAATTACGCGAACATTTCAGACGTTCCTCTCTTGACTCACCATCCTTGATTGTGTCAGCTCCAGGATGAAGTACAAGATACTTAGGCTCAAAGATCGAAGACAACTGAATAATTTCCTCAAAGAACTCAAGAGTCTCTTCCCTCTTCTTTGGATCTATAACTGAGATATCTCTACCGCTGCTGAACGGAAGATGAACCGACCACACTTTAAGGCCTGCATCCTGAATCATCTTCAAGGCATTATAGGCCTTGATATATACCTCATTCTCAGGCTTTTTACGCCAGAAAGCGTTTATCGACACCTCGATATAATCAATTCCAGCATCCTTCACCTCTGCAAGAGATTCAGGGGACAATCCACCGATGATACTAACAGATGTTCCGACCTTGGAACTCTGTGCCCATAATGCTGTACCGAATACCAGGGCAGCAATAACAAGGATAATACGTTTCATGATTATTTAACCAGGCTAAGAAGATATGTACGAACGTCTTTCCACTGATAATAAGGTCCTGATACTGGTTTAAGTGCAGGTTCCAATTCAATTTCTTTACAAGCTACGGTAGCTGCTATCGCAAGCATTCCATAAACAAAAGATCTGAGTTTCATATTAGTGTTATCTGATTATTATTCCTCTTATTGTTGTGAAACACCTTTCCAGGTTGCAGGAACAGGAGCTTCAATAGTGAGCGGTTCCTTCTTTACCGGATGTGTAAATGTAATTCGGCGCGCGTGGAGTGAGATACCTCCATCTGGATTTGATCGAGGTGCGCCATATTTAAGATCACCCTTGATCGGGCAACCTAGATTTGAGAGCTGACAACGGATCTGGTGATGACGGCCTGTCAGAAGCTCAACCTCCACCAGCCAA
>JAEIGA010012933.1_pt1 | contig 12698 bp, 8 predicted proteins | sample 9270691 | NCBI WGS metagenome assembly JAEIGA01 (sample SAMN17057246, study PRJNA624740) | gut metagenome | biome: biome; isolation source: fecal sample | host: Bos grunniens | place: China: Xizang | collected 2019 | reverse complement strand
CCATACACCATATAGCGGATACTCTTGTCGTAGTATTCTTGTTGTACATCGAGGGTCTCGTAGCGTACAGCACCTAGTTTGTAGGCGTTCTCCTCGTTCTGGCGGAGTTGCTCAGGGCTGAAGCCGCCGGTGTTTGCACATACAGCGTGCACCTCGTAGCCAAGCTCTTTAGCTAGATACATCACAGTGTAAGAGGTATCCAAACCGCCACTATAAGCCACTACCACACGTTTCTTGTGAGGAGGCTCAAAGAGAAGACCTGTGCAGAGGCAGCGCTCGAAATTGTTGCGGCAGAGTACGTCGTAGTTGACGCAGCTCTCGCAACCCTTCCAGAACTTAGGGTCAGAAGTGAGGTCTTGGAAAGTGACCGGTTTGAACCCAAGCTCGGTGTTCATCTTCATGACGGCAGCGCCAGTAGTGAGTGAGAAGATTTTGGCGTTAGGGAAGAGCTCTTGTGAGAGCGCTACAATGCGTGCTTTGATTTGTTTAGCAAGTCCCATGTGTCGGTACTCGGGTTTGACGATGAGTCCAGAGTTGGCCACGAAATGTCCGTGATCCCAGCACTCGACATAGCTAAATCCTGCAAACTTGTCGCCATCCATAGCGATGACGGCTTTACCCTCGCGCATTTTTTGCGCTACATACTCAGGATTGCGTTTAGCAATACCTGTTCCACGATCCTTGGCTGCTTCTTCGATCGTGTGTAAAATTTCGGCTACATAAGGTATATGCTTCTCGGAAGCTACCTCAATGTTAAAATTGATCATTGTATCTAAAAAATCTTACAAATTAATAATCGTTATTAGGTAGTGTAGTTGTGATAAATAATTAGAATTATTTATGCTCGACACGAAAAAAACGTGCAAAGTTACGATAATTTTTCGGTTTTTCCAAATTTTACAAGAATTTTGTAAACTTTTAACAATTGCGTTATAATTAAATAAGAAAGTAACTCAATCGACTGGTCACTCAGACGCATATTTTGACAATGCGTTTTATTCACTAAATTATAGTAAGAGGTAAGAACGCAATCTAAAAATATGATAAAAAAATCTAAACAATAGTAAATTACAGTAAAATCATGAAGTATACAACTTGATTTTCAACTAAAAACTTCAACAGGACATCATTTTTTGCGAAAATGAAACATAATATTGAAGATCTTAAACATAAATATAAAAAAAAAAGCTGTAATTTTGCGCGGTTTTTTGGTGTAAAGCCAAAGCTTTAATTCAAGTGCAAAGATGTTTATGAATTCAAGAGTGTTAATAGTATTGCTGGTTAGCTTGTGTATCACAAGTGCTGCTTTTGTATTGCTCTCTGATTTGAGTACAGAATCGTATGATTATGTTGCAGGCACAAATCAATACAGTTCTCACTCAATAGACATGTCAAATGCTTCGCCTCATAGCACCGCTAATTTGGGGCACTCGGAATATGGAGGTGGTATGAGTATGCCTAAATTATCTCGTTCGCAAGGTGTGAAGTTAAGCAAAGCGAGTATATCCCCTACTGCATACACCAATGTATCATCAGTGGTATCTACTCCACCTAGCAATGGTGGCGGTTGGAGATTGCACACTACATCTTCCGCCGAATACACATCTTTTGGTGGTGGTAACATCAGCGACGGGTATAGCAATGCCACTGGAACTAAACGCTCTACAACATTAGCTCAAGCATCCACAACAATTACTGCACCGATGTATACAAGTAGCAATGTCCCTACTCTGCAGGGGCAGACAGCTTCAACCAACATATCAGCATCAATAGCCAATCCTGGCATCAGTGCAGTATCTGCCGCAGCAACGCCTTCAGCATACAATCAGTCTACTCTACTCTCGTACAACGGTGGTATCATTACCGAGACGTATGGTGGTATGTCGTTGAGTGGAAGTTTTGGAAATATAAGACGCATAGGAGGTTTGGGAGGAGGCTCCACACCAGGCATTGGTGAAGGTTCATATGGTGCTTTCTTTCAGTGGTTGATCGAAAAGGGAGGAGCTCAGTATGCTGATCCTGAAAACAACCAATGGTGGTTCTTATATGAAGATGTTTATGCCATGTGGTTAAAATATTGTGATGCTACAGGAACGGATCCTAGCGCTTGGGAGAATGGTGATTTTATGGAATGGTTTGAGTCTGACTCTAACAACAAGTACTTCTTCCCTATTCCAGATGGAACGTTCATGTTGTTACTACTTGTGTTGTGTTACGCAGTGATAATATATCGCCGTATGCACAAGAAACATGTATAAACCTAGATAATTTACCAAAGAATACTTCCCATGCTCCGTATTCGACACATATTGTCCATAGTGTTTGCAATTGTAGCAGCAAGCGTTATGCCTTTGTGTGCACAAAATAAGCAAGTAGATCCGCACTTTGGTGATACGATAGATAGAACCGCAGAAGATTTTGTAACTGTGTCCTTGATGATTGCAGATCCAGGTTCGGTTTTTTATACCGTGTTGGGGCATGCTGCCTTACGTATGCAATGTCCTGCATTTGGCAAAGACTATTGTTTTAGTTACGAGAGCGAGGACATGACGAATCGAGTCATAGATTTCCTAAAAGGAGATTTACGCATGGGACTCTTTGCTGCGCATACAACCGATTATTGCGAATATTATGCCAATGCAGGGCGAGGGGTTAGAGAATACAAACTGAACCTACCTCCGGTGGCAGAACAAAATCTATGGTACTTATTGGATCAAGAAGTTGCTAAAGGCACACAATTGGAGTTTGACTACTACAAGAGAGGTTGCGCTATAACATGTGTTCGATTTGTAAAAGAGGCTTTGAGTAGAAAAACTATAAAGTATCCTCCGTATTTAACACAATATTCTCCAACAGCTAGAGAATTAGGTAAGAAATATACAGAGGGAGCTAGATGGACACTCTTCTATTGGGGATTTATTGCAGGCGAGGATGTTAGTCAACCACTACATGGCGATGCACAGTTGCTGATACCCGAAGATCTTGTAAAGGCATGGCAAGAAGCTACCATAGACGGCAAACCGCTGATAAGTGAAGCGCCGAATGTATTGGTTGAAGGAAAGCCACAATGTGCAGATGGATGGTTAACTCCATGGATGGTCATGCTGGCACTGCTGATATTAGCAGTAGCCAACTTATTTTGGAATAAGCCCTATGGCGATTGGGTAATGCTGATTGTGCAAACTGCTTTGGGAGTAATATTAGTATATCTGATGTACTTCTCTAATCTGTGTTGCACTTCATGGAACTGGCTCTTAATACCCTTTAACCCACTGCCAGCCATTTTTTGGTATTGGCGCAAGTATTGGGCATTGCCATATGCGAGTGCTTTGATAATATGGTGTATCGTTATGACTGGAATTGCTTTCTGGGGACATGTATTAGTGGACTGGTCGCATCTCTTGCTAGTAATGACATGGATGGTGGTAGTGATCAAGCAATCTCCTGTCTTTTACGCACTATTCACGCACTATTCACGCACTATTCACGCACTATTGACGGACAATAAGCGCACTATTCCGAAGAGATAAGCATAGGATAAGTATATTATACAACTAACATATATACAGGATACGTATGATACAGTTAAACAAAATAATGAAAAATTCTTTGGTCACCAAACGCCTAGCGTTAGTGATATTGATGGTGTGTGTAGGTTCAACTTTGTTTGCTGGAGGTCTACATACTGAATCTCATAATTCTATAGTTACTCTTGAGAAAAATTACGAAGGAGCTGGTGAGGTTTATGTGCATTATACCACGATCACTGATGAACTGATCAATAGGGGTGCTATCAGTAATGAGATAGAATATAGTTGTAAGCAAGCATATGGTGGATGGTTTGCATTTAGAGATAATGATATACATGTGCACATAATTAAAGCTGTTCCGTCTGATGATGAATATGACTATTTATGGGATGGATGGTATGAAGAATATAGTACTATACCTTTTCTGGAAGATTATTCAGGAACAGCACCACCCATTGATGCAAAAGCAAATGATGGTAAAGAATATCGCTTTTTGGCAAAATGGTTGTATCCAAGAGTTACAGCAGCCACTTCTAATAAATCTGAAACTATTGATAATCAAGATGAAAATATAGAATTTAAAGTTGACTTTGTTGTCTCAGAAGCTAAAAGTTCCGATAATTTTGAATATAATTTTATTGGGGACGGTTTTCATATAATTAGCAACACCGCAGAACCTGAGAATTATCCAACAACGATTACTGTAGCATTGCAATACGAACCCAATGGAATCCATACTGCAAGCAGCCCTACGATTTCTCGCGAGACTCATGCACCTTCTAATTGTATATACACAACTACAAGTAAATACCACGGTGATACAGATGAATATAGTTCCAAAACATGCACATGGGAAGTTAAAGAGGATTATACACCTTGGTTTGATATAGCTAGTGCTGAGTGTTTGTTTGATCCTATTCCTGTTAATGCTTCTGGAACAGGTATAGCAAGCGGTTCTATCGCTCCGAGTGATTGGAATTATGCTGCAGATCAAGCATATCCAGAAGAAGATGACGGAAGTGACCAAATATCCAACGAAGATAATTTTTTAAAGAATGGTTGTATTTGGAAGGTAAAACTAGAGAATTCTAATGGTAGTTGCTTTTCCATCAATAAAACAGATATTGATGAAGATGGATATTACAAAGTAAGGAAAGAAGAACTATTTACTTCTTCTCAAAATCTTATAAGTTTTACTCCTCCGGATGATGCCACAACAGATGATGTATATACTGCAAATTTGTACATCAAGTGCGAATACTATGATGCGGTAGGAAATGTTATTGTTTCAAAAGAGAAGAATGGAGAAGGATGGGGAAATACCTTGGAAGAAACAGTTCTATTAAAAGGACAAGCTCTTTTGACGCCATCAGTTTTGTTCGGAAGTAGCGAGACCGCTACATTGTTTTTTAACAATGTGCTTTTTGCTAGCACTCCTTTGAAATATCACAACGGGGAAGAGGTTGCTGAAAAAGTTGTATACTACACGACTAATATCACCGATATAGAAATAATTAGCGAGGGAAGTGAGTATTTTAGTATTACTTCGAATAAGGAAGAACAGTCTATCAAAATAGAACTTAGAGAAGATATTACGCCAGGTCAACATCAAGCGATAATATACGTAAAAGGTACATATGAAGAGGATGGTGTAGAAAAAACAAAAACAGCAACATTAACAATCACAGCCGATGTAGTATTGGATGATCCTATACTGGAAGGACATACAGAGAATAATGAGAGTGCAGGAAAAGGAGAAGTTGTCTTAAAATGGACTAGTGTGCCAGGAGCAACCGGATATACATTGTATTACAAAGAAGGTGATAACATACAATCAGGAGAAGGTAGTGAAGTAAATAATATAACTTCTACATCTTATAGAATTACCAATCTAACGTATGACCATACATATTCTTTTATTGTTGTCGCTCATTACGGAGATGAAGAATCTTTGAATACAGTTTCTAATGTGGTAACACTTCGCCCTACTGATTTCCCAAGCACTATTATATGGGCCAACCGTGTAACCAGTTTGTATACGGGAACTGAAAAAGATGGAAACTCACATCCGTATATGACAAAAAGAAAAGTAGATCTAACTGCCGCCTTTGATGCGACTAGCCAAAATGCTTTATTTGACTATGTTGTAATATTTGGAAAAACAGAAGGTGATAATAGTAATAATGTCACTTATTCTAATGCAAATACCCCTTGCTATGTTTACGAAAAATCGGATGCTAAGACATATACGATTCGTAAAATGGGAAAAGATAACTATGTTAACATGAATCGTACCACAAAACACCCTGGATTTACGATTGATGCAACGGAGGATTCTGATAAACAAATGTCGATTTATATAACAGGTTATTGCCCATATGCATCTACAGGTACAACATGGGAAGAGAATGCAGTGATGCATATTACAGGTAATGGTGGAACATCAGTTGATGTTTATTTGGATAATACCCAAATATATGCTCGTTCAAAAAGTGCTAATGGTACTACAACTGCTAGTATGAGTAATGTATTCCCTGAATTATCAATGACAGAAGGAGGTTATATACAAGGTAGTGGTGCGGTATTAACATTTACCTCTACCAGTGGAACATTTCGTCCTAAAGTTCACTTGCTTGGAGAAAATGTATTACAATCATGCGAAGGTATGACATTGGAAGGTGAGTATTACTCAAAGGAAGGTTCGTGGCCAGTATATTATGAGAACCATTTTTCAGGAACCTATACGCAAGCATCATCGCCTATTCAGGCATTACCAACCAACTTAAATTCAAGTGTTATCATGACGATTGATAACAAATGGGAGACCTCATTGACAGCAGGTCGGTTGGAGTTACGAGTTAATGAAGGTTCTACTGCACCGTTGATTGATTTGGGAAATGAATATAGTAAAGTAATATTTGAAGGAGGTTATATTGTTTTACAAAATATAGAGGGACGAAATATAGCGTCATACAGAAAGTGTGTGCGCACAGACTCTCAGGTTAGTACAAACCAAGGAAACGTTTCGCAGACTCGTACAATCTATGGCGCTAGCAAAGCAACAGGAAGTGGAAAGAATGGAACAAAGTCTAGTCATGATATAGAAAACAAATTAATCGCTCTTACAACAGATAATGGTATTACTTTCAACGACGGAACATTTAACGCAACACATCCAATTACAGTTCCTGCAACTACGGAAGTGAATGGTGGTTCCTATAATTGCGCTTTTGCTCATAGTCCCATTAAGAATCGCTATGGTAAGATTGTTCAAAAGATTGAGTTATCAACGACTACTATTGCAGCAGATATGGGTGATGTAGAAAATAGTCTTATAACGTTCCAGAATAGTCTTTTAGGTTTTAAGAAGTGGATGGATGAGATATTCCCAGAAGCGAACTGGCAAGATAGCGAGAATCCAGTACACTACGCCTCTGTATCTAGCTATTACGATGGAGCAAATAAGACCTATGGTTATTCAAGTCTTATGCCAGATGCTGATGGTAAAGTATATCTAATGTTGCCTAAAGATGGTACGCCTACAATCAAGCAATGGGCAATAGCAGGTCCTAGTTTTGATGTAACCACACATGGTACACAATCAGGAACAAGCACTATCCATTGTACTGTTCAGAAAGAAGCAAACACTTTTGGTAAAACCCATAAGATGCTTTATTTTGAAACTGACAAGTATACCAAAGAGGCTTTGAAGGGAGAAGGATATAGTTTGGCTATAGGAGGCAGTAATACTGTAAACATCACTTCCAATTTGACTCCTGCCGAAATCACAAATAACAATGAATATATCATCTCTGACAAAGTATATATTATGAAACCTATTGTGGCTACCGATTGGATACTATTCTGTCCCCCATTTGATGTAGCCAACGTGTATATTGTTGAAGCATATCCAGAGAGACAATTAATCTCTGATTATAAAGGAGAGGGCACAGTTACCATCAAAGGCGAAACAAACATTGCTAACGCTCGCAAAGCTCAAGCACAACGATTTATGGACTTGTATCTATGGTGGTACAATCATGGAGAGGTGCAAGGTTTAGGAGAAGATTTCTACGATGGTAATGATTTAGGATCATTTGTATATAGTTGGGCAGAACACGAAGCATCTAGCAACGCAAATTACACACCTGTAATAAATCAATTGTATCATTACACTGGAGATAATGGTAGTTATCCAGAAGGCATGAGATGGTATGACGCACACTACTATCTCTACGAATCTGTGGGTTCATGGACTGCTGAATTTGATGGAGCTACTACCGAGACAGGAGGAGGAACCCTTATTCAAAATGCGTATAAGCCTACATGGAATGTCGTAACTACTCAATCGGGTAATAATGCTGCCATTATGAAGGCTGGTAAAGTATACGCATTGAATTTCCCATATAATGTGATTGGTGGACATAACCCAGAAACCACATGGGATTATTGGACTGGTAAATACATCATTATTGAGAGTACCATAAAAGCAAATGGACACACCATTCCAGGAAAATCGTATGATTGGCGAGGTATCAAGACCGTTGACGAGAGTACAGCATGGATGTGTGGTAATCCAACATTCGCATCCAACTCAGTCACGGATGATGATGAGAGCCAAGTGTGGAGCGTAGACCCTATCTACGGATATACCAAAATCGAAGAAAATGAGGCAGGTGAATTGGATACAACTATCTGCGTAAATGGTTATCAAATGGTCCGTAAACCTGAGGAAACAATAAAAATCTATCCTACAAAAGGTTTTGTACTGGCTGATCCTAATGAGCCATCAGGCATGCGTGCGCGTACGATTAACTATCAAACAGGTGAGGTGACGTATGAGACAATAGAAGGAGAGGATGACAATGACGATCCTGGAGTAAGTACAGGTATTCCTACGATCATGGGAGATGTATCAATCTTGGTGATACCAACAGATGAAGGTTTGACCATTATTCCAAGAGAACCACAACAAGTAATGCTATATAACGCAGAAGGCAAACTACTATTCAGCCAACATCTTAGCGCTGAGGAGCACATAAACGTACCTACAGGCGCATATATCGTACGAGGCGAACACAATCAAGTAAAAGCTATCAAAAAGTGATAAAACGGCTAATCTGAGAGATTAACATATATACTTAGCGTATTTATTCAAATCTGGCACAGGATTTGTATTATTTGATACAGGAAAGAGCAATGAGTCTTTTTCCTGTATTTAATTAACCCTAAAACCTAACCAACTATGACAACTGGATCAAAAGTACTATTGGCTCTCCTAGGTGGAGCCGTAGTGGGAGCAACCGCAGCTTTGCTGATGGCCCCCAAAAGCGGTAGTGAACTGCGCGCAGAGATCGCGGCAATCGCCCGCGAGAAGTATTCACACATGAACTTAGACGAAATCTCACGAGTGGTGGACAAAGTGATGAAACGCATCAAAAATGGTATGTGCAACTGCCATTGCAAAGCTGACATCGAAGCCGCTGTGGATGATGCTGCGAAGAAGTAAGCAAGAAACAAGCAGGAAGAAAACAAATTCCTGCTTGTTTTGGATTGAAGACAACTTAGACAACAATTACAACAACCTAAATCAACAACTTGCGCTCGAATCGTACGGTGAAGCAGATCGTTCAAACGAAAGTGAGATAAGAACATCCTCGAGCGCTCAAAAGGCAACCAATAGAGCAGAATTATGGATACAACGATTTACAATCAGTTGCTAACTGATACGCAAGAATATATCAAACAGCAATACAAGTTGCTACAAGTGAAAGGGATTGAGCAATCGAGTCATTTGATAGGTTTGATAATCACGATAGTCATGATGACAGCAATCGTGGTGATAAGTCTTATTTTCCTAGCTATTGCTTTGGCAGCATGGCTCGAACGATGGTTACCCATGTGGGCATCGTACTTGGTAATAGTAGGGGCAATGTTACTAATTGCTTTGGTGGTCTACTGGGGTAGGAAATGGTGGTTTGTACGCCCTGTAGAAAAGCACTTGAGCGAGTTGGTGCTAGAAGATACTACATCACTAAAAAAGCAAAAACAAGCAATTGAATATCAATCTACTATGCAGCGAGAATTATTGCAACGAGATATGAAAACCATCCAACAAGAATGGACGAAAATTGAGCGTCTCCTGCAACTTATTCGAAGCATTATTTCGTAAAGTAGAACACATGTTTCACCATTAAACTCAAACTATTATGGATAATTGGTTAATGATTCTCATTTCCGTAGGGATGATAGTACTTTTTATTGGACCATTCGTGCTACTCAGTTCAAACAAAGGTCGCCATCACCAAAAAGCCCGCCGTAAGCAATAAAAAAAGAGGGTGTGTCGGAAATGACACACCCTCTCTCAATATAAGATCGAATATTACTTGCTAAAATTGATCATTGGCATCATATTGGAATTGCCTTGGATCTGTGGCATCTTGCCGTCCCATTTCTCGATCCAGTCTTCGAGCACGATATTATGCGTAAGGGAAGCAGAGATAGTGCGGTTATAATATGCTTCGGCATCAGCTTTGATCTTCATGGCTTGTGCCTCGCCTTCGGCCTTAGCAATAGCGATCTTGGCGTTAGCCTCGGCCTGCTTGACCTCGTTCTCTGCTTTGAGCGCAGCTTGTACGGCGGCATTCTTAGCATCGATCATCTGACGAAGAGACTCTGGTGGAGTAATCTGCGAAGTGAACTCGGTAACGATAAAGCCCTCGGCTGTGAGTGTAGAGTCAAGCATAACACGCACCTCGCGCTCGAAACTAGCACGACTAGCCATGAGCTCGTCAGAGGTGTAGTTGTTGGCCACTACACGATAGGCATCGTAGATAACAGTGCGCATGTAACCAGCCTCGATATCGCGCAATGAACGGCGGTACTTAAAGAAGACATCGGTAGCCTTATCACGATTGAGATAGTAAGCCATAGTAGGATCCATCTCGAAGATAGCAGCGTCCTTGGTATTGACATTGAATGGATGGTAATCAACACGTTGAACGAAAATAGGATACGTAAAAACATCGGTTGTGATAGGACAATAGAAGACATAACCCGTCACTGGGGAAGCATCTAAAGTACCTTGTTCGGTGAGGGAGAGTTTGTTGAACTTGATACCCACCTCGGATGAGTCAACACGTGTGCAACGCACGAAAATAGAACAGAAAAGAATGAGGAAAACGATGACAACAATAGTCATCACGCCTTTGGTTTTAAGGAAATTGTTCATAAAAGTATAGTTTTAATAGTTAATATCTGTGAAAAGTGGTGCAAAGATAGGAAAAATAAATGGAATAAGCAAAAAAATAGCAGCATTGCTTGATTATTTGAAAACAAAGAGGCGAGAATAGTGACAATATTGTTGAGAGGGAGAGAAAAATAAAGGATTATGCAAAAACGCACCAAAAATTAAGATTTTAAATCCGGTATCTACCCGATAACGTCATGAAGAATCAATTAAAGATAATTCTCTGTAAAGAGGGGAGGGATAATAAAAATGACGCGAGGATGGTATCTTCGCGTCATTTGAGCGAGGCAGCAGCCTCAATGCTTTACAACTAATATACTACACTACAAACGCTCTTTCAAGAGATTGAGAGACATTGATGATGAAATCACCCATACCCTCGAGCTTGCTGACAACATCCATATAGTAGACACTGGTCTGGTAGTTCTTGGTATTGCTCTCGATATCCTCAATCTCGGCCTCACGCAAGTCATTGCGAAGGGTGTTGATTTCCTCCTCGGCGTCATACGCATTTTGGATTTGGGTCAAAGCACCCGCATGAGCCGCTTCGAGGTTAGCAATCATCACGATATAGGCTTGATCCACGGCATTAACCACCTTGAGAAGTTTGGAGATGGTATCTGCATCAAAATGCTTGTTATGGCTATTGCGACGTGAAAGGATGCGTGCGATAGACTCACCACTATCTCCCAGCGATTCCAGCTCGCCAATAATCTTGTACATAGCCTTGATCTTCATAGAGGTAGCCTCGCTCACCTCGCCCGCAGAAACGCCATTGAGGAATGCAGCAATCTCGTACTCAATGCGGTCGGAGATCTCCTCGTATTTCACCAGTTTACCATACATCTCCTCAAATACTTTCTCATCAGTAGTCTCAATCGCCTGCTTTGCATAATCAAGACCATTGCGAGAGATTTTAGCAAAGTGAATAATCTCGTCAAAAGCTTGCTCCACAGAGAGTTCTGGTGTAGCCAAAGGACCCGCAGAGATGTATTTGAGGCGGAAAGTCTCTTTCTCTTGATTCTTAGGTGCTTTAATAATCCATGTCACAGCTTTCTCTATCAATTTAACAAACCAAATCAAAAGCAGCGTATTGATGGTATTAAACATCGTGTGCAGCATACTCAATCCATAGAGCGCAGCGGTGCTGGTGCTCATATCGCCTTCCGCCACAGCAAAGCCCTCTGCAGCAGGGTTGGGCAAACCAAAGAGTTCTATCACCTTGCCCACGAGTGCGGTAAATGGCTTAAACAAGATCAATGAACAAATCACGCCAAAGAGGTTGAAGATCGTGTGTGACATCGCCGCGCGTTTCGCTTGGGTATTACCCACAGATGCCGCGATATTCGCCGTGATGGTTGTACCGATGTTCTCACCCAACACCATCGCACATGCCATATGGAACGGTATCCAACCCATGCTGAGCATAATCAGCGTGATGGCCATCGTCGCAGAAGATGATTGTAGCACCAATGTCAATACGGTACCAAACACCAAGAACAGCAATACCGAACCAAAGCCGTGGCTTGCCCAAGTGGTTACGAACTCCAGCACTTGTGGCGTCTCACGCAAGTCTGGCACGGAGTTCTTCATGAACGACAAACCAAGGAACAAGAGCGAGAAACCGACGATCAACTCGCCGATGTTTTGACGTTGGTTCTTTTTGGAGTTCGAGAATAAGAAACCAAGCAGCATCAATGGTACTGCAAGAATAGAGATATCTGCTTTGAAACCGAGCCATGCCACCATCCACGCGGTCACGGTAGTACCGATATTTGCACCCATGATTACGCTGATGGCTTGTGCCAAGGTCAACAGACCTGCGTTCACAAAGCTAACCACCATGACGGTAGTAGCGGAGGATGATTGAATAACAGTTGTCACGCCAAGACCAGTCAGCACACCTTTGGCAGGGTTGG
>JAEIGA010012932.1_pt1 | contig 12698 bp, 7 predicted proteins | sample 9270691 | NCBI WGS metagenome assembly JAEIGA01 (sample SAMN17057246, study PRJNA624740) | gut metagenome | biome: biome; isolation source: fecal sample | host: Bos grunniens | place: China: Xizang | collected 2019 | reverse complement strand
GAAGAGGACCCCAATTTCGGTGATAATGTTCATCGCGTAGATAAAGCGCGTTATGACCGAGATTTTGTCTATACAGGAAAATTTGCAACTCCTGAAAAACTCGAAGGCAAACGATTGTGGCTAAATTTCGAAGGTGTAAACCGCAAGGCCGAGGTCTATCTGAATGATAAATTCTTGGGCAAGCTTGATGGCTTTATGGATCGAGGTGCATACGATATTTCGGAGGTTGTTACGCCCAAAGGTGATAACACGCTGAAGGTTGTGGTTGAATGGGTAGGTCACCCTGTGCCCAATTTCCGTAGCCCGACCTATATCTCGAGTGCAAGTTGGGACTGGATGCCCTATGTCCCGGGCTTGTTGAGCGGTATTACCGACGATGTATACCTCTCAATGTCGGGCGATGTGAAGTTTGTCGACCCCTGGATTCGTACCAAGGTACATCGCAACGACGAGGCTACGATTAGCGTGCAGACCGAGGTTGAAAATGTTTCTAACAAAGAGTGGAAGGGTGTTTTGCGTGGCAAAATCATGCCCGAGGGTATCGCCTTTGAGCAGGAGCTGACGCTCGGCGCAGGCGAGAAGCGCGAAGTTGTGTTTAATCCTATGAATACCAAGGCTCTGCGCGTTAGAAATCCTCGCTTGTGGTGGCCAAACGGTATGGGTGAGCAGGCGCTGTATACATGTGATTTGACTCTGATGCAGGATGATGCTGCATCTGATATGCGAGCTATTCAATTCGGTATTCGTGAATACGACTATGAGTGGATAGATGGAATTTTCCACCTCAAGATAAATGGTGAGCCGGTCTATGTCAAAGGTGGCAACTGGGGTATGAGCGAATGGTTGGTACGCTCGCGAGGCGAGGAGTATGATTTGCGCATAGCCTTGCATAAGCATATGAACTACAATATGATTCGTAACTGGATTGGCTCGGTTACCGACGAGGAGTTCTATGATGCTTGTGATAAGTATGGTATAATGGTATGGGATGATTTTTGGCTCAATTCACATCGTAATTTGCCACACGACCTGAATGCTTTTCATCAGAATGCTATCGAGAAGATTAAGCGCCTTCGTAACCATGCCTGCATTGCTGTGTGGTGTGGCGATAACGAGGGTGTACCCGAAAAACCATTGGATGATTGGTTGCGTGGCAGTGTAGCTTATTATGACGGAGGTGACCGCCATTATCAGTCAATCTCTAACTCTCAGGGTCTGTCGGGCAGTGGCCCGTGGTGCAATATGCATCCGAGTTGGTACTTTACGCCCTATCCTATGATGTATGGTTATAAGGGTCGTCCCGAGTGGGGCTTCCGTACCGAAATAGGAACAGCCGTATTCACAACCTTCGAGAGCTTCAAGCAGTTTATGCCCGAGGAGCATTGGTGGCCACGCAACGAGATGTGGAATAAGCACTATTTTGGTCCTTTGGCAGCTAATGCTGCACCCGATAGATATGTGGAGGCTATAAACGATAATTATGGCGAGGCAACCGATATCGAGGACTTCTGCCGCAAGTCGCAGTTGGTGAATATCGAAGTGAATAAGGCGATGTATGAGGGTTGGCAGCATCATATGTGGGACAATGCCACAGGTATAATGACCTGGATGAGCCAGTCGGCATATCCTTCGTTTGTATGGCAAACATATGACTATTACTTTGACCCTACGGGAGCATATTGGGGTGTGCGTAAGGCGTGTGAGCATATTCACATCCAGTGGAGCCATGCCGACGATACGGTTAAGGCGATAAACTCTACCCGTATGGGCTTGGATGGTGTGGTTGCTACGGCAAAGGTCTACGATCTCAGCGGTCGCGAGTTGCAGCAGTATGGCCAGAGCGTGAAGGCTTCGTTGGATCCAAACTCTACACACTATCTGTTTAAGCTCAACTTCTCGATTGGCAACCTGGCTCGCAATTGCAAGGCCGTTGCATCGTCTGTTTCGCGCGACGCGGCAGGTGCAGTGGCTGTGACGGATGGCAATGGCGGCAGCCGTTGGGCGAGTGAGTACCGCGATCATGAGTGGATATATGTGGATTTGGGTCGTCAGACCACCTTTAACGAGGTAGTCCTCAAGTGGGAGGATGCCCATGCCAAGCATTTTAAGTTGCAGGTGTCAAACGATGCCGAAAAGTGGCAGGATGTCTACGAAGAGAAGGATAGCAAGGGCGGCGAGATAGCTGTCGCCTTGGCTCAGCAGCAGGCGCGTTATGTGCGCGTCGAGGGCTTCGAGCGTGCTTCGGAGTGGGGTTATTCACTCTTCGAGATAGAGGTTTATAATCGCGATAAGAATACTCCGCAGCTCACTCCGGTGCATTTCATCCGCCTCGCTTTGACCGATATGGCGGGAAATCTCTTGTCGGACAACTTCTATTGGCGTTCTGTCGAGCGTGGTAATTATCAGGCACTTAACGGCCTTGCGCCGGCGAAGCTCAAGACCCAGACTCAACTCATAAAGAGCGGGGATAAGAATATTATTCGTGCAACGGTGAAGAATGTGGGCCGCTCGGTGGCATTTGCCGTGCATATGCAGCCTTATCGTCAGAGCGATGGTGAGCGTATCTTGCCAATCTTCTCGGACGATAACTACATTACGCTGATGCCGGGCGAGAGCCGTACTCTGGACTTTGAATTTGATGCTGATTTGCTGCCCGACGGCAAGTATACATTCAAAACGGAGGCTTATAACAGATAGTTGAACCTAAAAATATTTATACCTAATGAAAAAGATTATTATTTGTTTGATTGCATTGGTGTCTATGCTCGGTGCTCAGGCACAGCAAGTTACTCCTTTCAAGAATGGCGACCGTGCCGTTTTCCTTGGTAATAGCATTACCGATGGTGGTCACTACCATTCTTATATTTGGCTTTATTATATGACCCGCTTCCCATATATGGATGTCAAGGTCTTTAATGCCGGCATTGGTGGCGATACGGCTGCCGATATGTTCGATAGATTGGATGGCGATGTATTCGACAAGAAACCTACCGTTTTGATGGTTACATTCGGTATGAACGATACGGGTTATTTCGAGTTCGGATGGGATAATGCCGCAGAAGCTACCGAGAAGAAATTCCAGCAGTGCTACGAGAACTTCAAACTCATCGAGGCGCGCCTAAAGACGCTGAAGAATGTGCGCATTGTGATGGTCGGAGGCTCACCTTTCGACGAAACAAGCGAGCAGCAGAGCAACTCATGGAAGAACAAGAATAAGGTGATGCAGCGCATCTCTGAATTCCAGCGTGTGGCTGCCGAGCAGAATGGCTGGGAGTTTGTCGATTTCAATGCTCCTATGACTGCCATTAACGAGCGTGAGCAGGCCGTAGACCCCAAGTTTACATTGTGCGGAACAGACCGCATACATCCCGGAAATGATGGTCACATGGTCATGGCATACCTCTATTTGAAGGCTCAGGGCTTTGCGGGTAAGCCTGTAGCAGAGTTCGAGGTGGATGCTGCCAAACTTAAGGCTTTGCGCGAGGAGAACTGCTCGATTAGCAATATCGAGGGTAATCGTCGCGAGATTAAGTTCGACTATTTGGCCGAGGCGTTGCCTTATCCTATGGATACCATTACTCGCGGTTGGGGCGCAATAGGCACTCAGGCGGGTGCTGCCAAGGTTGTGCCATTTGTCGAGGAGATGAACCGTGAGATTATCTCTGTGAAGGGTCTTAAGGCAGGTACTTATGGCCTTTATATCGATGGCGAGGAGTGTGGCGATTTCGATGCCAAGGAGTTGGCCGAGGGTGTAAACCTTGCTGTGATAGATCGTACACCTCAGTATCAGCAGGCACTTGCCGTTATGCACCTTAACGAGATTCGTTGGGAGGTGGAGCGCAAGTTCCGCGAGATTGCTTGGGTACAGTGGGGATTCCTGCAGCCTTATGGCTTGGCCGAGGCATTTGACCGCCGAGCTATTGAAGCTATTGATAGCGAGAAGGAGAAGAATGGCTGGGTAAATGCTCAGCGCGGCAACTATACTACTATGATGTATGAGGCTGTGCGTGAGGCTCGCAATGAGCAGATGAAGGTGTTGACAGATAAAATCTACGATGTCAACAAGCCTCAGGTGCGCAAAGTTGAATTGCGTCAGCGATAGAATCAATGGGTAAAAGAGGAGTAGTATCAAATATCTGATGTATGAAAAAGAGTCTTATCCTGCTTTGTGCAATGGTGTTTAGCCTGTTGCCGAGTGTGGCAGCAAAGAGGGCGGAGGTTGTGAATCTGACTTGCGAGCATCTTGTGCGTCCGCTTGCCATAGACAGCGCCGTGCCTCATTTTAGCTGGCAGACAACATCTTCGCACCAAAATGACTATCAGCAAAGCTATCGTATCCAGGTGGCTACGGATAGTCTGAAATTGGCTGCGGGAGTAGCAGATTTGTGGGACTCCGGAGTCGTAAAGTCGGATGAAAGTATACTCATTCCATACGAGGGCAAGGCTCTGTCGGCTTTAGACCAATGCTGGTGGCGCGTTATTGTGGATGTAAAGAGCAGTAAAGGCTCTGTAACATCTCCAATTTCACACTTTGGCATTGGCATGATAGACGAAAAGAGTGTTGCCGGAGAATTTATAGGCTGCGATAATGCCGGGGCGACTGCTGCGTGGTTGCGTCACCGTTTTAAGTTGGATGCGGTTGGTTCTCAAACCATTTTGCATGTAAATTCGTTAGGTTATCATGAGATTTGGATTAATGGCAGCAAGGTGGGAGATGCCTGCCTTGCTCCGGCAATCTCGCAGCTTAATAAGCGCTCTTTGTGGGTGGCGTATGATGTGAAGCATTATCTGCATGAGGGCGAAAACGATATAGTTATATGGTTGGGGCAGGGTTGGTATAAGCGCAATACATTTGGCAGATGGCAACCCGAAGAGCCTTATACCGAGCCTTTGGTAAGGGCTCAGATTGTGAATTATGTCGATGGAGAGCCAGAGGTATGTTGCAAAACCGACTCTTCATGGCGTGCAGCGTTGAGTGGCTATCGTGATACGGGCTCTTGGAATGCTCTTGATTTTGGAGGTGAGCAGGTTGATGCTCGTCGAAATCCTGTGACGATGGCTTCTCAAGAGTTTGATAAGATTGCATGGCAGCCGGTTGTCTCAAGAGCAATGGTCGGTCATAAAGCATCACCACAAATGGTTGAGCCGGATTGTATCCATGAGAGGTTGAGAGTAAAATCAATCGTGCAAGTTGCGGAAGGTGTATGGCAGCTCGACTTCGGAAAGGTCATCACAGGCTGGTTTGAGCTACAGATGCATGATCTCAAGTCGGGAGATAGGGTGCTGATGGAGTATAGCGATGAGATTGATACAAAGGGTCGTATCTTGGACCAGAGGCAGTCTGATAGCTATATTGCTCGAGGTGAAAAGGACAAGTTCTGCAATAAGTTTAACCATCATGCCTATCGTTATGTGCGTATTTCGGGATTGAAAGCGGCTCCAACGGCGGAGGAGGCCTTTGCTTTGGCCATTCATACCCGCTATAGCGACAATGCTTCGTTCGAGTGTTCGGATGAGGATTTGAATGCCATTCATGACATGATAGAGCATACAATGCGATGCCTGGCATTTAATGGCTATATGGTTGATTGTCCTCATCTGGAGCGTGCCGGATATGGTGGCGACGGAAACTCTTCGACCGATATTCTGCAAACTATGTGTGGTACGGCACCCTTGTTCCGTAATTGGATTCAGTCGTGGGCCGATGCCATGCGCGAGGGTGGTAGCCTGCCGCATGTTGCTCCTAATGCCGGTGCCGGTGGTGGAGGCCCATATTGGTGCGGATTCATGGTTATGGCACCCTGGCATACACTTCTTAACTATCGAGATCTCGAGGTTGTGGAGCGTTATTATGTCAATATGAAGGAGTGGTTGGGCTTTGCTGAAGGTTTCTTTAAGGATGGTCTGAAGGAGCGTTGGCCCGATACGCCATATCGTGATTGGTATTTGGGTGATTGGTTGGCTCCGTGGGGTGTGGATGCCGGAAACGGGGAGTCTGTCAAGCTGGTAAACAACTGTTTTATAAGCGATTGTTATGCCAAGATGATAGATATGGCACGCCTGATGAATAAGCCGGAAGATGCAAAGGCATTTGCCGAGCGTCGAGAGGCTTTGAATAGGGCTATACATGAACATTTCTATAATGAGGCGACACACACTTATGCCACAGGCTCGCAGCTCGATATGGTATATCCCATGTTGGTGGGAGCTACTCCTGCGGATGTACGACAAGATGTGCGAAATCAGCTGATGAAGTATAGTCGTGAGGTGATGAAGAATCATATTGGCGGAGGTTTGGTGGGTGTGCCGCTTATCACCCGCTGGGCTGTTGAGGCTAGGGAGCCCGAGTTTATGTATCAGATGCTCAAGCAGAGGGACTATCCGGGTTATCTCTATATGATTGATAATGGGGCTACCGCAACCTGGGAGTATTGGAATGGCGAGAGAAGCCGTGTACATAATTGTTATAATGGCATCGGCGTATGGTTTTATCAGGCTTTGGGTGGCTTGCGACCCGATTATACATCGAATCCAGAGCTCTCGATAATGAATTGTGCAGGTTATCGCAAGGTTATTATAGAACCTCAGATTCCGCAAGGTGTGGAGTGGTGTAGATTGTCAAGGCAGACACCATATGGCGAAATCGTGTCGAATTGGGAGATAAAGGGTGAGAAGATATATATGAATATCGCTTTACCATTGGGTGTATCGGCTAAGGTTGTTATCCCAAGCAGTGCTGACGATGTCAGACATAATGGCAAGAGGTCGACAGCCTGCCGTGAGATAGAGATTGGAAGCGGAACGCACAGTATTGTGTATACAATGTAAAGGAAATCGTGAATTACTAACTAAAATAACTGACAATAAATGACTAAAATTACTTGTAAAATTAAGTTGCAATGTTGGGTGATAGCCGTCGTAGCGTTGCTTTTGTCAATAATGTCTATTCAGAGTGTAGCAGCATCGGCAAAAGAGAAAAAATCGTATGTCGATTATGTCGATACTCGTCAGGGTACGGATTCGCACTTTGGCTTGAGCTATGGCAACACCTATCCCATTACGGCGATGCCGTTTGCTATGCACGCCTGGTCACCGCATACAGGCCCTAACGGCGAGGGATTTAAGTATCAATATTTCCTCGATAAAATCCGAGGTTTTCAGCAGGTACACCAGTGTAGCCCTTGGGTGAGTGATTATGCCGTATATACGCTTATGCCCGTTGTCGGAGAGTTAAAGGTAGGTCACGAAGAGCGCGCATCGCAGTTCAGCCACGATAACGAGGTTGCCAAACCGCACTATTATAGCGTGAAATTCGATAATGGCATCCTTAGCGAGATAGCACCCACGACGCGAGGCGTGCATTTGCGTTTTACCTATCCTAAAAAGGGCGGCAATGCCTACTTGGTGTTGGATGGCTATAACGGCATGAGCGAGGTGAAGATTAATCCCGAGAAGCAGGAGATTTCGGGCTGGGTGAATAATCACCGCTTTGTGAACAATGCGAAAACCTTCCGTTGCTACTTCGTTATTCGTTTTGACAAACCTTTCGAGGAGTGGGGCGTTTGGGAGAACGAGAAGAACGCTATCGAGGCTAACGCTACCGAGGGTGCAGGCAAGGGCTATGGCGCATATATCCGTTTTAAGTCGGGAGCGAAGGTGCAGGCTAAAGCCGCATCGTCATATATCAGCGCGGAGCAGGCTGCTGTGACCTTGGAGCAGGAGTTGGGCTCTCATAAGGACTTTAACGCAACTATGCAGGCCGGAGCTGACACTTGGAATGAGTTGTTGGGGCGCGTAGATGTTGAGGGTGGCACCGAGGAGCAGATGCGCACATTCTATTCGTGCCTCTATCGCTCAAATCTCTTCTCGCGTAAGTTCTATGAGATTAATGAGCAGGGTGAGCCCTACTATTATAGCCCCTATGACGGCAAGGTTTATGACGGATATATGTTTACCGATAATGGTTTCTGGGATACTTTCCGTTCGCAGTTCCCCTTGACCAATATCCTGCATCCTACGCAGCAGGGTCGCTATATGAATGCCTTGTTGGCGGCTCAGGAGCAGTGCGGATGGTTGCCCTCGTGGTCATGCCCCGGCGAAACGGGAGGTATGATTGGCAACCACTCGATTTCACTTCTCACCGATGCGTGGGTTAAGGGCATTCGTTCGTTTGACCCCGAAAAAGCCTTGGAGGCATATGCCCATGAGGCGATGAACAAAGGCCCTTGGGGTGGAGCAAATGGCCGTGCCGGCTGGAAGGAGTATTGGCAGTTGGGTTATGTGTCATATCCCGAGTCTTTGGGCTCTACGGCTCAGACCTTGGAGTATGCCTACGACGATTTCTGTGCATGGCAGTTGGCGCGCATGACAGGAAATAGCTTCTATGAGGAGATTTTCGGCCGTGTGATGTATAACTATCGCAATGTTTTCGACAAGCAGACAGGCTTTATGCGTGGTCGCCTGAAGAGTGGCAAATGGGTTGAGCCGTTCGATGCACTGGAGTGGGGTGGAGCCTACTGCGAGGGTAACGCATGGCACTACAACTGGTCGGTATTCCACGATGTGCAGGGTCTTATCAACCTTTATGGTGACGATGAAACTTTCACTGCGAAAATCGACTCTGTGTTTACGCTTCCCAATACCATTAAGCCCGGAACTTATGGTTATGTCATTCACGAGATGAAGGAGATGGAGCTGGCAGGCATGGGTCAGTATGCTCATGGTAATCAGCCTATTCAACACATGATATACTTGTATAGCTATGCCGGACAGCCCTGGAAAACACAATATTGGGCACGCCAGATAATGCACCGCCTCTATAACTCTTCGCAGCGTGGCTTCCCCGGCGATGAGGACCAGGGAGGTATGTCGTCGTGGTATGTGTTGAGTGCCCTGGGTATCTATGCCGTATGTCCCGGTACCAACCAGTATGTGTTGGGCAGCCCCATTTTCCGCAAGGCTACAATCACTATGGAGGATGGCAAGAAGTTCGTCATTGAAGCCGAGGATAACTCGTTGGATAATGTCTATATCGAGGCGGCGCAACTTAATGGCGAGGCTCTTGACCGAAACTGGATTTCGTACGACGAAATTACACGAGGCGGAAAACTCTCATTTAAGATGTCGGCAGAGCCTAATAAAAAGCGCGGTACGACAAAGGATGCAGCGCCATTTTCGCTATCAAAACCCTTGCAATAGGTGTTTTGAGAATCAATACGATTTACCAAAACATATTGATGAGTGTGGTGTAAATTGTTGATTAATAATTATATGGTAAAAATTTAGGTTACTTTAATATACTTTGGCTCTAATGCGCACCCGTGCGCGTAACAAAAAGGTTAATTTTGTAATAGCGGGTTTGATATCATTGAAAAGTATGCCTAAAGATAACCCCAAGAGATGAAAATTATTGAACTTAAAACTATAACTAACATGAAAAAATTAACTATTCTTTTGGCGTTTGCTCTTGTTCTGGGCGGATTCACAGCATGTAGTGATGAAGAGAACAAGTTGCCTTACATTCCTTATGAGCCCGAGACCCCAGAGGTCCCAGCGGAGGGTGAAGATGCACAATCGCAGACAATCAACTACAAATTGGGTCAAGTGCTTTTATGCGAGCCCAACAATCCCGGTGGAGTTAATCTTTTGAATAAGTTTGACTTCTTTAGCACTGTATCGATGACAGTTATCCAGTCACCAACAAGTTTGAAGGTGAAACTCAATCCCGGTGATGTGCCATTCGTAGTATGGGATGTGGAGATTCCCGAGGAGGGTCTTGATTGTGAATTAGACAAGGAAGTAGTGCCTAACGAGTTGCGTATTAAGGGTACCAAGAAAGTTATTGCTACCTACGAGAAGGATGGTTTTACCGCAACATTCCAGCTCGATAGCGACCAGCTGACTTACAAATACAAGTTCCAGAGCTTCTAATGGCTGTTTGAATTTTATTGTGCAATCTACATGATTTTTACAGCAACGAATAAATTGATTTAATCTTATTGAATTATGAAATTTACAAAACAACATAGAGCGCTTAAAGCGATTGTAGCTGCGGTAGTTGTAGCTATCATCTCTTGTACATTTATTGACAATGTGAATCAGCCCGAAGAGGTTTATACCGAAACTCAGATTGATGTTACCGTTGATATTCGAGTTGTACCTGAGGAGACTGAAAATGGTTGTATCCTCGTGTTTGGTATGGCGGCACCAAAGTCGTTGAATTTGGCCACTAATGCCACTCTGACTCTCAAGACTCTCAACTATGGCGAGGTATTGGGCATCGCAGACCTTAACGAGAAATTGACCGTGATGCCGGCTGATGAGATGGCAACTAACCCCGCGGATAAGACTTGGGTGCAGGCATTTACCGACCATTATGGTTTTGGAGCCGAGAATGGTGCATTGGGCTGGACTGCCGATAACATGGAGTGGACTATATGGCAATCTACAACAGCGGTAGACATCAATAATGATATTGCAAATGGCGCACCTTTGAATGCACAGGTAACTATCTCATTCCCTTCAGGCGAGGAGGAGTTGGTGTGCCAAATTGGTTATGCCATGACAAGTAAACAGAAGGGCTTTGATGGCGAGCGCCCCACAGAGCAGCTTGTGTTGAAGCCTTTGACTATCGAGAAGTATGTAGCACCTTCGATTCCTGCAATGGTTACCGTTCCTTCGGTATTCCGCTATGGCGATATTATCGGATTCGAGTTCTCGGGCTTGGCAACCGATTTGGAGGGTGTAAAAGATGTATATCTCTGCGCAAAGGCCGTTTACAATGGCGGTCAGGAGGTCGAGGTTTCGACTTGCACCGAGGCTAACAAGATGACTCCGTTTGTACGCACCTTGTTGGATGGCACATCATACGATATGCGCGAGAAGTTCATCTATCCTAAGCACTTCTTCGGCTTGGAGCAGGATGCTGTTATCGAGGAGATTTATGTATGGTTCAGCAATGCTGATGGTACAAAGGTGGTCAAGGATGGTGATGAGCCATATTTTATCGCTCAGACTCCCGGCTCTATTCATGATGTAGAGGAGCCCGAAGGTGACGACACTACAGAGGATGGTGACGATGAAAATACCGAGCAGTAGAGTGCTCACCTCAATCATAAGTTAGTAAAAAGGACAAGCTACCGAAGTCAGACTTCGGTAGCTTGTTTTTATGGGGGTATTAATACGGATTATTCTTGGGCAATGACGCCTAAATATTTTCAGGAGTCATGCTCCCTGTTAAATTTCATGCGATAGCGACGGCGGCACAGCTCCGCTCATATCTATATCGCCCCAACGCTCGGCTATCATATCGAGAGTAGAGTATAGCTCTTCTATGTCGTTTGAAGTGACAAGGGTGAGGCGTGTAGACTTAAAATCGGGCAACCCCTTGAAGTAATTTGACAAGTGGCGGCGCATCTCCAAGATGCCGACCTTCTCGCCCTTAATCTCCAACGACTTGGCCAAATGCTCCTTGGCTATGGCTACACGCTCTACGACCGAGGGTTGCGGCATAACCTCTCCCGTTGCAAGGAAATGCTTCACCTCGCGGAAAATCCAGGGTCGGCCATATGTTGCTCGGCCTATCATCACGCCATCTACGCCATAAGTATCGAACATCTGCTTCGCCTTCGGACCCGAATCAACATCGCCATTACCGATAATAGGTATCTCGATTTCGGGGTGGTGTTTCACCTCGCCAATCAAGGTCCAGTCTGCCTCGCCACGATACATCTGCGAGCGTGTGCGGCCGTGAATCGTAAGAGCCTTGATGCCTACATCCTGCAATCGCAGGGCTATCTCCATAATGTTTTTGTTATCCTCGTCCCAGCCCAGGCGAGTTTTTACGGTTACGGGTTTGTTTACAGCCTCGACAATCTGTCGCGTCATCTCGACCATGAGTGGCACATCGCGCATCATGCCCGAGCCGGCACCTCGGCCCGCAATTTTCTTTACCGGGCAGCCAAAGTTTATATCTATAAAATCGGGGTTAGCCGTCTCGGCAATACGCGCCGCCTCGACCATAGGCTCGATAAGGTGGCCATAAATCTGAATGCCTACGGGACGCTCTTCTTCGTCGATGTTGAGCTTGGCGCGCGACTTCCACGCATCACGAATAAGACCGTCAGATGAGATGAACTCCGTAGTCACAACATCGGCGCCCATACGCTTGCACATATAGCGAAACGACGGGTCGGTGACATCCTCCATAGGTGCCAGGAACAGAGGCTGTGGGCCTAAATCTATATCTCCGATTTTCATATTCTAAATTGTATATAAAAAGGGTATCTGCCACTTTGGGGAAGATACCCTATATTGTAATATTCCGAAAAAATACTCCTACAACTCGCTCTCCTTCAAACGCTCGGCGTTCTCAGCTACAATCAGGTGGTCGATACAATCCTGAATGTCGCCATCCATAAATGCCGAAAGGTTGTAAATCGTGTAGTTTATACGGTGGTCGGTGATTCGGCCCTGAGGATAGTTGTAGGTACGAATCTTCGCCGAACGGTCACCTGTCGATACCATAGTCTTACGCTTCGATGCAATTTCGTCCAAATACTTCGAATATTCGAGGTTGAACACGCGCGTACGCAACTCCTCAAACGCCTTATCGAAGTTCTTGAGCTGTGACTTCTGGTCCTGACACTGCACGACGATACCTGTCGGGATGTGCGTAAGACGAATAGCCGAATAGGTGG
>JAEIGA010012931.1_pt1 | contig 12698 bp, 11 predicted proteins | sample 9270691 | NCBI WGS metagenome assembly JAEIGA01 (sample SAMN17057246, study PRJNA624740) | gut metagenome | biome: biome; isolation source: fecal sample | host: Bos grunniens | place: China: Xizang | collected 2019 | reverse complement strand
GACGCCGGAACTCGGCCCCGGCGAGAGCGTGGACCTCGAACTGAGTTTCGACCTGCGGGATGAGAGCTCCTATGACGAGTCCCTCCTGGTCTATATCCTCGAACCCGGCGACTACGTCCTTCGGGTGGGCGATTCATCCGCTTCCGCCGCCCCGGCAGCCGTCATTGAACTGCCGGAACCGGTGGCCGTGGAAAACGCCGTGCCCATCGAGCGGAAACGCGGCGTCCGGGAGATCGAACTGACCGCCGAACAGGAGCCGGTGCCGGACGATGTCCCGCGGCTGGTCCTCGAAGCGTCGCAGGTCCGTCCCATCCGGCACGATTTCGCGCCCCCGAAGCGCTCGGTCTGGACACCATATAAAGAGACAACCCACCGGATGAGCCCGGAGGAGCGGGTGGAACTGCTCCTCGGCAAGGGCATGCACTTCTTCGCGTTCAAGGGCACCTTCGTCGTCCCCGGCAACGCGGCCAACACGACGTCGAACCTCGAGAAGGACTTCAGCATCCCCAGCGTCTCTCTGGCGGACGGGCCCGCCGGCCTGCGCATCCTGGAGGAGTCGGTCCAGTACCGCTCCGGAAAGGTCAAACCGCTGAAGAATGCCCTGTCCATCCTGGACTATCTGCCGCCGCAGCTCTCGAAGCTGCTCCTCGGCAACAAAAAGCGCGGCACGACCCTGTACCAGTACGCCACCGCGTTCCCGGTGGGAACGGCTGTGGCCCAGACCTGGAACGTGGACCTCGCGGAGGCCTTTGGCGCCGCCGTCTCCGAGGAGATGTCCGAGTACGGCGTCACGTTCTGGCTGGCGCCCGGCATGAATATCCACCGCAACCCGCTGTGCGGACGGAACTTCGAATACTACAGCGAGGACCCGCTGCTCACCGGCGTCATTGCCGCGGCGGTCTGCAAGGGCGTGGCCTCCCATCCCGGCAACTATGTGACCATCAAGCACTTCGCCTGCAACAACCAGGAGTTCCAGCGGAACAAGGCGTCGAGCAACGTCTCGGAGCGGGCCATGAGAGAGATCTATCTGCGTCCCTTCAAGCGGGCCATCCGCGACGGCGGCGCCAAAGCGGTCATGACCAGCTACAATCCGGCCAACGGTCTCTACAACGTCGAAAACAGATCGCTCCTCGAAGACTACCTGCGCGGCGAATGCGGTTTTGACGGCATCGTCATGACCGACTGGACCAGCACGACCCCCGGTCTCGCCAGTCCGGTCAAGGCCATCCAGGCGGGCAACGACATGCTCATGCCGGGCCTCATCACGGACCGGATCCCGCTGCAGAAAGCCCTTCGGGACGGCACGCTGAGCGACGAAGACATCGGCCGCTGCGCGGAACGGGTCGTCAAAATCATCCTCGAAAGCGAGCAGGGAAAGGAACGGCACAGGGATTTAAAGCGGCATTGACAAATGGTTTTCGGGTAGAGTATAGTATTTTTGCAAGCATAGCGCCTGACCCGGCGCTTCGTGAAAATTTGTCTAAGGAGGTATTTGCATGGCCCAACATACCGGCGGAGCAAAAATGGACAAAGTCGAAAAGAAAATCGAGAAGAAGGCACCTCACGGTGTCACCCATCATGGTCATTCAGGAGGAGCAAAAATGTCTGAAGTAGAAAAGAAGATCGAAAAAGCAAAAGCACCGAAAAAGTCCTTTAAAAACCTCTGGGGGCTGCTCAGCGTTCTTATGGTCGCCCTTTCTCTGTGCATCGTTTTCGCAGCGTGCACAGCCACTCAGGACATCCCGACCTACACCACCACGCAGCTTGCTCAGAAGTATGAGACCGACGATCCCACCGATCTCAAGGGCATCAAGATGTATGTCGTTGGCGAGATCTATGAGTCTGAGGACAATCTTCTTTCGAAAGACTATTTCACCCTCGTCCCCATCGATTCTGACGGCGACGGCTACGGCGTCACCTTCAAGATGATGGACGCTTCCAGAAAAGCCCGCAAGGCTGTCAAGAAAGCCGATATGACCGACGCCATCACCGTGCTCGGCACCGTGACTAAAGTCACCAAATCCGGCTATGTCTTCGAGGTCGATTCCATCACTGAAATCGTCGACTAAGACAATCATTTACCGCGCAAAGAACCATCCGGCAGGAGCCCCGAAAAGGGCTCCTGTCTTTTTTGTGCAACCGTCCAGAAATGTAGGGTCTGCGATTGACTAACGTTCCCTTTTTAGGGTTGTTTCTCACAAGATTTTGTGATAATATTACTGTGTCATGGAATGGGTGGACATATGCCCGCCCCATGCGTATCATATTTCTCACTTTTGTATTAGGAGGAAGCACAAACATGTTATTCCAGATCTATGGTGCATTCTCTGCCTACAAGCTGCTTGGCTGGCTCATGGCCTTCCTGGGCCTGATCATCCTCAATGAAATCGGTCGTCGTACCAAGTTCGGTGGCATCCTTCTCTTTGTCATCCTTCCGCTTGCTCTGACTGTTTATTTCATTGCTATCTATGCCGCAGCTGCCAAAGGCGCAGAATGGGCACTCACAAACCCGACCTATGTTCACATGAACAGCTGGTTCCATTATGCGAAACTGTACGCCGCTGACATCGGTTGCGTCGGTTTCATTATGCTGAAGTACAAATGGGGCATCGGCGCCAAAGAGTGGTTCAAACCCTGGCCGTTCCTCATTGTTGGCATCAACATCCTCATCGCTGTTGGTTCTGACTTCGAATCCGCTATCAAGGGCGCTATGTCCGTTGATGGCTGGTGGCTGTCTTCCGAAGGCGTCTGGCTGTACGGCGGCTGGTGGAACGTCCTCAATGGTATTGCTGGTATCATCAACATCTTCTGCATGACCGGTTGGTGGGGCATCTACTCCTCCAAGGGTCGCCAGGATATGCTGTGGCCTGACATGACCTGGATGTTCATCATTGCTTACGACATCTGGAACTTCGAATACACCTACCTCAACCTTCCGACGCATTCCTGGTATTGCGGTCTTGCTCTTCTTCTTGCTCCGACCTTCGCGGCCGCTGTCTGGAACAAGGGTGGCTGGATCCAGAACCGTGCGTTCACTCTGGCACTGTGGTGCATGTTCGCCCAGGTCTTCCCGGCATTCCAGGATTACTCCAAGTTCTCCGTTCTGCCGAGCGTCTATGGCGACACCTACGATGCAGTCGGTTACATGGATGCAAGCATCCGTCCCATCACCGCTCATCCGCAGGCTCAGGGCGTTATCGCCGTTGCTTCTATCGTTACCAACGTTGTTGTCCTTGCCTTCATCATCAAGCGCTCCATCGCGCTCAAGAGAAACCCGTATCGGAACGAAATCTGGATGGGTACCAAGGATTACGAGGAAGCTATGGCTCGTGCCGAGTAAGGATTCTTATTTAACACTTTTTGGAAATAAGAGTTATGAGAGAATGAAATATGATGCGTATCTTATGATATGAATGAGGTGCTCCGGAGCTTCTCCGGAGCACTTTTCATGACCATGACCAAAGGGATAAGGAGGAGACGCTGCATGGAACAGATTTCATTTGCCGGGACCACCGTGTTTGTCGTGCGTTCCCGCCGGCGGAGCATCGGGCTGGAACTCAAACCCGACGGCACCGTCTACCTGCGTCTGCCCCTGCGGGCCTCCCGCCGGGAAGCCCTGGCTTTTCTGGAGTCGAAAGAGGCCTGGCTGCGCCGCCATCTGGCGGAACAGTCGGCGCGCGACGAGGCGGCGGAGGCGCTCGGCCTCACACCTCTGACGGAAGAAGAGCTGTCGGCACTGACCAGAGCCGCGCGGGAGGACCTGACGGTCCGCTGCGAACGCTTCGCGCCTCTGGTGGGCGTCGACTACGGCCGCATCAGCATCCGCCACCAGAAGACCCGGTGGGGGAGCTGCAGTCAGAAGGGGAACCTCAACTTCAACTGCCTGCTGATGCTGGCGCCGGAAGCGGTGCGGGACTACGTCGTGGTCCACGAACTCACCCACCGGAAAGAGATGAACCACTCCCCGAAGTTCTGGGCCGCGGTGGAGGCGGTCCTGCCGGACTACCGGGACCAGGAGCGGTGGCTGAAGAAAAACGGCCCGCTGCTCCAGCGGCGTATTGGAAATTGACCGGCGCCGTGGTATACTGAACGAAACCATCCAAAGAATCCCCTGAAACGGTAGAAAGAGGAACCGATATGCCCATCGACGCAAAAGACTTTACCCGGGAAAAGCTGGCCGACGGAAACGTCCTGCTGGCCGTGAAAGAGCGGCTCCAGGACGACATGAACGAGGACAACCTCATCGAACTCATGCAGGTGCTGCGCGACTCCGTACTCATCCTGCCCATGCGGGTCCTCATGTCCGCCGCCGACGAGGAGCGCATGCGCCTCTACGAGGAAAACATGAAGCTGGTCGTGGAGAACGACGTGCAGGTGCTGCCCGCCACCGCAACCATCGAGGGGGAGAACTGCATGTTCCTCTTCTCTCAGGCGGAGCAGATCCCCGTGGAATACTCGGAAGCCGTCACACTCATGCGGGCCCCCTGGTCGAAAGTCTACGAATACTTCTCGGCCGATGCGTCCCTCGACGCCATCGTGCTCGACCCCTTCACCGAGAACCTGGAACTGACGAGAGAGCTGGCAGACGCCATCAGTCAGCTGCCGTCCCGGCTCCCGGAAGAATAAGACAAAACGAAAGCCTCCCGAACCGGGAGGCTTTTTTTATTGCAATATCTTTTTCTTGAACGCGTCGATCTCCGCCTGGGAGAACCCGAGGGCTTCCCGGAAGAACCCGGCCGTGCTGCCGTAGCGCGATTCGATGTAGGTGAACATGTTCTCCAGCATGACCGTGTTGGCGTGGTACATGTCCTTGAAACTGTCCGCCGTATCCTTCTTCATGATGAGGCGGGTGCCCCGGTAGTACCGGCGGTTCCGCTTTTCAAAGGCCGCGTTGCTGAGGATGTAGTCCTCCAGGATGAGGTCCCGCGGGACGCCGACCAGGTCTTCGAGCAGGGCCGCGACGATGCCGGTCCGGTCTTTGCCCTCCGAGCAGTGGAAGAGGGCCGCTTTTTCACCGGGCACCACTTCGTCGAAGAACAGGCGGAAGATGTTCCGCAGGGCTTCGAGGGAGTTCTTTTTGGACACCATATTGATGTATAGATCGCCCATGGTGGGCATGCGGGAGATCATTTTGCCGACGGTCTCGCCGCGCTTGCGGTCGAAGTTCTCCATGACGTCTTCCCGCAGCTGATAGTGGCGGTATTCGACCCCGTCCAGCGGGGTGTCCGGCTGGCGGTCCAGCTCTTTTTTGATGCGCAGGTCGATGTCGTAGGCGACATGATAGTCGTTGACCAGCTTTTCCCCGTCCGACGGGACCAGCTGGTAGAGGGACGCCGCCCGCAGGAACGCGTGGGGCCGGATGGTCTTCCCGTTTTCCGCAGGCATGCCCCCGAGGTCCCGGGTGTTGACGAGCTTGGAAAAGGGGATATTCTGAATGCGATGCGCCATAGTGCGCCTCCTGTTCTATTCCTTACAAACAATATGGACCTATTATAATCGAAGGGTATGGTTTTTACCAGCATAAAAAAGTATACATCTCATATTGATTTTTGAGGGTGGGCGTGGGACAATAAACGGGTAATCAAAGCTTGTTCGAATAAATGGAGGATTCTGGTGATGAAACAGATCAAAAAAGCACTGGCTGTTCTGATCACGATGGCGATGATGTTCTGCCTTCTGGCGGGCGGCATCGAAGCGGCGGCCACCGGCCCCTATACGACAGAGACCTTCCGGAACGCGAAGCGGTATACGTTCATGCACAACGCGGGCGACGAGAAGGACTACAAGTCTGTCATGTATTACACCGACGACTACTTTACGCTGGACCCCACTGCGTCTGCACCGAACATCAGCTTCATGTCGGCCAGTTATGCTCTGTCTCTGGCTGCCATGCAGTCCAATGATAAGGCTTCTTACGCCCAGGGAAGCCAGAACCTCAGAAATCTTCTGAAGAAGCTCGGGTACAAAAACTTCACCGCCAATGAAGGGTTCACTACCAAACCGACCTCGAACAGCATCGGCGTCGCCGCAGCCTGCAAAAAGGTCAAAGACTATACGGTCATCGCCGTGGGCCTCCGGGGCGCCGGCTATGAGAGAGAATGGGCCGGCAACTTCAACCTCGGGCGCTACGGCGAGCATGACGACTTCGCCAGCAACAAGACCAAGACCCTGAAGTTCCTCAAGCAGTTCATCAAAGACAATCAGATCAAAGGCCACGTCAAGATCTGGATGGCCGGCTACAGCCGCGGCGGTGCCGTCGGCAACCTCGTTGCTGCAGCCATCGACGACGGCGCGCTGAAGAGCACCGGCATCAAGGTGGGGCAGAAAGATCTCTATGCCATGTTCTACGAGCCTCCGCAGGGCGCGGACGCCACCAAGGACCTCAAGAGCAAGCGCTACAACAACATCTGGAGCTTCATCAACCTCTACGACGCCGTGCCGCTGTTCGCGATGAGCGAGTTCGGATTCGGGCGCTACGGCCGGGTCTGGAACTACCCCTCCAAAAACACCACCGAGAACTACGCCGCGAAGCTCAAAACCTTCAAAAAACTGTTCTACGCCCAGACCAGCCATGAGGTGGAGGGCGACTACACCGCTGACGATTTCCAGATGTACAAGCTGGACCTTGCCAACGGCATCATCGCGGAAGATACAAAGAGCAAAAAGACCCTTGCCGAGTTCGGACCGGAAATGACTCATTTCATGTGTACGACCCTCATCGGCAGCCGGGACAACTTCGTCAACGAATATGAAAACTATGCCAGAGCCATCTGCACGATCTTCTTCGGCAACGATATCCTGACCGGGACCGAGTCTGCGGACGGCTTCCAGAAAGCGCTCCGGGAGAACCTGAAGGAGGAGTCCATGGCCTCCCGTCTGGCCCGTGCCGCGAAAACGCCCTATGACACGACCTACGGATTCAACACCGTCGTCCGGGACCTCATCCTCGAGTCCGTCAACGACGCGGGATTCTACGTGGCCGACCCCGTCACGCTGGCCGACTTCATCACGGTCGCGGTCAAGGTCGTCGCCGGCCTGCTTCTGTTCAACCCCGATATGGCAGTCACCGCCATCATGAACGGCAGTTCGCTCATCAACTGTCATTACCCCGAAGTCAGCTTTGCCTGGCTCATGAGCATGGACCCGAATTACAACGGTGTCAAGGACTGCTATTGATCCAAACATAAGAGACCCCCAAAGGGAAACCTTTGGGGGTCTTTTTTTTTTGGAGGGGGAGGGGCCGCGATTCAGCCGCCGAGTTCGATCATGCGGTCGATGGGCTTGCGGGCGGCGGCGATGAGCTCGTCGCTCATGAGGATCTCCTCTCCGCCGGTGCCGAGGCAGCTGCGGTAGACATCGCCCAGGGTGGTCATCTTCATGTTCTGGCAGATGAGGTCGGAGGAGAGGGCGTAGAAGTTTTTCTCCGGGCACTCGAACTGCAGGTGCTGGACGATGCTGTACTCCGTGCCGATGATGAACTCGGTGGCATCAGACTCTTTGGCATAGTTCATGATGCCGGTGGTGCTGCCGGCGTAGTCGGCGAGTTCGGTGACTTCGGGACGGCACTCGGGGTGAACGAGGAGCAGGGCGTCGGGATGCGCCTTCTTCATGAGCTCTGCCTCCAGCTTCGTGACCCGCAGGTGGGTGGGACAGCCGCCTTTGACGAGGGCGATGTTCTTCTCCGGACACATGTCCCGCACCCAGGCGCCGAGGTTCGGGTCGGGCATGAAGAGGATGTCTTTCTCCTCCATGTTTTTGACGATCTTCAGAGCGGAGGAAGAGGTGACACAGACGTCCGCCTCGGTCTTCGTGTCCGCCGTCGTGTTGATGTAGGCGACGACCGCGTAGCCGGGATAGTCCTTCTTCAGCTCCTGCAGGTCCAGACCGGAGTACTGGTCCGCCATGGGGCAGCCGGCAATGGGGTTCGCCAGTATGACTTTCTTTTCGGGGGAGAGCATTTTGACCGTCTCCGCCATGAACCGGACGCCGCACATGATGACCGTGTCCGCGTCGGTGTTGGCGGCCTCCACGCTGAGACCGTACGAATCGCCCACGTAGTCCGCCACTTCCCAAATGTCGTGGCTCTGGTACGCGTGCACGAGGATGCAGATGTTTTTCTCTTTTTTGAGGCGATTGACCTCGTCCTGTAACTGTCTGGTGGTGAGCATGATGCAACACTCCTTCCCGTTTTCTACCGATACTATATACGGAACGGGGAAGGGTGTCAAGACACCTGTTAAAAAATAGTTTGACATATGTTTGTCAACTGTATTGTCAGCGGGGGCCCCCTGTGCTATAATGCGTCTGAAACGTGACCTTTACTGGAGGCGATGAAAATGATCAAAACCGATATCCTGATCGTTGGCAGCGGCTGCTCCGGGCTCTACTGCGCTCTGAAATGCCCCTCCGACAAAAACATCCTGCTCATCTCCAAGTCGGACCTCGAGAGCTCCGACTCCTACCTGGCGCAGGGGGGCATCTGTATGCTCAAGGACGACCAGGACTACGAAAGCTATTTCGAAGACACCATGAAAGCCGGCCACTATGAGAACGACAAAGAGTCGGTCGGCATCATGATCCGTTCCTCTCAGGACGTCATCCGGGACCTCATTTCTTACGGGACCCAGTTCGAAAGCGACCCGGAAGGACAGTTCCTGTTCACGAAAGAGGGCGCCCATTCCGACAAGCGCATCCTCTTCCACGACGACGTCACCGGACAGGAGATCACGAGCCATCTGCTCGAGGAAGTCAAAAAGCGCGAAAACGTCACCCTCATGGAGTTCACCACCATGGTCGACATCGTCGAGAAGGACAACGTCTGCTACGGCGCGGTGCTGCGCCTGAAAGACGGCTCCCTCGACGTCGTGGACGCGGACTATGTGGTCCTCGCCTGCGGCGGCATCGGCGGCCTCTACGAGCACTCCACGAACTACAGCCATCTGACGGGCGACGCCCTCGCCATTGCCCTGCGGCACAACGTGGCGCTCAAGAACACGAACTACGTGCAGATCCATCCGACCACGTTCTATACCGAAAAGAATGAGGAGCGCAGTTTCCTCATTTCCGAGTCTGTCCGGGGAGAGGGGGCCATCCTCCTCGACAAGAACATGGAGCGGTTCACCGATGAACTTCAGCCCAGAGACCTTCTGTCGAAGGCCATCCTCGAACAGATGAAGAAGGACGGCACGAAACACGTCTGGGAAGACCTGCGGCCCATTCCGCGGGACGAGCTCTTCAAGCATTTCCCGAACATCATCAAGCACTGCAAAGAGATGGGCTATGACGTCACCAAAGAGCCCATCCCCGTCGTGCCGGCCCAGCACTACTTCATGGGCGGCATCCAGGTGGACCACGCGAGCCGCACCACCATGGAACAGCTGTACGCGGTGGGTGAGACCTCCAACAACGGCGTCCACGGCCGCAACCGTCTGGCCAGCAACTCTCTGCTCGAGAGCCTTGTCTTCGCCAAGCGCGCCGCAGTGGACATCGCCGAGAAATATCCCGCCGTCAAACGGGACGAGAGCATCTTCGAGAACTTCTCCCTCGAGAAGTATTCCGACTCGGAGAAGCTCCGCAAAGAGTACGAACAGTCCGTCATCCTGAAGATCGAACTGGATGAGATATTGAACCCCACCGGGGTAGATGCCGAAAAGAGGAGTGAAGAACATGTTTGACCCCATCACCTTGAAACTCAACGTCGACCCGCTCATCCTGAGCGCCCTTCAGGAGGACATCTCCTCGGAGGACGTCTCCACCAACAGCGTCATGCCGACGGCACAGCAGGGCATGGCGGAGCTCATCTGCAAGCAGGACGGCATCATCTGCGGCCTGCAGGTCTTTGAGCGCACCTTTAAGCTGCTGGACGACACCACCCGGGTCGAGTTCTTCGTCGAGGACGGCGACTTCGTCGAAAAGGGCACGCTCATGGCCAACGTCTACGGCGACATCCGCGTCCTCCTCTCCGGCGAGCGCACCGCTCTGAACTACCTGCAGCGCATGAGCGGCGTGGCCACCTACACGCATTCCGTGGCCGCTCTCCTGGAAGGCACGAAGACCAAACTGCTGGACACCCGGAAGACCACGCCCAACAACCGCATCTTCGAAAAGTACGCGGTCACCTGCGGCGGCGGGAACAACCACCGTTACAACCTCTCCGACGGCGTCATGCTGAAGGACAACCATATCGGCGCCGCCGGCGGCGTCAAAGAGGCCATTGCGGCCGCCAAAGAGTACGCCCCCTTCGTCCGCAAGATCGAAGTGGAGGTCGAGAACCTCGACATGGTCCGGGAGGCCGTGGAGGCCGGTGCCCACATCATCATGCTGGACAACATGGACCACGAGGAAATGGCGGAGGCCATGCGCATCATCGACGGCAGGGCCGAAGTCGAAGTGTCCGGCAACGTCACGAAGGAAAACATCGCCCGGCTCACCGACCTGGGCGTCGACTACATCTCCAGCGGGGCCCTGACCCATTCGGCCCCCATTCTGGACATCTCCCTCAAAAACCTGCACGCAGTCTAAGGAGGCTACTATGAAAGGCGCAGAGAGAAGAATGATGATCTTCCAGACGCTGAAGACCGCGGGGAAGCCGGTCTCCGGCAGCTCCTTCGCGAAGCAGTTCGGCGTCAGCCGGCAGGTCATCGTTCAGGACATCGCCCTTCTCCGGGCAGAGGGGAACGACATCGTCTCCACCAGCTCCGGATATCTTCTTTCCGAGCACTACAAAGCCAGCCGGGTCTTCAAAGTCTGTCATGACGACGCGTCCATCGAAAAAGAGCTCAACATGATGGTGGACCTCGGCGGCAAGGTGAAAGATGTCTTCGTCTCCCATAAAGTATACGGTCAGCTCCAGGTCGAGCTGAATCTGAATTCCCGCGCGGACGTGGAACGCTATCTCGAGTCCATTCACGCCGGCAAGTCCGTGCCGCTTCTGAACCTGACCTCCGGGTATCATTACCACACGGTCCTCGCGGAAAACGAACTCATTCTGGACGCCATCCAGAACAAACTCGAGGAATACGGATTCCTCGCGCCCCTGCGGGACTACGAGCCTGCCGACTTTGCCGGCCGGGCGAATTGACAGGCGTTGCGCCGCAGTCCTATAATAAGGAACAGTCTATTAGAAGAGGTGGAACCATTGCGTATCGTAGTGAAGGTCGGGACCACGACCCTGGCCCACAGTACCGGCAACCTGAATATCCGGCGGGTGGAGGAGCTCTGCAAAGTGCTCTCTGACCTGAAAAACGCCGGCAACGACATCATTCTCGTCTCCTCCGGCGCCATCGGCATGGGGGTCGGGAAACTGTCCCTTGCCGAAAAACCGGAAGACATCCCCGGCAAACAGGCTGCCGCCGCGGTCGGCCAGTGCGAGCTCATGTATGTCTATGACAAACTGTTCAGCGAGTTCAACCACGTGGTCGCGCAAATACTCATCACCGGCGACGACGTCCAGAACCGCGTCCGCTACGAGAACTTCAGCAACACCATCCACCGGCTTCTCGACATGCACACCCTGCCCATCATCAATGAGAACGATACCATCTCCGTCGAGGAGATCCAGATCGGCGACAACGACACCCTCGGCGCCATCGTGGCAAAGACCGTGGGCGCCGACCTGCTCATCATCCTGACGGACACGGACGGGCTCTACACCGCGGACCCCCGCACGGACCCGGACGCCGCCCTCATCCGCGAGGTCACTGAGATCACACCCGAACTCATGTCCCTCGGCGGCGGCAGCGGCACGAAACAGGGGACCGGCGGCATGAGCACCAAGCTCAAGGCGGCCGAAATCGCCGTCGGAGCCGGCGTTGAGACAGTCATCCTCAACGGCACCCGTCCGGAAGCCATTTACGATGTGGCAGAGGGAAGAGACTATATTGGCACGAGATTTCTCGTGAACTGACCGGAGGTAACGGACATGTCAGACAGTTCTACCATCCTTCTTTGCAAAAAAGCCCGGGTGGCCGCGGAAGACGTCGCCGCCCTTTCGACCGAACAGAAAAACGACGCCCTCGCCATCATCGCCGACAGCCTGGAAGCCCATATGGCAGACATCCTGGCGGCCAACGACGAGGACCTCGCCGCCGCCACCGGGAACATCCCCGATGTCATGCTGGACCGCCTCAAACTGAACGAGGAACGCGTCAAAGGCATGGCGGACGGCATCCGCGCCCTCATCGACCTGCCGGACCCCGTGGGCAAAGTGGTACGGGAGTACCAGCACCCCGCCGGCATGGTCATCCGCCAGGTCCACGCGCCCCTCGGCGTCGTGGCCATCATCTATGAGAGCCGTCCGAACGTCACATCCGACGCGTTCGCCCTGGCCTTCAAGAGCGGCAACGCCTGCGTCCTCCGGGGCGGCAAGGAGAGCTACCGCTCCTCCTTCGCGGTCGTGGAGGCCATGAAGGACGCCCTGCAGAAGTGCGGCATCAGCACGGACGCTGTGGGCCTCGTCTCCGACCTCACCCACGACAGCGCCAACGAACTCATGACGGCTGTGGGCCTTGTGGACCTGCTCATCCCGCGCGGCGGAGCGGGCCTCATCCGGCGCATCACCGAAAACGCCAAGGTCCCCTGCATCCAGACCGGCAGCGGCATCTGCCACGTCTACGTGGACAACTGCGCCGATCTGCCGAAGGCCGTGAACATCGTCAACAACGCCAAGACCCAGCGCCCCTCCGTCTGCAACGCGGAAG
>JAEIGA010012930.1_pt1 | contig 12698 bp, 12 predicted proteins | sample 9270691 | NCBI WGS metagenome assembly JAEIGA01 (sample SAMN17057246, study PRJNA624740) | gut metagenome | biome: biome; isolation source: fecal sample | host: Bos grunniens | place: China: Xizang | collected 2019 | reverse complement strand
TAGTCTGCTTATATTGGGTGATGATATTGCGTTTTACAAACAGCATCATCAAATCTCGATACTGCCAAATCTCCTTGAAATCTACTGATAGTAGTTTATCTTTTGGACGAATTTCAGTCGTCCATCCTTGCTCTATTTCTGCCATAATTTTATTAAATAGGGCACAAAGGTACAGATTTTTTTGCAAATGTGCAAATTTATTTGTATCTTTGCACCGAATTTTATGAACCCCGCTCGCAAGGGCGTAACTTATTTACAATTATGGCAAATGAAAAACAACAGTTCGTGGACGAACTAAAGGAACTACTACAAAAGAATGTAGCTGAAGTGAAAGAACAAGTAGAAATGTTGAAAACACAATTCTACCGTCAGTACCATCTTGAATTAGAAGCGCAAAAGAAAGCCGCAATAGAGGCTGCAGAGGCTGCAGGCGAAGTGCTTGAGAATTGGTTGCCTTCGGTGGACGAACTAGAGAATGAGTTCCGCGAACTATTGACTCAATATAAGCAACGTCGTGCTGAATTACAGAAGCAAGTAGAGGAGGAGTTGCAGCAAAACCTTTTGCGTAAAGAAAATATTTTAACACAAATGAAGGAGATGGCAGATGCCGAGACTGCTGATGTGATGGATAATCTTAAGAAAATGCGAGAGTTGCAAGCGGAGTGGAAGACTATAGGCCCTGTTCCTGCTACTAAGACCCAAGAAGTATGGAAGAATTATCAGCAATATCAAGAGCGTTTCTATGATCTCGTAAAAATCAATATTGAGTTGCGTGACCTTGATTTTAAGAAGAACCTAGAGTTGAAGACTTTACTTTGTGAGGCAGCAGAGAAATTGCAAGAAAATCCAAATATTGTCGAGGCTAATCGTGCGTTGCAACAATTACACGACGAGTGGGCGGAAATAGGTCCTGTAGCTCGCGAGTTGCGTGAAGATTTATGGAATCGCTTCAAACAAGCAAGTACTATTATCAACAAGAAACACCAAGCATATTTTGATGAATTGCATGCCAAAGAGAATGAGAATTTGGAGAAGAAACAAGCATTGATAGACCAACTGAAGGAATTGGATATTAATAAGTTGAAATCCAATAAGCAGTGGGATGAAGCTACAGAAAAGGTACAAGCCATTCAACAAGAGTGGCGTACTATTGGTTTCGCTCCAAAGAAACAAAACCAAGCCATCTATAACGAATACCGCGAATTGTGTGAGGCATTCTTCAAAGCAAAAACTACTTATTATAAAGGCATGCGAGATGAGTTTAGCGAGAACTTGAAGAAGAAACGTGAACTTGTAGAAGCTGCAGAGGCGTTGAAGGATAGTATTGAATGGACTGAGACTACAAACAAACTCATTGAGTTGCAACAACAATGGAAGAAAATAGGTCCTGTTGCTCGCAAGTATTCAGATGATTTGTGGAAGAAGTTTACCGCTGCCTGCGATTCCTTCTTCGAGGCAAAACGTGAAGCTACCAAAGAGTTGCGTGAGCAATATGCACAAAAGCGTGCAGAGGCGAAAGAACGCTGGAACAAGAAGGTTGATAGCATGAATGATCGCCAAAAGCTGATTCGTATGTATGAGAACTTGCAACAGGAGATAAAGACTGCCGAAAACAATATTCTCTTCTTTACGGGAAAAAGCAAATCTGCCAATAAATTGGTTGAAGATATGCAAAAGAAGATTGAAACATTGAAATCGCAACTTGTGGATTTGGAGAATAAGATCAATCAAATGGACGCAGAGTAGTGTTTACGACGCTACCTCGCAATTTTGTGTATAGAGACGATGAAAGAGCTGATTACATATAAAGATGTTGTGATTTGCCAAGATGAGCAGATCGTGTTGAAGGATGTGGATTTGACCATATCTTCTGGCGAGATGGTATATCTTCTGGGTAAAGTCGGTTCAGGCAAGTCTAGTTTTATGAAAACCATCTATGGTGAATTGCCAGTGGAGGGTACTGAGGCTATCGCGTTGGAGTATGACCTACTGAAGTTGCGTCGTCGAGAGATACCATATTTGCGTAGAAAGGTCGGAGTAGTATTTCAAGACTTTCAATTACTAGTAGATCGTAGTGTAGAAGAAAACTTGATGTTTGTGCTTAAAGCTACAGGCTGGAAGGACAAGCAAGCTATGAAAAACAACATCTACGATGTGCTTAAGCAAGTAGGTATGGAAGATAAGACCTACAAGATGCCCCATCAGCTATCTGGAGGTGAACAGCAGCGTGTGGTGATAGCGCGTGCATTGCTCAATTCACCTGGACTAATTCTTGCAGATGAGCCAACTGGTAATCTTGATCCAGAAACAGGAAAAGGGATTATGGATCTGCTCTATGGTATCAGCCAAGCCGGAATGACGGTGATCATGTCGACTCACAATCCAATGTGGCCAGAACAATATTCAGGACGCAAATTGCAGTTTGCTGATGGCAAAATTACAGAACTATAGTTGTAGGATTTAATAAACAAATAAAAAGGACACTCAATTTGAGTGTCCTTTTTATTCTATATAACGATATAATTACCAACCAAATTTATATGCAAGTAGTATTAGGTGTTTAGTAGTATATTTATTTGTTATTGTAACATTTCCTATAGTGTCATCTATGCTAATGCCGCGATCGTAAAGGTAGTTGTAGCGGTAGGTAAGGGTTAAAGAATTTTGTTTGTTAATTTTCCATTGCACACCTGCTTCAGGACGCAATTCACTAATATACTGTCCATATTTGATATTAGAGACCTGATTGATGTATTCTGTGGGTGCATTTAAAGTGTTGAGAATTTCGAACTTAGCTACAATACCCAGAGGTGTCTCTGGTATTGAATATACGGCTTGCAAGCGGCTCCGAAGCGTGAAATCTACTTGATTCTTGATACGTTTATCCACTTGTCCTGTACGTCCATCCAACATTACGCCCTCGCGCAACGACAAGTTCCATTGACCTAATTTAATTTGTCCTGTGAGAAGAATGTTGGCACGGTGTTGAAGATATTTATTGGGATCGGTCCAGCCTTGGTTGCCATATAGCTTCAGTGTATATCCCGCGTAAATATTAAGATATTGAATAGGGGTGTAACCGAGTGCTATCGTAGTATGCGCACGATGTGAAGGTGCACTACGAATCTCCTCCTCAAAAGTAAGCGATAATCCGTGGTCAAAAGACTTGACAAAGGTGGCAAAGAAGTGTGCTTCAGGAGTTACAATCGAAGTATCCTTCTCTATGATAGCCTCTTGTGCAAAAATAAAGGATGGAATACAAGCCATCAAAATAAGTATGTTCTTTTTCATTTTCATGTTTAACGTTGTGCTTGATATGTCAGTGCGAACAAACGCATTTGCTTGAGCATAGCATTTAGTCCGTTGCTTCTAGTAGGAGATAGGTGCTCGCGAAGATTGATCTCGTCAATGAAATAGAGTTCAGTATCTACAATCTCTTGTGGAGTATGATTGCTCAATACGCGAATAAGCAAAGCGACAATACCTTTTACGAGGATAGCATCTGAATCTCCATGATAAATTACTTTCCCATCACTCATTTCGGCTGTAAACCAGACTTTTGACTGGCAGCCATCAATCAAGTTCTTGTCGTTTTTGTATGCTTCGGGAAATTGTTCTAATCCATTTCCATATTCAATAAGCAAACTATATCGATCCATCCAGTCATCAAAACTGCTGAATTCTTCAATGATCTCATCTTGGATATCGTTGATATTCATAATCTATTTTGTTTTGTTATCATTTTGTATAGCATCTCTGCTATATATTGGTCGTCTTCTGCTGCAATTTCTTTTATGGGAGCTTGGATTATATAATCTGCCTTTAAATAATAAGGTTCGCGCGCTTCCAATTGTGGGGTAATGAATTGCAATAATTCCTCTTCAGTATGTCCTTGTAGGACAGGGCGTTGGCTCAAATCAGTAAGCATTAATCGTTGAGCCAAGTGGTGAGGTTCCCATTTGATATAAATACTAGTACCTAATTCCTTGAGGCATTCCATATTGTCTTCCCAACAAGGGTATCCTCCACCGGTGGCATAAATTACTTTATCAATAGGTAATTCAGCTAAATCTTCTACTACATACTTTTCTTTTTTGCGAAAGTCTTCTATTCCAAATTTGCGAATATATTCGGCAGGTGTTAGGCCATGAATTTCAGCAAATGCTTCATCTAGATCTACGAAATGCCAACCTAATTGATCTGCTAATATGCGACCAATTGTAGTTTTTCCAGCTGCCATATAACCGATTAGATAAATCGGTAGTTGAAATTGTTTCAATGTTTCAAAATTAAGTGTTTATGTTTAGTATCTCTTCGGAGTGGTAACGGTGTGATAACGGTTACACTATGGTACGGGGGTGTAATCAAAATTGTCGTTGTCGCGCCATAATACTTTTCCGTTTTCTATGTAAGCTTCTGGAAAAGCGGACTTGAAAGGTGGTTTTAATATAGCATATAGTTCTCCTTCCTTATTATATACGCGCACGTGCGAGGAACAAATGGGTGCACAAACGGTATGTATAACTACAATACTATCCCCACATACGACAGTGTCTCGTACTGAACTAGGATTTGTGTATATTGATTCCTTTTGCTCGCTGATCGTGGTTTGGTCAGCGTGCAAATCTTGACCCACTATGTTAGCGAGCAGTATAAGGGTCAGTATGAGGTTTTTACCTTTCATTTATGTGTAATCAATACAACTGCTTGAGCAGCAATACCTTCTTTTCTTCCTACAAAGCCGAGTTTCTCGGTGGTTGTTGCTTTGATACTGATTTGTGTTTCGCTAACTCCCATTACTTTTGCTAGGCATGTGGTCATAGCAGGAATATGAGGATTGATTTTAGGCGCTTCAGCACAGATGGTGCAATCGCAGTTGCCTAATTCGTATCCTGCATCTCGAATCATTTGCATCACCTTACCTAATAGGATTTTAGAGTCAATATTTTCGTATTCATTTCCTTTTACCGGTGGGAAATGATAGCCTATGTCTCGCAAAGCGGCGGCACCTAGTAGTGCGTCGCAGAGTGCATGTATGAGTACATCTGCATCCGAATGTCCTAATAAGCCTTTTTCTGCAGGCACACGAATGCCTCCCAACCACAATTCGCGGTTGGGGGCAAAAGCGTGTACATCATATCCGAATCCTATACGCATTATTTGCGGTTATTTACAAGGTCTTTGATACCAGCGAGGTCGAAGCCTAGTGTGAAGCGCATGGTTTGGTTGAGTGGGTTAGATGGTGCTGTTGCAATACAGTATGCTACATCTAAAGAGAAGATACTTAAGTGGAAACCAGCTCCTACAGTCACATAGCGGCGGTTACCCTTCCAGAAATGCTCGTGGCTGTAACCAACACGACCAAAGAACTGGCGGTTATAACTATACTCAAGACCAACACCCCATTGTACTTCTTGGAACTCTTCCAAAAGTGGTGAAACCACTTTACCTTCTTCGGTGGTGTATCCTGGTGCATCGCAGAATGATTGCCACCATCCTTTTGGCGATGAAATTGCAGCATATTCATCTTGGGTATATTTATGATCGGTTTGATTTGTAGCAAATTTTGAATAGTAAGTAGGAACTAACATTTTGTTGCACTCTACGGTTGCCATCAATCGGTTGTAATTGTCAAATGGAATCTCGTAGCTTGCACCAAGGCGGAAATTAGCAGGGATAAAGTTTTGAGTGATGCCTTCATCGTGTGTGATTTTACCACCGAGATTGCTAATGTTAAGACCCAAACCAAAATAACTGTCACCCATAGGCAATGAGATAGGTTGTTTATAATACAATGCAACATCAGCAGCCATTGTCCATCCTGGGTACATCTCTTGTGCACTAGTACCATCTAGGTTTGCCCCATTAGTCAGGTCACTATACAAAAAACGTAGTGCTACAGCCATACTTACATATTCGTGTAATTTGCGAGAATATGCAAAGTCAATAGCCCACTCATTAGGAGTAGCGTCAGCAAAGCTAACTCCACCGATATCGACTAATTTCACTTGACCCATAGAGAAATAAGTAAAACTAGCTGATAGTGTACCAGCCATGTCGCCCATATTGTAGTAACCAGCTATATAAGCCAAGTTAATGTCATCTACCAATTGGGTTAGCCATGGAGTATAGTTGGCTGTAATACCGCCCTTGCTATCCATAAAGGCATATTTAGCTGGGTTCCAGTGTTGTGAATTGAGGTCTGCATTAGTAGCAACACCTACATCAGCCATACCTGCTGCGCGTGCGTCAGGAGCGATGGTGAGTGATGGCATTGCGGGATTCACAGGGTTGAGTGCCATAGCTGACATAGAAATCAGCGAAAAGATTGAAAAAAGAATTTTCTTCATTGTTGTTTATGTTTTTAGTTGTTATAATTAACTTTTATATTACCAAATTATTTCTAAAGTTGTTTCATAGGCAATTACTGTGTGATAATAACTTTACCAGCTTTCGAAGTAAAGTTTGAAGTGGTGGTTTTTATTTTTGCTTGATATACATATATTCCTGCAGGTGTGTTAATTTCGCCGAGGTTCCACTGAATGAGGTTATTACCTTTTTGCGTTTGTGCATGTACCATTTGTCCATTGAGGTTGTATAGATATATGGTAGATTCTACAATCTCGTCTGGTCTATCATGTTCTATTAATATGTTTAGCACATCTGTAGTAGTAGCAGGGTTGGGGTAGGTGGTAATGCTATATAATTGAGGGTCAAGTCCTTTTACGACTTGGAAATTTAATGAAGCTGAGCTACTATTGTTGTGTAAATCCCATGCTCTGAAAGTTAATGTGTGTGATCCTTCTTGTTGTTCTGCCATTTTATAGCTAACACGACCTTCTTGGTAGCTATTGTTTTTCGCTTGAAAATAAGGGTTGAGTATATATGTTTGTTTAGCATCATTGTCTATCACCATTACAAGGTCGTGTCCAATACCCGTACCTGCAGTGTTGATGCCGTTTTCATCGTATATTTCTGCGTAGAAATGGGGAAACTCATGGGTTTCGTTTCCGCTTGAGAAATTAATATTGTTGAGATATATGTTTAGTTCTGGGCCGATAGTATCTTGAGCTATGACGGAGCTACTTCCTCCGATGATGAATTCTTCATAATGTCCAATAGCCTCTTCGTGGCTTTCTGTATCGTGTGCATAGTATGCTATACGTCCACTTCCATAGTTGTATCGGATATCCTTTGGCACCATGAATGTTACTTCAAATTTGCCGTCAATTACATCTGTTTGTCCAATAAAAAGAATGTTAGGATAATCATTGTATTTAAGTTTGACTTTTTCAGATTCTCTTATCTCATCGTTGTCTCGTGTTTCAATTTCTTGCATTTTGTCAAAGATTGTAACATCCAACTTACCATTAAACCAATATGCGGTATCATGGTTAGGTGTTTCAATGTATCCACAGATAGTTTGTATGCTGAGGGCATGTAGTGTGTCAAGTTTGGAGGTTGTTTGGATCTGATAATTGGTAGGGTAGTTGAGACGAATTGCAGGATCACCGAGCAAGATGTATGGTAGTTTGTTGATGCTATTGCCTGTTTGATTTTTTGCGATATATGTAGCTTCTCCAAGCGTCATAGGATGATCAGATGCAGGCATGTGCCCGAAGATTGTATCACATAGATTTTGGTTAAGTATTGTATTCTCAGTAGCGTACACTGTGCGGCATGCGGATAGAACACCAATAGCACCTCCGTTTGGATTTAATACGGCTTCTTCTCCTGCAGATGTTTTTCCTCCATCAAAATGAGAGAAACTACATGTAGCTAAGAACCAAAATGCTTGATTAGTATTATTCATGCGTTGAATATCATTCGTACGCATAAATAATTCATTGGTAATATTATTGTATCCTCCATGCCCAGAATAATTCATAAAGAGAATTCCATTATTCAATAAGTTATCAAATTGGTTCTTAGCCAATGGGTATCTTTCACCAGCTGCACTTACTTCTTGAGTATGTGCATCTAGGTAAATCTTGTTCATTACATAGTCTGGGTTTTTCTGGCAAAAACGTTCTGCACCAGCTTCAGCCGTAAGTAGGTGTGTGCCGTGATCACCATCATCTGCAAGGAATAGAACTTGAGATTTCCATTTTCCCAACACTCGATCATCAATATATGTACATATTTTATCAACTACTAGATTGGCTTCTTCTATGTTTTTTACTGGCAAACGTCCAACACCAATATTCATCAGTGCGTTTTCTTCGTGAAAGACTCCTTGGCTCACGCCTGCATAATCGGCTAGGAAACCAAAGTAATCATCTGTTCCGTAGGCTTTAGTCTCATCCGTAGAATTGCGTGCTTGGAATGTTAGCAATATGTTGGCACCAGATCTTTCAGGGCTATAAATCTGTCGATTGTCATATGTGCCTTTACCCATTAATAATAGGTTTTTTGGGCTTTTTATATAATCTCCATTGGCACGATCGTATAGCATTTTCATCAGCCATCTGTAAGCGGATGCGTCAGGAGTTCCTGATGAGAATTCATTATATACTTGCTCATCAGTGACTACTGCATATGTAATGTTATCAACTTCTTCGTGTTTTTTTGCTAATCGTTGAGCTGGTGCTAAAAACTCCTTTGGACAAATGATCACATAGTCTATATTTTCCAGAGCATGCAGGTTTTGATTAGGAACCTTACCAATTGTAGTGGGTATTTTCCAAGTTTTCGCAGATGGATTTATTGCTACATATTTTTCTGGAGTAGTATTATCCCCAATCCATGTGAGTGTCCCATTATTATACTCCGTAGGCATCTGCTCTACGAATACTCCTTCTGTAACTCGCCAAATTTGTGTTTGCGCTGTTGCTCCTTGCAGATGAAAGCGTATGGCAGTTTTTTCCCCTATAAGTCGTGTGTTTGTGATAGGCATTTCATTTCCAATCATAACCAAGTCGCAAGGTACATTCAATTCAATATAATTTAGATATGCAACCGCACTAGGTGATGTCGAATTGAATTGGAAAGTAATTTCTTGTTCGTTGGTGGATGTGGGATTTGTTTCTATCGTGACAGAGTCCACAACTGCTAGCATATGTTGACCACTCACCGGAGCTATTTTTTTTGTTAGTTTGCTTCCTGCATAGTTAACTTGGATTGGTGTAATAGATCCAGAGTATGCTGCCATATGAATGTTGCAATGCGCATTTATGTCGCTGCGGACATGTTGGGAGGGGAAGGAAATAGTTAAGTTTTTATTTTTGAGATTCAATGTTTCACCATAAAACTCTCTACCGCCTCCGCTTATTCCTGATACATCAATGAGATTGACAAGATCTTGCTCGTGCACGTAGTTTGCTATATACCAATCTACCTCCTCTAGATCGTCAGTATTATATTGGGCTGCTGACCATGTAATCTTGCGTTGAAGATGCGTTTTGTCCGTTACAAAATAATACCCATAATGGCTATATGGATTTTGTATGTGTCTCCAATCTTTATTTTTATCTATTGTCCATTTGTTGGGACCTTGTGCATAGAAAAGAATATAATCTCCGCTATTGAATTTTTGATCAGCCCCAGTATGTACATAAAATGATACGGGAGGCAAATCATCATAATGCTCAAGCATGAAGTTCTCGGATAGCATGGCTCCTCCATATCCCAATAAACTGATGCTATCAGGCTGCAGCCCCCATGCGGCAATTGAATCATAAGGAATCATGTGAATTCCTGTTTCACTCACACGAATCTTGATGATATTTCCGCTATTCAATGTCGATTCTGTGGTATATGTATGTATGCCAGCCCATGTGTAGTGCACTAGCAATAAACCACATATTAGCCAAGTCAATCGTTTCATTTTATTTTACAATAGAGGAGTTCTTCTCCGTTTATGTCAATTTTTATTACTTCTTCTCTATTCAATTGTCGTGAAGGCGTATTGCAGTCAATCGCAATCAAATCTCCTTGTCGTATGGTCATCACTTTGCTTGCTTGCTCTATGGCTTCGTCTACTGCGACGACTAGTTCATGCCATGGATTATCTTCTATTGGAATCCATTTGCCTAGTGGTAGTGAATAGTCAAAAGCGCAGCCACGTGTCCAATCTCCTTTTTCAATATAATCGGCGGCGCAGATGTTTAACCCTAGAGCAACTGCATCATAATATCGATGAACAAAAGGTGCACTGATGTTTTTTCCTAATCGACTAACGCGCAAGACTATACATGGAGTCATTTCTATATCATTACTCCAATCTGGTATAAAGAATGGCTTGTTGTTTACTAACAGCGACGAGTCGCCTTTTAGTACCATCTTTACTTCTCCTCTTATATTACTAAAACTAATAATTTTCATTTAGCCGACAAAGGTACGAAAAATATCGCACGCGCACAATAGTTTCACAACAAAATGTGTGTCATTCTTAAGAAATAGCTATCTTTTTTATTTTGCACGAATAAAGATTTGTACGGGTGTTCCATTGAAATCCCACCACTCACGAAGTTTGTTTTCTAAGAATCGGCGATAAGGCTCTTTGACATATTGTGGTAAATTAGCAAAGAAAACAAAGGTAGGTATTTGAGTATTAGGAAGTTGTGTGCAATACTTGATTTTGATATATTTACCTTTGGTTGCAGGTGGAGGGTAATTTTCTATCAATGGCAAGAAACGCTCGTTAAGTTGTGCTGTGGCTACTTTTTTCTGTTTATTCTCATAGACCTGCAAGGCAGTTTCCATTACTTTGAAGATGCGTTGTTTGGTCAATGCAGAAGTGAAAATAATAGGGAAGTCGGTAAATGGTGCTATGCGCTCGCGGATAGCGCGCTCATAACCTTTGATATCAGCATTGGTTTTACTCTCGATTAAATCCCATTTATTTACGCAAACTACCAAACCTTTCTTGTTCTTCTGAATCAATTGGTAGATATTTAAGTCCTGTGCCTCAATACCACGAGTGGCATCAATCATCAAGATACATACATCCGAATTCTCTATCGCACGGATACTTCGCACTACAGAATAGTACTCCAAATCCTCATTCACTTTGGCTTTCTTGCGAATACCTGCGGTATCCACGAGATAGAAGTCCTTGCCAAATTTGTTATAGCGAGTATATATACTATCGCGTGTGGTACCCGGTATATCGGTTACGATAGTACGCTCTTCGCCGATAAAAGCATTCAGTATACTGCTCTTACCCGCATTAGGACGACCAACAATCGCGAAACGTGGCAATTCTTCTAGATCTTCACCAGCAACGGTGTCCTTAAAGCGACTGCAAATCTCGTCTAACAAGTCTCCAGTTCCTAAACCATTTTCAGCAGACAGGATATATGGTTCACCCAATCCTAACTTATAGAATTCAGGCGCACCATATTGTTGATCAAATTGGTCTACCTTGTTTACTGCGAGAACTGTTTCCTTTTTAGCTTGGCGTAAGAGGTGAGCCACTTCCATATCAAATTGTGTTACACCTGCATTTACGTCTACAACTAAAAGGATTACGTCTGCCTCCTTAATGGCCAAGTTCACTTGGCGGTTGATCTCGCTCTCGAAAGTATCATCAGAGTTGACTACCCAGCCACCGGTATCTATCACAGAAAACTCTTTGCCGCACCACTCGCTCTTGCCGTATTGGCGGTCGCGTGTAGTGCCTGCTGCATCATTTACAATCGCTCGACGGGTCTTGGTCAATCGGTTAAAAAGGGTCGATTTCCCTACATTGGGACGTCCCACTATCGCTAAAATATTTGCCATATAATTTAAATTATTAATTGTTTGTTATAAGTCGTCATTAACAATTGCACTCGCCACCACAATCACCTCCGCAGCTGCTTTCGCAATCGCCACATTTGCCGTGGCAACCTCCACAACCACGGTGATGCAATGCTTTGAGTTCACCTTCGGTTACCTCACGGATATTCAACACCTTACCTACAAAATGCAGATTCTCTCCTGCCAATGGATGGTTGAGATCAATAGTCACATGGTCTGCAGAAATCTCTACAATCTGTGCGTTGATTATTTGTCCGTCTACGGTGTTCATCGGTACAATCGCGCCTACATATACACGCTCGGAATCAAATTCGCCATCTCCATTATAGAACATTTTCTTATCCAATGTTAACACGCCGTCGTCATCATATTCTCCGTATGCATCTTGGCATGCAATGCAAAAGTCAAACGTGTCATTCTCGGATAAACCTGCCATATGTTGCTCAAAAGCGGGCAACATCATTCCTTCACCATGACAGTAAACTAGAGGCGCATCGATGGTGGCTTTTTCCATCAGTTCTTCTTTACCATTCTCACCATCTACATATAAATCGTATTGGAGAGTTACTACTTTTTTTTCTTCAATTTTCATATCAGTAATTGTTTTTATTATTGCATAAGGATAGTTTTACCACCAATCTATACGCTTTCCTGTGGCATCACTACTACTCGTATCATATTTCAAGTCGGCTAACATGCCTGCATTTACGCCAATGTGAAAAGTATAACTTTTATATGGACCAAATGGCACAAAACTAGCACTCATACTCCAACAGTGTAGGTCGCGACTTACATTAATACTAGTGTATGACAATTTTTTCGCATTGATATCATAACTGAGCGAAGTGCTAGCTTTCCATCCACTACCTAACCCGATAGATGCCGAAAAGCTAAGATTGTGTCGGAATTCCATCTTATAATAATTACGCTTTTCGTTCCATTCGCTGTTGTTAGCT
>JAEIGA010012929.1_pt1 | contig 12698 bp, 7 predicted proteins | sample 9270691 | NCBI WGS metagenome assembly JAEIGA01 (sample SAMN17057246, study PRJNA624740) | gut metagenome | biome: biome; isolation source: fecal sample | host: Bos grunniens | place: China: Xizang | collected 2019 | reverse complement strand
TTTATCGCCTTTAATAGCGAAAACAGTGCCACTGCAATCGTTGCTTATCAATTTGCAATTTTGGGTGACATTGCCTTCTATGTTTTTTGGAGATGTCTCGTAAAGAGCCTTCCACGTGCCGAGGTCACTCCATCCGAGATCGACAGTTTTGACATAGACGTTTTCAGCCTTTTCCATTATCGCATAATCGACTGAAATGCTTGGGGAATTGACAAATTCATCGTTGATGAAATTTTGCTCTTTTTCCGTACCATAGTAAGGCAGCCCCATATCGAAATGAGCAGCAATCTCCGGAGCATACTTTTTGAAAGCTTCGAGGATAGTTTTTGCTCTCCAAAGGAAAATACCGGAGTTCCAGAAAAATTCGCCTGTCGCAATCAGCATTTTAGCCATTTCGAGATTTGGCTTTTCGGTAAATGATTTGACTTTCATTGTGTCGTCAGAGCCTATGACTTGCATTCCTTTTTGGATATAGCCATAGCCGGTTTCCGGCGATGTCGGTTTGATGCCGAGAGTCAGCAAGCCGTCGTTGTTTTCAACAAAAGTCATACCCTCATCCATTGCTTTGATGAACGCCATTTCTTTAAGTATCAGATGGTCGCTCGGCAGCGTCATTATCGATGCCTCAGGGTCTTGAGCAAAGATGTGGTGGGCAGCCCAGCAGATACATGGAGCTGTATTGCGACGTGCCGGCTCTAACAGTATGTTACTTTCTTTAATTTCAGGCAGTTGCTGACGTATCATATCAGCATACGACTCGTTGGTCACAAGTACTATACGATCTTTATCGACAAGCGTACTTACGCGTTCCACTGTCATCTGCAACAAGCTTTTCCCTGTCCCGAAGAAGTCAAGGAATTGTTTGGGCACATTAGTGCGGCTGAAAGGCCAAAATCTTGACCCCACACCGCCACACATGATAACACAATATCTATGTTGTCTCATTTAAGGGTACTTCTAAAAATTTCCGGACTAAGTTAATATTTTAGCTTTTGAATGCTTACTTAATTTCTTTTTCTGATAAACAAATCTCTACAAACTTTTGTTTGAGTCTCAACGATTAATCATCGCTGTCGGCACGGAATTGATGCTTAACGCCTTCGACCACGTTCAACACATAATCGCCGAGTTTTTCAGCTTCGCCCACAATATCCATGTAGAATATACCTTCTTGATAATCATATTCGCGATTATTGATATTGTAGATGTTTGCGTCGCGAAGTTTGTTGCGATAGTTGTTGATTTCACGCTCGCGATTGTAGGAGGCGATGATTTTACTCTCTTCCGGTGTCTCCATTTCGCGAAGGATTTCCATCATGTTGACCATAGCATCATCGACCATCTTGTACATTGTGTCGATTTCTTTCATTGTGCTATCGTTGAATTTCACATGATTTTGATTTTTTCGATTGAGAGTTTTACCGACATTGTAGCATCCGTCGGCGATTGATTCGATCTCAGAAATGATGCGCAACATACCGGCAATTTTCATTTTGCCTTCCGGACTCAACTTTCCTTCTGCCACATGGTTGAGATAGTTGCCGATTTCAATTTCCATTCGGTCGGCGATTTCTTCATATTTTTCAAGACGATTATACACTTTTGTGTATTCTTCACTCTTTTCGTCAAGGTGGAGCAAGCGTTGTGCCATGCCCAACATTCTTTGCACTCTTTCGCCATATACCACAATTTCTTTTTGCGCTTGAGCGATATTAAGTTCTGACGCTGAGAGAAGACCTCGTCCGATGTATTTGAGGGTGAATTCTTCTTCCGAATCCTTGTGGTGAGACGGCATGACTGCACAGACAATTTTCACATACAACTTTGTAAACCATATCATGATAAACAAGTTAATTGTATTGAATACCGTTGGGAAAATAGCCAATCCCAATGCGACTGTCGCAGATGTCGCACCGACAGCCAATGGATCCTTGCCACCGAAAAATTCTGTCACCTCAGCCACAAGATTAATAAACGGATACCACACTATCAAGGCGACGAGTGAACCCAACGTGTTAAAAAGCACGTGTCCCATAGCTGTTCGCTTTGCCGCCAAATTACCACTCAACGAAGCGAGCACCGGAGTGATTGTCGTTCCGATATTTCCACCAAGCACTATCGCACATCCCAATTCAAACGAAATCCAACCTTGAGAACACATCACCAATGTAATGGCAAATGTTGCCGCAGATGACTGTATGACCATCGTCAATATTGCCCCGATCAAAGAGAACAATACCACTGAGCCAAATCCCATAGATGTGTATTCGCTGAGGAATTGCAGCATTTCAGGGTTGTCTTTGAGGTTTGGCACAAACTTGCTGATAAGGTCGAGACCCATAAAGAGCAAGCAGAAACCAATCAAAAATTCACCTGTATATTTCCATGCGCTGCGCTTCATAAAAATCATAGGCACAGCCACCGCGAGCAATGCAATGGCATAATCGGAAATGCTGACTTCAAAACTGAATGCCGAAATAATCCATGTCGTAAATGTTGTGCCGACATTAGCCCCAAAAATCACAGCCATAGATTGCTGCAAAGTCATCAATCCGGCATTAACGAAGCTGACAACCATTGTGGTCGATGCGCTCGAACTCTGAATAAGAGCTGTGATTACTACACCGGTAATTACGCCCATCACACGGTTTTTTGTCATTGCGCCAAGAATGTTGCGCAAACGATCGCCTGCCACTTTTTGCAAGCCCTCACTCATAATCTTCATTCCATACAGGAAGAGACACACTGCTCCGAGAAGACTGAGAAAATCAACAATCGAATAATTCATTATGTAATTATTATATGGTTATCATGCTTATTTCATGACTGTCACGACATAAATCTTATCCAAAACATATATCGCATAATCAGAATTTCCGACAAATTTAATACTTTTTTTACATTTTTTAAACATTATCTTAATAATTATATCCGAAAACTCATACATAAGTATGATAAATAGTGCGCTATGTCACAAAAACAACGACTAATTTTAATTTTTAAAAATGAATTATTACATTTGCAATTATTTTATTGACAACAAAACTTTTATATAAAATGAAACACAAATTTTTAGTATCGTTATTTTCTTTATTATGCATCGCCATTGGTGGTTTTGCCATTGCCGGCGAGTATAATCAGAAAGCTCTGATTCAAAAGCAATCTTACGAATCAGGAGAAAATCAAAAAATCACAGCTGAGATTAAGCCTCGTAAAATCAAAAGCAATATTCTCAGCGCAAGCCCGACAACGGCATTTTTCAACAGTAATCGCGAGGACATATTCAATTCGCCTTCAAAAATCAGTCCTTCAGGCGCCACAGTTTATGGCTTCTTGGCTTGGGATATTGATTTCTATGGCAAGACAGAATACACCTACGAATTTCGCGAAATCATGACAGACGGTCAGGGTGCCACTTCTTTGTGGGACAGTCAGAAATATCTGTCGTTAGGTTTTGTGCGCGACGGCAAATTGTATGCTTACGGTCACGATTCCGATGCTTATTCTGTCTATGAGACATATTATGGTGTTTGGGATATCAACACCGGCAAACCAATCGAATTCAAAAAGACAGATAACACCAACTTCAGCAACACTGTCATCTGTGGTGCATACGATTCTGACTCCGACAAGTTCTATGCCTACACCTACAATCGCAATGGTAGCGGCTACATGTTGCGTACAGCATCGTCTGAAGATATGTCTAAAATGACAACAATCAACAGCCAGGTCAACTACAACGAGATTTGTCTTTCTATGGCATATAATCCTATCGACCGCACGTTGTACGGTGTGACCACAGAGGGTAAATTTGTCAAAGTAAACGCCGAAAACGGCTCTACAACTGAAATTTTTGACACTAAGATTTCTATCGACAGCAACCCTACGGCGATGATTTACAGCCCGGCAGACAACGCAATGTTGTGGAACGTAAATTACACAAGCGGCATCGCAGCATTCTATTCTATCGACATCAAAAACAAACGTTGCACAAAAATCGAAGACTGGGTGGAAGAAGAACGCTACTCATTCTTTGCTTGCAACGACCCTGCCATTGAAGGTGACGCTCCGGGCAACCCTACGCTCAAAAGCATCGATTTCGCACAAGGATCGACATCAGGCAGCGTGAGCTACATTATGCCGACAACAACACAAAATGGTCAAGCCATCACAGAAGCTATCGGCTACAACGTTTTGGTCAACGATGTTGAGATGAGTTCCGGCACAGCAAGCGCAGGAGAGACAGTCACTGTCGATCTCAATCTTACTAACGGCTACCAATCTATCAAATGCTATTGCACTCTCAACGGCAAAAAGAGCCAAGAAATCATCAAAGAGACTTATATCGGCAATGACATTCCTTTGGCTCCGACTAATGTCAAGCTCGGCAACGATGGTATTCGTTGGGATGCTGTAACACAAGGCATCAACGGCGGATATATCAACACATCTGCCATTACTTACGACGTCTATGTCAATGACGAAAAGGTCGGTTCATCTAAATATCCTATTTACGCCTACGAATTCGAAAAAGGCAAAACAATCTCTGCCTACACAGCAAAAGTCTATGCTATCCACGCAGGACTTCAGTCGGAACCGGGTGTTTCAAACACTGTAATTCAAGGTGATCCTTACACATTGCCTGCCACATTCACTCCGACTCAACAAGAATCGTTGCTATTCAATTATGTCGATGCAAACGAAGACGGCACTACATGGAAATTCGACAATACGACTCCTTGCTTCTACAACTATTTTAACCTTTATAATGATGCAAACGATTGGTTGATTACTCCTCCGATTAAATTTACCGATGTCAACAGCATCTACGAAATCAGTCTTGACGCTGCAGCATCAGCAGGACAATACACAGAAGCATTCGAAGTATATATCGGCGCTACAGCATCACCGGACACAATGGTCAAAATTTTCGGCAGAGATGATATTAATCACTCTTATTTCAAGACATATTCCGACATTTTCACAATCGACGCAGCAGGCGTATATTACATCGGTATTCGTGCAACGTCTAAAGCGGCACAATACATATTGATGCTCAACAACCTTCGCGTCAGCCAAAGCGATCGCACAGCAAACGTGCCAAACGTCGTGACCGACATCACACACAAAGTTGCTTCTGAAGGCGGTCTTAACACCACAGTCTTCTTCAATATGCCAGAGACAGACATGAAAGGCAACGCTTTGGACAAGAGCACCGAGCTTACAGCTACAATCATCAGTCCTGTCGAAACATTGACTGTCAGTGGCAAACCGGGTGCAAAAGTTCGCAAAAAAATTGAAACATTACAAGGCAACAACGTCATCAAAATATATGCAGAAAACAGCTATGGCGCAGGACGCACAACCGAAAGCATCGTTTATACCGGCGTTGACACTCCTGACATCGTCACAGGCATAAAATCATCTGTCAGCGAAGACAACATGACAATCCATTTGACATGGAATGCTCCGACTATAGGTATAAACGGCGGATATATCCGTCCTGACGAATTGACCTATCGCATTTGCTACTATTCCGACTATTTGGGCTGGACCGTCGATACTTCTATCGACCCTATCACGACTAATTCATTTAATTACACAATTGATAAAGGTGTGTCATTAGGAGCCTACAACATCGGTATTGTAGCAGTCAACGAAGCAGGTCAATGTCCTGCAGTAAGCTCTATCTACGTTGTTGCCGGCGAGCCATACACTCTCCCTATGGTTGAAACATTCCCTAACGGAATGGCAAGTTGCAACCCTATGCTTTCATGGACACCAACCGAGGACTACAAAGACCAAGCATGGTTTGTCGATTCTCCGGGCAAATATGCTCCTAATGCTGCTTACTCTAAAGGAAGTGCAATCGTTGGCTACGGACAATCAGCACTAAGCAAAGGTCGTCTCAGCCTTGCTAAATTCTCAACAGAAGGAGCAACAAATCCTGTCTTTACTTTCGATTATTACTTCCGAGGCATCGACTCCGACATCCTCGCATACACATACGGCATGAGCCAACCTGTGAAAATCGGCTCTACTGCCGACGATACAGAGACAAACGGCTGGGGAACAATGTCAATAACTCTTCCGGAAGAATTCCAGAACAAGAAATGGGTTGAACTTTATTTTGACGCTACATATCCTGTGGCATACACATTTGTCATCATAGGTCAATATGAAATTCGCAACATCGTTGCCAACGATTTTGCTGTGACAAGCGTTACCGGTCCGTCTTTGATAACTATCGACCAAAAAGCCAAATACGTGGCAACTGTCGAAAATGCCGGTTTCGAAACTGCAGGCACTCCATACGGTAAATGGAAAATCTACAACAATGGTCGCCTCATCCAAGAGGAATCTGCTATTCTTCCAGAATTCACTATCGAGCCGGGAGAAAAGACTACTATCGAATTTGAACTCGAACCGACAATCAACCATGTCGGTAAAATCGAAGTCGTTTACGAACTCGACGCAGAAGACATGAACAATGCCAACAATTCGGCAAGCACATTGACTGAAATCAAAAACAACAATAACACAATCGCAGTCAGCGACCTTCGTGCCACAGACTCTACCGACACGTCTATCAGCTTGGAATGGAGTGATCTTCAACTCAATTTCGGCGACGGCAGCTTCGAGGATAACACTCCATTTGAAATCACTCCGACTCTGTCTCCATTCAAAAACATTGACGGCGACGGCGCAGCTCTCAACTACTTCAGCAATTGGGCTTGCCCTAACCAAGGCGCACCTGCAGGTTGGGTGGTTTGGAACGCTCCACAAGTGAATGCTATCATGGCTTCTTACAGCGTGATTGGCGAATATCAAGCATACGACGGCGAAAACTTCCTGATTGCGATGTCTCCAATGTGGGATATGGCTTTAGGCACAGCTCCGACTGCCGACGACTGGTTGATTTCAGAAGAAATAAAAGGTGGCACTGAAGTGTCTTTCCAAGCTCAACCGATTACAAACGTTTATGGCGCTGAGACTATTGAAATCCTTGCTTCATCGACTACCGACGACATCGAAGCATTCACTCTCGTGGCTTCTTTCAAAGTCGGCGACCCTTCAAAACCGGACGACATGATCGAATGGGAAGAATGTCGTGCTACGCTTCCTGCCGACGCTCGCTATTTTGCTATTCGCTACGTCTCTAAAGACATCATGGGTATTATAATCGACGATATTCAATACACATCTGTCAACGACGGTCTTGAAGTAATCGGCTACGACATCCTTCGTGACGACATCACTATCGAAGAAAACTTTGTCGGCAATACTTACACCGATAATACTATCACCGATCGCGAAGCAATCTACAAATACAATGTCGTGCCTGTGCTCAACAACGGCTCTCGTGGAACCAAATCAAACGATGCAATTGTTTCGCCTGCCGGAATCGACAGCTCAATCTTCAACTCTGCAATCTATGCTTCAAAGGGGCTGATTATCATCAAAAACCACCTTGGCGAAAAAGTCAGCATCTCGACTCTCGACGGCAAAATCGTCTCTACATTCACGTCTGAAAGCGATTGTGCAAAAGTTGAAGTCGAACCGGGCATCTACATCGTCAAAGCAGGACGCACGACTGCAAAACTAATTGTGAAATAACCTACTTCTCATAAATAAATAATTCGTTGAAGAGGCTCCAAATGACGGGGTCTCTTCTTCTTTTGCACCTAAACTATTGCGATTATGCGAAACACAATACGATTTGTTCCGATTTAGAACAAACTATGAGGCAATCCAACCAATTCAGATGAAATATTTTTAGTACCTTTGCATGTTATAATAAACAGAGAGACTCTTAATATTTCAATAGGTCTCAATGGGACGTTTCAAATCTCTCTATTTAAATAAGAAAAACATAACAGGCATAATTCATAGATCATGAATATTTTAAGACACATAGCAATCGCAATCACTCTTGCAGCAACAATACTTCCAACGTATGCTTTGCGATTGGAGAAAATCAAATATAGTGATTTCAGCCAATGGATCTCACGCTCAATTACAGAGTCGAAGGTGCTCGGCGGGAAGACAAAGACGGTCTATGAAATCGGACCTACACAGTCGATTGCCGGCAACAAGGCGTATGCCAATCTCGGTGGCTCGCCATGGGCGACAAGCAACGTCTATGCAAAGGTGGCAGGCATCGTGAAAGCCTCCAATACGGTGACACCATACGACCGCGGCGGTGGCAACAAGTGTGTAAAAATGTCGGCGTTGATGGAGGAGGTAAAAGTGCTTGGAATCATAAATATGGACGTTATGGTGGCAGGGACAATCTTCTTGGGACGCATCTATGAGCCTATCACATCGCCAAACGGTCCGTATTCGAAAATGGAGATGGGTGTGCCTTACACGAAGCGTCCTACGGCCCTTGTCTTCGACTATAAGGTGGATATGCCAAAGACCAATTCTCGCATCAAAGCGACCGGTCTGAGCCCACAAAAAGTTCTCAACGGTCGCGACTGTGCCGAGGTGTATTGCTTTCTACAACGCCGTTGGGAAGACGCCAAGGGAAATATCTATGCACATCGTGTCGGAACAGGCAGAGAGCGCTATTACAGCTCTACCGGCTGGAAAAATGGCCACCAGATGAAGATCCATTACGGCGACATCACTAAGCAATCGTTCTATAAGTCGTGGATGGGACTTCTCCAAGGTGAAAAAGCGACATACGCCCGCAACTCTAAAGGGAAACTTGTGCCGGTGCAAGAAATCGGCTGGGACCCTGCAGACTCCACTCCTACTCATGTCATGGTAATGGCAAGCTCTGCAAGCGGCACGCCCTATATCGGCACAGAAGGGCTTACGCTCTACATCGACAACATCGCCTTCGGATTCTGACACTGACATCCATACCTATAGCGAGAGACATCCCCACCCTGTCGCTGACAGAGTAGATTCGCCAACCGGTGGTAAACGAGCGACAAGAATGCCTTTTAGCCTTTTTTGTCCTTTTAGACGTGCAGCATGAGAGATACCCCGAATGGGGTATAACTTCGATAACCGGTGGTAAACGAGCGTAGCGAGTGCCACCACCGGATTTGGCTACACACATATACACCCAACCCCGACCGGGGTTGTACACAGTCTCTACCGTCTTACATATAGCTACACACTCTCATGTATCTATGCGTGCATCCGACACGATGTACTACCCACTTCGGGGTAGTGTGACGGTGTGGTCATCTAACCACGGGTGACGCTCGCCTTACGGCTTCGCTTACCCGCGGTTACCAAAGTAAAACCCCTATCGGGGTAGCCACGACATCGCGAATGTTTACATGACAAAATCCCTACTCGTTTTTGCCCTAAACTCTCAACATTAAACACCATAGAAGCATTGCCTCCTATCGGGGTAGCCACGTCGCATCGAGCTTATACAGCGGCAGAAAAGCCCACAAAACGTTTTACGGGGTCAGATTATCCATTCCACCTCTTTGAAGGCGTAGCGATGGCAGATGCAGTCATCATCTGTCATTTTGTTCGAAGTCGCGACATTAGAGCCTGTATCATCGTTTGCAACATCCCTTTTAGCGATGTTGCCTGCTTTCGGCTCATAGATGCAGAGATGACCGGTCGGCTCTATTTCACCGACTATTCCGGGATAAATTCTTCCCGATTCCACATCACGAAATTTATAGACTTGATGATTGTTGCGCCACAGACGTCGCATGTATTTGTCGTGCATTCTTTCCAATTCATTTTTGTCTGTCAGGCGAAGAATGTTTTCTTTTATGCGTGTTCCGATTTTTTCAAGTAGAATGTCTCTATCGATGATTGTGTCGCCTTTTTCTCCACGATTAATCAGTATCTGACGCAATGAAATCGGATTCGGAGCATCGCTCAGGAATTTTGTTTGATTGACATTCAGCCCCACTCCGATTATCGTGTGCATGATTTCGCTACCCATTACGGCGTGTTCGATGAGAATACCGGCTAATTTATTGTCGCGCCAATAGATGTCGTTAGGCCATTTTATTTCGGTGAAAATTTCGAGTTCTTCGCCTATCACATCGACGATTGCGACAGCGACAGCCTCGCTCAAAGAGAATTGTCTTATCGCCGCAAATTTCTCCGGACGCATGAGCATTGTGAATGTCAGGTTCATGCCCGGTTCGGATTCCCATGAGTTTCCACGCTGACCACGACCTGCTGTCTGATTGTCGGTAGTCACTATCGTAGCCGACTCCAATTCTGCGACGTTTTTAGCCACGTATGTGTTGGTGGAGTCAACTTCTTCGAGGCGCAAGATGCTTACCATTATTCGAATGATATTATTCGTGAATTATCTTTTTCGTCAACTTTGATATATACATCGACAGTGTCGCCCGGCAACAAATCCTCGACTCTTTCAGGCCATTCGATAAGGCATAAAGCCCCGGAGTCGAAATAGTCTTCAGTGCCGATTTCGAGCGCTTCTTCGATGTCGTCAAGACGATAGAAGTCAAAATGATAGATGAGTTCGGCAGTCGTATCCGAGCGATATTCGTTTACGATAGAAAACGATGGAGAGTTTGCCGCATCATCGACGCCGAGTTGGCGGCATAGTTCGGTGATGAATGTGGTCTTACCTGCTCCCATTTCGCCGCGAAAGGCATAGACTGTTCGGTCGTCCATTGTCTCGATGAATTTGCCAACAACTTCCGGTAATTGCTCTATATTTTGAATTTTTAATTCCATGATTATCTGATGTTTATGATTATGTAATTCCGATTACTGAGGGTCCTTCCAGTCGCCGTTTTCTTTTATCAAGGCGATAAGGCGCTCAATAGCATTTTCTTGCGGGATGTTTTTTTCGACGCAAGTCTTGTTTTTGTACAGGCTCACATGACCGGCAGCCGCACCGACATATCCATAGTCGGCATCAGCCATTTCGCCGGGACCATTGACAATACATCCCATGATGCCTATTTTAAGTCCTACGAGGTGGCTTGTAGCGCTTTTAATCTGTCGGATAGTGGTCTGCAAGTCGAAAAGCGTTCTTCCACAACCGGGACAAGATATATACTCAGTGCGCGAAATTCTGAGGCGTGCAGCTTGGAGAATACCGAGGGCTATACGATTGCGCGTTTCGAGGTCAATATTTGGTGCATCAATCCATATACCCGAGCCAAAGCCGTTGAGAAGCATTGCGCCGAAATCGGCAGCAGCCATAATCTGCAATTCTTCGACAGAGTCTGTGTCGTAGCTTATCTTTATGACGACAGGGTTTGTCTTGCCGGCATTTATCAGTTCAGCCATGAAGGCTTGCAGTTCGCCGACAAAATTTTGATGATTTGAGCTGACGATTAATGGTCGGGAGTCAATGATGTTTTCTATCGGTATATCTGCACGACATTCCACCCACGAATCGGGAGCTTGCTCAATGTCAAGACCCACCACAATCGGATGCTTTACACTCTCCAACCCCGGGATGAGAGTTCTTTTAAGCATCTGAGCATCAATAGGCTTCGGCTCAACGATAGCGCTATGACCCTGACGGCGAGAGATATATTCGGCAAGGAATTTTGCCACCGGGATTTCTTCTTCGGGCTCTTCGCTAAGCGATACGCGAATTGTGTCGCCGATGCCTTCTGCCAGCAACGCACCGATGCCGACAGCGCTTTTTATGCGGCCGTCTTCGCCATCGCCGGCTTCGGTCACACCGAGGTGCAACGGATAGTCCATGCCCTCACGTTGCATTTCAGCGACAAGCAAGCGCATCGTTTCGACCATCACTACGGTGTTTGATGCCTTTATCGATATTACAATATCGTTGAAGTCCTCATCTCGACAAATACGCAAAAACTCCATGACCGACTCCACCATACCTGCCGGAGTGTCGCCGTATCTGCTCATTATGCGATCGGAAAGCGAGCCATGATTGACTCCGAGTCTGACAGCTGTTTTGTTGGTTTTGCAAAGGTTGAGGAAAGGCACCAATGCCTGACGGATTTTTTCGATTTCGGCGGCATACTCCTCATCGGTAAATTCAAGTTTTTGGAATGTGCGTGCCACATCGACGAAATTTCCGGGATTAATTCGCACCTTGTCGGTGTTTTCAGCAGCGACATAAGCCGCCTTAGGGTTAAAGTGAACATCTGCAACGACAGGGATGTCGCAACCGGCTTGTCGCAATCCTTTTCTGACTTCGCCGATGGCTGTTGCCTCACGCACGCCTTGAGTTGTCAGACGAACAATTTCGCCCCCTCGCGCGGCTATACGCATCGATTGGCTGACACATGATTCGACATCATTGGTTGAAACGTTGGTCATCGATTGCAGGCGTATCGGATTGTCGCCACCGATGCCGACATTACCAACCATTACCTCACGACTTTCGCGACGCTTATAGTTGTAGATGCTCATATCGTCGTTTATTAGTTGGTTTTGAATTTGTATTCAATCTTGGCAAGCTCTTCGTTTGCTTTGACAATTTTGTCGGTCAAAGAGCTTTTGTATGCTTCTATTTTAGATGCTATCTGATCGTCGCCGGTAGCCAAAATCTGAGCTGCGAGGATCGCTGCATTTAGCGAACCGTTGACGCCGACAGTAGCCACAGGGATGCCCGGAGGCATTTGCACGATGGCAAGCAACGAGTCAAGCCCGTCGAATGAAGAACGGATAGGCACTCCGATCACAGGCAATGATGTCAATGAAGCAATTACGCCTCCAAGGTGGGCAGCCATACCGGCAGCAGC
>JAEIGA010012928.1_pt1 | contig 12699 bp, 13 predicted proteins | sample 9270691 | NCBI WGS metagenome assembly JAEIGA01 (sample SAMN17057246, study PRJNA624740) | gut metagenome | biome: biome; isolation source: fecal sample | host: Bos grunniens | place: China: Xizang | collected 2019 | reverse complement strand
CAGCGATTATCCGCTTATTCTGTCGTCCGATCTACCTCACCTTTGGATAATCAAGCGATCTGGTTGGAGATATTTGCTTCAGGCATCAACAAAGGAAATGCCTTGGCCTGGTTGCTGAAAAAATGGAATCTCTCTTTTGAACATTGCGCCGGATTGGGCAATGATTACAACGACATCGATTTTCTAAACCGATGCAAAAAAGCCTATTTAGTGGCCAACTCGCCAACAAATCTGCATCCACACTATAAATTAGTCAAAAAAGACCAAGAAGAGGGATTTGCAGAATTTGTCAGTCAAGTGCTTTTGTGATTTTATAATATTGCGTTTTCTTGCAACAAACGCTCCATCTCTTGTTGCAGTTTTCGAGCCTCTTCACCGGCACGCACTGCAAATTGTTCTGTCTTATCAGCAAAAATAATTCCTCGAGAGGAGTTCACGATTAACCCACAGTGTGAGTTTATACCATATTTCACCACCTCTTCCAAACTACCTCCTTGCGCTCCCACTCCGGGTACCAATAAAAAATGGTCAGGGATGAGGGTACGGATTCCTTCCAACATCTCCGCTTTGGTGGCTCCAACCACATACATCATATTTTGGGCATTCCCCCACTCTTGGGATTTTTTTAGCACCTTTTCATACAGTTTTTCATGCTCATCTGCAAAAAATTGAAAATCAAAGGCTCCTTTGTTAGAGGTCAATGCCAATAAAATTACCCATTTCCCCTCGTATTGCAAAAAAGGAGTAACAGAGTCCTCTCCCATGTAAGGAGCCACCGTAATGGAATCAAAATCTAACGCCTGCAAAAAAGCTTTGGCATACATCTGGGAGGTATTTCCGATATCTCCCCGCTTGGCATCCGCAATGGTAAAAATTTCAGGATAGTTTGTTTTGATGTATTTCACTGTCTTCTCCAAACTCAACCACCCTTCAACTCCTCGACTTTCATAAAAAGCGATATTCGGTTTGTAAGCGATAGTTACCTCTGCAGTTGCATCAATGATTGCTTTATTAAACGCCAAAAGTGGATTTTCTTCAGTTAAAAGATGTTGTGGAATCTTTTTGATATCTGGATCAAGACCTACACAAAGGAATGAACCTTTACGACGTATATTCTCAACTAATTCAGTTCTTTTCATAATCTTTATTTTAGTTTAGAGTTCACTTTCTTTTAATTTCTCAGCGTTTTCAGCAATGATAAGTTGGTCTATACAACTTTGAATATCACCATCTACAAATGCCTGTAGATTGTAAATTGTATAATTTATACGGTGGTCTGTAATACGCCCTTGTGGATAGTTGTATGTGCGAATTTTTGCTGAACGGTCACCAGTTGAAACCATTGTTTTACGACGAGAGGCAATGTCATCAATATATTTTTGATGCTCTTTATCGTAAATAAACGTACGTAGGCGACTTAATGCACGCTCCTTATTCTTTGGTTGGTCGCGAGTTTCTGTACATTCAATAAGAATTTCTTCAGATTCTCCAGTATTTGGATTCTTCCACATATAACGAAGACGTACACCCGATTCTACTTTATTTACATTTTGACCACCAGCTCCACCACTTCGGAATGTATCCCACTTGATTTCACCTTCATTGATTTCTACATCAAAAGCTTCGGCTTCGGGCAACACTGCAACTGTTGCAGCTGATGTGTGTACACGACCTTGAGTTTCAGTTGCTGGCACACGTTGCACACGATGCACACCACTTTCATATTTTAATGTGCCATATACGCCTTCGCCACTCACAGCCATCACAATTTCTTTGAAACCACCGGCAGCACCTTCGCTGAAACTTGTGATTGCCACATTCCAACCTTTTGACTCACAATATTTGCTGTACATCTTAAACAAGTCACCAGCAAAGATTGCAGCCTCATCGCCACCAGTACCTCCACGAATTTCAAGGATAGCATTTTTGCCATCTTCTGGGTCAGCAGGAATTAGGAGCAATTTAATCTCTTCTTCAAGTTTTGGCAATTCAGCATTGGCACTATCAAGTTCCTCTTTTGCCATTGCACGCATATCATCATCGTTCTCTGTATCAAGAATTTCGCGAGCTTCTTGAATATTTCCTAATAAGTTACGATAACGACGTGTTGCCCCAGTTAATTTTTCAAGATCTTTATATTCTTTTGTAAGTCGCACATAACGTTTCATATCAGCAATTACCGAAGGGTCAGTGATAAGCGTACTAACCTCTTCAAATCGAGCTTCAATGCCGTCAAGGCGAGATAATAATGATGTATCAGCCATAAAATGTTTAATTTTCTACAAAGTTACAAAATTTAATTGAGAGTTGGGGTTAATACTCCATAAAAATGGGTGTTTTACACAATATTATATAGAATTATCTGTACCTTTGCACTAAATTAGTAGAAAAGTATATGGAAAATTTACCTCAAGACCCATTTATATTATTCAGTTATATAAACACTAAATTGCGCGATAATTATGCGTCGCTCGACATACTTTGCGAAGATTTAGGAATTAACAAAGATGAGTTAATTAAGAAGTTGTCAACTATAGGAATGTTGTATGATGCAACACTCAACAAATTTATGTAAAATTAATCTCAAATTTCTTGCAATCACTCAACAAAGAGCGTAACTTTGCATTGAATGGAAGACTACATAAAAGAATTAAACCAACAACAGCAAGATGCTGTACTATATCTCGATGGCCCTCAATTGGTTATTGCTGGAGCCGGCTCGGGAAAAACACGCGTACTCACTTATAAGATAGTACACTTATTAAACCATGGTTATGAGCCATGGCGAATTTTAGCATTGACATTTACCAACAAGGCCGCCCGTGAAATGCGAGAACGCATTGAGAGCGTTGCCGGAGGAGCTACTGCATCAAAATTGTGGATGGGGACATTTCACTCCATTTTTGCGCGCATACTTCGCATAAATGCTGAACGATTAGGATTTAAAAGTGATTTTACCATCTACGATAGTGCCGACTCTAAAGCCTTGATCAAATCAATCATGAAAGATTTGGGCATAGAAAATAATACAAATAGCACTCATAACCCATATAATATCTCATTTGTATCAAACGCAATATCTATGGCTAAGAATGCTCTCATATCTCCTACCGCTTATGCCAATAACAAAGAGATTATAGATGCAGATCGCCGAGCAATGCGTCCACGAATGGCAGAAATATATCGAGGGTATTGCCATAGATGTTTTGTCGCTGGAGCAATGGACTTTGATGACTTGCTTTACTATACAAATGTATTGTTGCGCGATAATCCCGATATACTCCGACATTATCAAGAATATTTCCGTTATGTGCTTGTTGATGAGTATCAAGACACCAATTTTGCTCAACACTTAATTATATCACAACTCACACGAGAAAGCCACAACCTTTGTGTTGTAGGCGATGATGCTCAAAGTATATATTCGTTTCGCGGTGCAAACATACGCAATATTCTTAATTTGCGAAATGCATATCCCGATTTGAAAATTTTCAAATTAGAGCAAAGCTATCGCTCTACTCAAACAATTATTAATGCAGCAAATTCCCTTATTGAAAAGAACTCTGAGCAGATAAAAAAACAAGTATTTTCAAAGAACGACACAGGCTCTAAAATCGATGTAGTTCAAAGTTTTAGCGACTACGAAGAGGCGTTCTTGGTGGCCAATCGCATTTCGCAAGTAAAAATGCAAACTCACGACAGTTATGATGAGTTTGCCATATTATATCGCACCAATGCGCAATCGCGTATTCTTGAAGAATCGTTACGCAAACGCAATATCCCCTATCGCATCTATGGAGGACTTTCGTTCTACCAACGCAAAGAGGTAAAAGATGCTATTGCCTATTTCCGCCTATCTATCAATCCAAACGATGATGAAGCATTAAAACGCATAATCAATTTCCCAACTCGAGGCATTGGTGATACAACTGTTAACAAACTCATCAGATGTGCTATTGATAACAAAACAAGCATTTGGAATGTTATTAACAATTTAACACAATTCAATCCTAGCGTCAATTCAGGAACAGCAAAAAAACTAATTGCATTTCGCGGCTTAATTCAATCATTTATTGAATTAAACAACAATGGCAATAATGCCGAAGAGGTTGTCAAACGAATTATTCGCGAAACCCAACTTTTAAGCATACTTCTTTCTGATAACACCCCAGAAAATATTTCAAAACAAGAAAACCTTCATGAGTTGCTTAATGGTGCTAAAGAATTTGTATCAAACAAACTCGAAGAAGGTAATACCGAGAATATTTCTCTCACCGATTTCCTTACTGAAGTTTCACTCGCAACCGATCAAGATACTCAAGATGAGGAAAATGGAGAACAAAAACTCAAGTTGATGACCGTACACGCGGCTAAAGGATTGGAATTTAACAATGTATTTATTGTTGGCGTCGAAGAAGGTTATTATCCTTCAGGTAAAAGCGAACTAATCCCATTCTCTGAAGTAGAGGAAAATCGACGCTTATTATATGTTGCGATTACTCGCGCAAAAAATAATTGCATGATTACATATGCTCTATCTAGATTATTATATGGTCAAACTACAGCATGCTCCCCATCTAGTTTTATTAAAGATATTGACACTAAATATTTGAATCTCTGTTCGGGAACAGCAATTAGCGGTAATAATTCTTTCACAAATCCTGTGGATAATTATCGCAAATCATTCCATTCCGAAACAAAGACATACTACGCACCTCGCAATTTGAAACCACTAAAAAATACGAATGGGACATCTGCTTCTTCAAGAACTATCCCGTCGGGAAATCCATCATATAGCGACATTCACAAGGCTGAAAACCTCTCGGTAGGAATGATTATTGAACATCAACGATTTGGCACTGGTAAAATTACTACAATTGACACATCTTCAGCCGATGCGCGCATCATTGTGGAATTTGCCAATACTGGAACAAAAACATTATTACTCAAATTTGCTCACTTTAAGATTATAGGATAATGAAAATCAACGAAATATCTACTCCGTTTTATATTGTATATGAGGATCGCCTTCGTCGCAACCTCGAACTCATTAATAGAGTTAAGCGCGAGGCTGGAGTGAATATCATCATGGCATTCAAAGCCAACGCATTATGGCGTACATTCCCTATCATTAAGGAATATTGCACAGCCTCAACTGCAAGTTCACTTAACGAAATGGATTTGGCTCTCGATTGCTTGGGTGATGAGGTTCACTCATATTGTCCTGCATATACCCCATTGACCATAAATCGCTATCTTGAAGGTAGCACTCATATCACATTCAACTCTCTCAATCAGTGGGAACGCTTTAAGAATGATGTAATCACTCATAATTCAACCGAAGGTAAACGCCATGTATCACCTGGAGTGCGTGTAAATCCACAATGCTCGGTAATTGAAACCGACATATACAACCCAGCGTTACCAGGCTCTCGATTTGGTGTTACTGCCGATATCATTGGCGATAAACTCCCCGAAGGAATCGAGGGTATGCACTTTCATGCACTTTGCGAATCTACATCATACGATTTAGCCAAAGTGCTTGAGGCTTTTGAAGAACAATTTGGCAAATATTTGCCTCAAGTGAAATGGGTAAACATGGGGGGCGGTCATCTTATGACTCGTAAAGGATATGATGTAGAGCATCTTATTTCACTACTTAAAGAGTTTAAAAGCAAATATCCATGGCTTGAAGTAATACTTGAACCAGGAAGTGCATTCACTTGGCGCACAGGCGATTTGATTACATCGATTGTTGATGTGGTAGAAAATCAAGGTGTCAAAACAGCAATCATTGATGCTTCATTTGCTTGCCACATGCCCGATTGCCTTGAGATGCCTTATCAACCCAAAATTACAGAAAGCGTAGATGTCGATTCTTCGCTTCCAACATATCGCCTTGGTGGCAATTCATGCCTAAGTGGTGACTTTATCGGCGACTGGAGTTTTGAAAAGCCTCTCGAAATTGGAGATAGGCTGACTCTTGAAGATATGAATCATTATACTACCGTTAAAACTAACATGTTTAACGGTATTCAACACCCCTCTATAGTGTTATGTCGCACTGACGGAGAATGTGAATATCTGCGACAATACACCTACGAAGATTATAAATCACGAATGAGTTAACCTCTATATAATTTTAACATTAAAACTAATCACTATGCCTCGTTTTTCTATAATAATCCCAGTATATAATCGCATTGATGAAGTACGCGACTTAATGGAAAGTCTTTCTCATCAATCATGCAAAGACTTTGAAGTTGTAATTGTTGAAGATGGGTCTTCAGCACCATGCAAAGATGTCGTTGAGGAATATTCCGACAGAGTTAATGCCACATATTATTATAAGGAAAATGAAGGACGTTCGATTGCACGCAACCATGGGCTTGAACGTGCCAAAGGTGATTATTTTATCTTTTTTGACTCAGATTGCGTCATCCCCCCCGATTATTTCAAGACTCTATCTGATGCTCTTGATAAAAAACCTCTTGATTGCTTTGGTGGTCCTGATGCTGCACATGAATCATTTAGCACAACTCAAAAAGCAATCAATTATTCTATGACCTCATTCCTCACCACTGGTGGGATTCGTGGAGGAAAAGTGCAATTAGAAAAATTTGTGCCACGCACATTTAACATGGGATACTCTCGTAAGGTATATGAAAAAGTTGGGGGATTCCGTGAAATGTTCTCTGAAGATATCGACATGAGCACTCGCATTCGCCAGGCTGGGTTCTCTATAGGATTGATTCGCGAAGCTTATGTGTATCACAAGCGCCGCGTGAACATGAAATTATTCACACGCCAAGTATATGTATTTGGCATGTCGCGCATCACACTAAAACTTCTATATCCCGACTCTCTTAAATTAGTACATACACTCCCAGCGGTGTTTGTAATCGGGTCGGTGGCTCTTATACTCCTTTCTCTACTTTGGAAATGGTGGTGCATTTTGCCATTGGCAGCATACCTATTGGCAATATTTATTACTGCCTTATTCTCAACTAAATCTCTCATCATTGCCATTAAGGCAGTGCCTGCAAGCATCTTGCAATTATGTGGATATGGTTGGGGGTTTATCAAAGCATTCACCACTAAAATTCTTTTGCGCCGTGGTCGCAACATTGAAGAAGAAGTGGCAATTAGAAAGGGTAAATAACACGATATGGACAACCAACTAAAAGATCCCGAAAATCGCTTCTTGGGTCGCATTGCCGACCTTGACGAAGGGGATAAACCCCGTGAGAAGGCGCTCACACAAGGTATTCGTTCTTTAAGTAATGCCGAACTGCTTGCCATTATCTTTGGCAGTGGATTGCCTGGCAAGTCGGTAATATCTATGAGCCAAGAGGTACTTGCTTCATGCGACAATCGTCTTTCGCGATTGAGTCGCATGTCAATCCACGAAATGAAAAAGAGTTTCAAAGGTGTTGGCACTGCCAAAGCCATTTCACTTGCGGCTGCTTTTGAATTAGGATTACGCACACGCGACGAAGATGCGGCACTCGATCCACAAATAAAATGTTCGACCGACATATATAACATAATGCGCGCCAAACTTGAACGCCTTGAATATGAAGAATTCTGGGTGCTATACCTATCTCGCAGCAATCGTGTTATATACGAAGAGTGTATGAGCAAAGGTGGGGTTTCGGGGACAGTAACCGACATTAGGCTAATCTTAAAACGCGCCATTGAGTTACTCGCTTCGGGTATTATACTCGTTCATAATCACCCCTCAGGCAATCTACGCCCAAGCCCCGACGATGACCGCATTACAACCAAGGCAAAGGAAGCTGCCAAACTACTTGACATCAATGTTCTTGATCATCTGATCATCACACCCACCAGTTATTTCTCATACAACGATAACGGACGACTTTAATTAATGCGGAGTGAGAAATGCGTAATTAACGCATCGAGATTCTTTATTTCTTTTACACTTCTTTTATTACATTTTTAAGAAATGTTTCGCGATTTTCTCGTAAGCCATGGGCAGTTTTCTCACAATTAAGCCATTTCACACCAGTTATACCTACCGAATTGAGTACAAATGAGATAAGTGTATCCTCTATAAAATGACGATATAAAGCCGTTGGACCTTGCGACGTAGTAACTAATAATGTACGACTAATATCAAACGCAGGTAGCATAGCCCCTTCATTAGAATAATTATAGGCTACACCTTTTAACAACACTTTATCAAGGAAACCTTTGAAAATCGCTGGCATCATTCCCCACCATATAGGGAAAATAATAATTAACTCATCACTACCTTGAAGCATTTCTCCATACTTTGCCACTATCGGATCGGCAGCTTCTCCCCTATTATATAAAGCCAAATCAGCAGTCGTCATCGTGGGGTTAAACCCATCTTTTACAAGGTCAATTACTTGAAAAGATCTCACTTCATCGCACAATTTCTTCTCAATACCATCTAAAATTGCCCGATTAAAACTCCCCTGCCACGGATGTGAATAAATTAAAGTTGTCATAATCCAATATACCATTAAAGTTACATTGCTATAACACGTTTATAATGCAAATTGTTTGTCAAATCTTGCACTTATAGGTCTTATATGCTACCATGTCCAATAGCCAAATTATGGCAAAACTATAACTTTTTAATTATCTTCATTTTTATGTCTCTTTTTTTCTAATTTTAACACATTTATTTTAACACATTATTTTCTTTTTCGCTACCTTTGCGTGTAAGATTAACACATTAACATTAATTTCATAATAAACACATACACTTTAAACTTTTTGATTGATTAATTTATGAGCAAAATTTTGATTATTGGCGTTGGTGGCGGAGGCATTAACGCAGTAAAACGGATGAAGGAGGTTGGAATTCCTGATGCTAATTATATCTGCATTGAATCACATGGTAACGATTCTGACAGAAAACCTGGCGACCTACCCTATTATGATTTGTGGGAAATGAATGGAAGACCTAACTTACCACCTGGAAGTCGTTCCAACATATGGCGAGAATTTGCCGAAAATGTAGAAGACGAAATCGGAAAAATCATTGAAGATAATTTAAAAGATTAGTTTTGATTCACAGGTTATTGTATAACTAAATTTTATAACAAACAAAATGAACTTCTAAAATATGAAAAAACTATCTTTTGCACTCGTTGCATTGGCGCTTCTATCATTTGGAGCGTGCAATTCTACCACAGAATCGAATGGTCAGGCTGACTCATTGGCCAAAGTAAATGATTCATTAGCCAATGTTCATCCATCATTATTAGATGATGACCCATGGAATGACACTACCGAATACACACCCGAAACATTTAAGAATTGTTGCGACACATTGGTTGGAAATTTCAGTGGCAAAGGTGTTGACACTCTCATTGCCGAACCAATAGGTCAAAATACAATGCTTAAAAATTTCAAAATTTCAAGTAAGAATGGGACTATACCACCACTATATCTTGAAGAAATATACGGAATATGGATGGTTCCTGAAGGTGATCTTGATGGCAATGGCACCGAAGAATTTGGAATATTTTGGGATTCACCAAGTAGTACTTGGAGTGCATATCAAGTTTACACTTGTATAGATGGATTATGGCATTTGATGGTTTCTACAACTCGATGGCTTCATCATGTAGATGAAGGGTTTACACTTGATAACGCCGTCAAATCATCTAATAGAAAAGGCTATATCACAGTTCTTGAATCACAAGGATGTGAAGATTTTTACATTGAAACAAAAAAAGTAAAAGTTAACCCCCAACCAATACCCAAAGGAATCGTTCATTTTGCAAGAATTGTCGAATAAAACGACCTTGCTTACAACAAAACTTTTCTCTAAAAACAAAACTATATCAACAATTTTCTAAAAGGATGAAAAAACTCTCTTTTGCACTCGCTGCATTAGCGCTTCTATCGTTTGGAGCGTGCAATTCTACTACTGAATCGGATAGTCAAGCTGACTCATTGGTCAAAGTAAATGATTCATTAGCCAATGTTCACCCATCATTATTAGATGATGATCCTTGGAATGATTCTACTGAATACACACCAGAAACATTAAAAAAATATTGCGACACATTGGTGGGCAATTTCAGTGGCAAAGGCATGGACACTCTTATTGCTGAACCTATTGGTCTAAACACGACTCGTAAGAATTTCAAAATTTATAGTAAAAACGGAACCACTCCCCCACTATATATTGAAGAAATATGGAACATTATGATGATTGACGAAGGTGACCTTGACGGCAATGGCACCGAAGAATTTGGATTCAGTTGGACATTAGAAGTTGGCAACTGGAGATCCTATCATGTTTATACTTTCATCGATGGCTCATGGCATGAGATGGTTTCTACTACACAATATATGGGTCATTGGGAAGAAGGGTTTACATATAGTAGCGCTGTGAAACCTGCCAAAAGAAAAGGTTATCTCAGAGTCCTCGAATCGCATGGTGGAGAAGATTTTTACATTGAAACAAAAACAGTAAAAATTGATTCTCGACCAATACCAAAAGGGATTGTTCATTTCGGGGAAATCGTAGAATAATCTTATTCTTTTTCGACAATAAGTTCTCTCAAAATGAAACTAACTCACAAACAAATATTGTGCGCTATATTAACACCGATAATCGCAGTAATTATTGCGATTATCGGGTGCTATACAATTGTAGGATACATGGCATGGGGCAAAACATTTGACAACACTGCCGACATTCCTCATCGCCCAGTGGGACTTTTGCTTGGCACATCCCCTCGTGTACCTAATGGTGATCCCAATTTTTATTACATCAATCGCATTACTGCAACTGCCAATCTTTACAAGGCAAATAAAATTGACAAAATCATCGCAAGTGGTGGGGATTATTCTTCTCGCCTAAGTGGAGGATATAACGAATTGATTGCCATGCGCGATTCACTCGTGGCGCATGGGGTTCCCGATAGTGTTATAATTCTTGATTACGATGGAACACGCACACTTAACTCTATCGTAAAAGCCAAAGAGATTTATGGGGTAGATTGTATTACTATTATTTCACAAGAATACCACAATGAACGGGCAATATTCCTCGCTTCTCAAAATGGAATTGACGCTATTGGCTACAATGCCAAACCATCACACATAATAACCAAACGCATAAAAAACGAAGGTCGAGAGTTCTTTGCCCGAGTGAAATTATTCGTTGATGTAATATTAGGTGAAAAACCTAAATTTGAGGCAAAAGAGAAATAAAATATCCTATTTATTTTCTTAACTTTGCAGTTGATAATAATTATGTGCAATGGTTACTGAATTGAGTGAGAATATAATAAAGTGGATTGATGAACATCGCAATGATGATACAACTAAGTTGAGGTTGAGTTGTCGCAAGAAAGACGATGCCTCAAATTATGAGTATGCCATAATGCAGATTGAATGCCGAAAAAAAACTGCAAAAAAATTGCACAATACGCTTAAATCACCTCACTTTATTTTTCCTACTACCCTTTCTGCCGAGCAATGCACATCAGACGACCTTGCCGAGTTTCACTCAACATTAATAAAGGAGGGAGAAACAATACTTGACATGACCTCTGGTCTTGGCATTGATGCTTTTCATCTTGCACAAAAGGCTAAACATGTCACTGCAATTGACCTTAACGAAGATGTAGCACAAGCGTTGTCAATAAATGCAACGGCTCTAAATGTAACTAATTTCACCGGCATTAATACTGATAGTGTAGAATACCTCAAAAACTCTACCGAGCATTTCGATACAATCTTTATAGACCCTGCTCGTCGTGGCGATGGAGGGAAACGATTGTTTGCCCTATCGGATTGTCAACCTAATGTAGTAGAATTACTCGACCTCATAAAGCAACATTGCAACAAACTCATTGTCAAAGCATCGCCCATGCTTGACGCGACTCAAGTGTTGCGAGAATTACCCGAAACGACTGATTTGTATGCCATAGGCACTCGCCAAGAATGCAAAGAATTGGTAGCCGTTCTCGACTTTAAGAATCACAAAGAAGTCCCTACTCTTCATTGCATTACCGAGCGAATTGACTTCACATTCACTCACGAAACAGAGGCAAACGCTATGGTTCAATATGGCAATATCTCAGAGGATATGTATATCTATGAACCATACCCTGCTGTAATGAAGATGCAGCCATCTAAGACCCTATCACAACAGTACAATGCAATAAAATTACATCAACATACACACTTGTATGCTTCTGCCCAAATAATTGCTGATTTTCCAGGCGTTTGCTATAAGATTGAACGCATATATCCGTTTTCATCACGCACAATAAAAGAGATTACAAAAGATTATCCTCGTGCAAATGTGGCTGTGAGAAATTTTATATTGAGCGCCGATGAACTTCGCAAAAGATTAAAAATAAAAGACGATAACAAGTATCGTCTTTATGGTGTAACAGTTGCAAATGGCGACCGATTATTAATTATATCTACTCCAATCTAAACTTTTTCAAACATTCGAGCCATCGCTCGTTTGTCTTCTCGTTCCTTAATAGATTGGCGTTTGTCGTATTCTTTTTTACCACGACCAAGTCCAATCACCAATTTAGCATATCCGCGTTCGCTAATAAACAATTTTAGTGGCACGATTGTAAAACCAGCCTCTTTACCATCCTTTTCAAGACGTCTAATTTCTTTGCGATTGAGCAATAATTTACGATCACGACGCTGTTCATGATT
>JAEIGA010012927.1_pt1 | contig 12700 bp, 8 predicted proteins | sample 9270691 | NCBI WGS metagenome assembly JAEIGA01 (sample SAMN17057246, study PRJNA624740) | gut metagenome | biome: biome; isolation source: fecal sample | host: Bos grunniens | place: China: Xizang | collected 2019 | reverse complement strand
GCGGCCGGAAACTCCGAATAGACGGCGGCAAAAATCTCCCGGCCGCGCCGCCGCGCAAGTTCGGCGGCTTCGGCGTAGGAACCGTCGCCGTCGCACAGATGGAACTGGCGGCATGAACGGTAGTCTTCGTTGTCCATCGACACTCCGACAAGCCCGCAGTCGCGGGCGATCGCCGCGGCGATGCGCACCTTGGAGGCGTACCCAGCCCAGAGCGCGTCGTCCTTCCAGTCGTAACGGTTGCGCGGACAGCGGATCGCCGCGATGAACGAATGGGAAAACTCCGGCATCCTGCAAAGCTTTCTGAGCGCCGCTTCATCGGCGGCGAACGCCTCGCGCTTCCACGGCGGATCTTCGGCGATGCGGTTCGCGCAGATTTTCGTGCCGTCGGCCAGCGTTCCGTAAATCGTGAAATTCGCACCGGCGATCCCGCAGCCGCGATAACTCTCGGCATGTTCGGCGATCACCGCCGGAGGCGTATAGATGAATTCCCAGCCCAATGCGACGCACTTCTTGCCCTGCTCCGGAGCAAGCGCCTGCACCGCCGCCAGCAACAATGCCAACTTTATCATCCGATTGATCCTTGTTTTAAAATCCGCCGCCGATCGGCGATCAAAGCGGCCCCGTGCTGCAGGAAATCGCCTTTCCCGCCCGCCCGAAACTGTTCACCGGCACAACCGAAAATTTCGTTTTTCCGGCGGCGAGCCCTTCCGCCGCGAAAACGCAGCGCGTCGGCTCCTTCGCGGCCTTGCGGACCGGAGCGCGGTTGAAGCCCTGCGCCAGCACACGCTTTTCAACCTTGACCACTCCGGAGACGGCGGTGACATTGTAATACAGCGCTCTCGCGCCGTCGCGCCCTTCGGCCTGCGGAATCACAAGTTCATAGGCTTTGCGCTCGACCGCTTCGATCACTTCCTTCTCATTCTTCCGGTTTCTGCCGCCGCGGTTTTTGGCGAAGGTCTCTCTGACCGTCAGAACCGCGTTCGCGGCGAACTGCGGAGCGGAGACTTTTTTGGCTCTCTCGGCGAACGCGAACGGCTTGGATTCCGCGGCCGGGAGCGGCATCACCCAATCGGGTCCGAGCTCAACGGCATTATTTCCGACGAATTCGCGCCGCTGGACGCGGATGCAGTCGCCGTAAACCCGCCACAGCATGCCCTGACTGCAATTGCGCGTATCGATAATCGGCATCAGCTTGCGCGCGTTCGCCGCCCAGTCGCCGCGATTGTCGTTCTCGCATCCGCCGGACCCGATAAACTCTCTGGGCGTACTCGTATAATACATCGAGCCCGTCCCGACCGACGTGAACGCCCCCTGCCAGATCGAGAGTTCATCGGTGAGCGACAAATGGGAGTGCCCGGAAAACGCGATGGCGTTAGGGTAGGCCGAGAGTTCCTTCGTAACGATCCCGGTATCGTGCCCGCCCGCCCACGAGCCGTAGCAGGTGTCTTTCGGATGCGGATGCTGGAAATAGAAAAACGGCAGCTTCGGATCCAGCGATTTCCCGTGCTCTGCCATGAACGGAACTATCCGTTCGAACTTGCACCGGGCGAACCAGCCCTGACGATCCCAATGCTGACCGATGAAGGGATAGCCGTTTATCTTCTTCATGTAGATCGGTTCGTAAGGCTCATGCAGGAAGCGTTCCCAGTATTTCGCGAACTCGCGCTTCATGAAGTTATCCTGCTTGTGGTCGTTTTTGTGACAGCCTTCCCAATCATGATTGCCGAACACGAAAAGTTTCTCCACCTTCCTGCCGTCCGGGGCTCGGTCGCCGGGGAACACCTCGAACCAGGTATCGGCGAACGCCTGAAACTGCTCGACAAAACCGTTGTCGGCGAGATCGCCCGTGATCATCACCCCGTCAACCCCCTGCAGACGGAACCATTCGAGGGCATGGCGGAAATACGCGCAGCGCTCGCGCCAGTTCTCCGCCCCCGCATACGCCCGGATGTGCACGTCGGAAAGAACTCCGAACGAAACCTTTGGCTTCCCGCCCGGACTGAAGGACGGAGCCGCCGCAAGCCTCAACCCTCCGAAAGCGCCCAACGACGTCAAGCCGCCTATGAAAAACCTCCGAGTCATCAGATCCTCCTCTATCTTAAAATCACGTTTATGCCGTTGAACGACGGCCAATACTGATAGCATCCCACATCGGCCGAGCCGTCGCGCAAACGCGGTCTGCCCGCATAATCGACACCGTCGGACATCCAGTTCATGACCAGCCCTTTGCCGCAGAGCGGGGAGAAGCGGCTCGGCATCAGCGGATGTTCGCCGCGATTGCGGAAGCGGGCATTGGCTATCGGCCCGACTTTCTGGCACTCGCTGTCCTCAAAACCTTCGGCTTTGGTGACTCCAGAGTAATCGGCCTTGCCGTACGCGCAGTTCAAGAGCGCCACATAAGATGATATCTTGTTGAAATCCCTGACATCTCCGAGGCTGTTTGCCGTTTCGCCGTAAACAAAAACGGAATTCACGAATTTGATCGCTTTTGATGCCGAGGCATAGCGGGCAAGGTAAAGATAGCGGTTGTCCACGAAGGAACAGTTTTCAACTCTTGACGTAACCCCCTCAACCGCGGGAAAGAAAAGCGCCGGATTCGCATACCCGGTATCCGGAAGCGCAGTCCAGGTGCAATTGGTGACCAGGCAATTGCGTATCAGCCCGCCGACGCCGAACATGTAGGCGTTTATCGCTTGATGACCTTCGGGATAGGCGACATTGCCCACCGCCCGCGGGATTCTGTCGTTTCTGAGCCCGTGGATTACGCACGAAACAATCGAAGTGGCCATAAGGCTCGTGTCGGCGATTTCGCAATTCTTAACCAGCGAAGCGGCATACACCGCCGAGCAGGAATTATCCCTGAAAATGCAGTTGACCGCGCTGCCGCCGGCCAGGCCGCCTCCAGCTCCCCCGCCATTCATGTCGAGCGCCGTTCCCGTGGCCACATTGTGCGCGACGAAGCAGCCCTCAAGCGAGGATTGGCACGCCCCGCCGCCGCTGTGGGCTTTGTTGTAGACATTGGTCGAATTTCGCACCAGTATGCAGTCGCTCACACCGCCGCCACGATAGCAGACATTGCTCGCGACCAATGACGCCTCGACGAGCTCGGCAGCGTAAATGCCGCCGCCGGAAGGAATATTCTTGCCTTCTTTCTCCAGCTTCTCCGTCCGGTTGGACACCACCGTGCATCCGACGACCGTGCCGCCGTAGATCGCACCTCCGTGCCACGGCGCGACGTTGCCGTAGAAAAACGAATTGGAGACCGTACATTCACGCGTTCCCCCTCCGCTTGCGGAAGTAGCCGTGTTGCGCCAGAATTCGCACCCTTCAACGACGCTTTTCCAGTGCGCACCGGCCACAACGCAACCATATGGAGCCTTGTTGTCGTAAAAGTCCGAATCGATGACCCGACTGCTGGTGACAAGGCACACGCCGGAATTCGAGGATTCGGCGACATTGTTCGAGAACACACAGCGGTAAAGCGTAGTGCGGTCGCAACACATAGACTCCGAAGTCTGAGCGTTGTTGCCGTAAAAAACGGAATCGTACACAGCCCCATAACGATTATTGAAAAGCCCTGCGACAGCACCTCCGCGCAACGCAGCCTTGTTGCCGGTAAAGACGCAGTTCGATACGCTCGCGCCGCTTGAAATAAAGAGAACCGCACCACCGGAACGGTAATTGGCGCCGGTTATGTGAGCGGCGGAAGCATTGCCTCCGCACACCGTGATATCATGAAGCGCAGTTCCGGTTTTTGTAAGGTTGAACATCCGATAATCCGAACCCTCGGCTTTGATAACGACGTCTTCGGGCTTTCCTGTCGCTCCAACAAGCTTAAGGTTCTCTTTATCTAGGACCAATAATGAATGTCCGTAACCAGACTGCGACATAGGAGCCTGATCTCTGGAAAGCGAGGAAACATCGTAAACGCCCTTTGCCAGCAGAATGACATCACCGGCGGCCGCATTCTTCAAAGCATTCGTCAACGATGTCACATCGTTCACGTCGATTGGTTCGGCGCCACAAGTCAGAATACTTACGACTGCAATGGAACAAAGAAATGATTTCATGGCAATATGGATTCCTTTCTTTTTCAGCGAGCGAAAATCCACACATTTCCGTTCGCATCGCGAATAGTACCAAATAGGTCCGTTTCGCGCAATGACCAAACGGATTTAATTCTCACCACAACCGTTTACCGCCGGATTTTTATAAATATCGCGAAAAGCCATAAGGCTTTTGGGGCCCCACGGATTCTATTGTCTTAAAGACCTCCGATTTTTTAGCGAACCGGGATCTTTTTAGCCGGTTTCTTCCAGGGAAGTACGCGCATGAGGAAAGTCTTCGCGGGAACGAGATGCGTCCAGGCGAACGCCTGCTCGCATTCATCGCACGGCGTTACCTTCCGACGCACGGTTCTGCCGTCGATCTCCGCCCGCGCAAAAACCTCCACCGGACGACAGTCGATCTTTTCCCGGACGCGATACTTCAGTTCAGCGGTGATTCTTTCAACTCCGCCGGTAAAAACATTGTTTTTCGCGGAAATCTTTTTAGGGAACTCCAGTGTGACGTCGCCGGTGAAACCGTCCTTTCTGTCGATGATGAAATCGACTTTCCGCGTTCCGCCACGATAGAGCGGAAGAACGGACCTCGCCGAATAGACCCTGAAATCGCGCTTCGGCTCACGCACGGCAAGCTTCCAGAAATACCCTGCGCCGCCGTGACCCGTCCTGTCGCTTATCTCGGCCGTATAGCGCCCGCTCTCGGCGAAATCGTACCGCCCCGCAGGATCGCACTCCGCCTGCGGGATCGTACCGGTGAAAATCTTGTTCGTCACATCGTCCCAGACGGCGAGAACCTTGCCGTCCGATTCCCTGCGCAGCGTAAGCACCGCGTCGAGCGGCGACCCCTTCGCGCGCGCCGCAACTTCGAAAACGCGGGGCCCCGGAGCGTCGACGGCAAAAGAACATTTTGAAACGGCTCCCGGCTTCGGGACGACGCCGCGGAAAATTCCGCCTTCCCCGTTCTCCGCGTTCCGGGCGGCGGGGCGGGCGGCGGCTGACGGAACGGCGCACGGCGAAACGGATATCGCATAGACAAAGTCCGCTCGTCCGCGGTAAAGAACGTCATGGATCTCAACCGTGTAAACACCGGATTTTTTCGGCCTGAAATCAAGTACCGGATCAGGACGGAACCTTGCGCGGTCGTCGGCCGAGGCGACAACCGCGCCCTTTCCGTTGCGGACGACGATCACGGGATTGAAAAACCCCGGCACGGCATCTCCGATATACGGCTGAAGTTCACGCGCCGTCACCTTGAAACGGTATTTAACCGTCTCCCGGAGCCGAAGACGGAACGAATCCGTCTCGCCCGGCATGATCTGGCCGTCGAGAACGACGCCGCCGTCGGACACTTCGACCGTCTCCGGCTCCGCCGCCGGCCGGCGGGGCGGCTTGTAAAGCGGCTCGGCGACGCGCTTAGCCTTCGACACGAGAAACGGACGCGGAGCGGAAATCCCGTTACCGTCCCAAAGCCACGCCGAACAGACTCCCGGCTTGACGTCCGGCGCGGCGGCGAGCGTGACGATGGTCATTTGGCTCAGCGACGGAGAACTCTGAAGAGTGTTGCGAGGCACAAAAAGATAGCGTTCGACGATCGACAGTTTAAGCGCGTCGAGCTCGCCGAGAATCCGCCACCACGAATTCGAACGCCATTCGGAAATATGGGGATCGTCCGGCTTCGGCGGCTCGGTTCTGTTCCCGGCGGCGATGCCGTCAAGCCATTTAACAAGATGTTTCCGCTGCATCCCCGGCGGCGGCGTGAAAGACGGCACGGTTTCGATGCCGAGAACGCGAAGTCCCGCGGAATCGAAATGGATGCCGCCCAATCTCCTTATCGCCTGTCCGCCCACGATGACGCGGTTGGTCGTACCAGCCTGAATACCGGACGGATAAAAATATCCGGCGAACGGATCCGCCGCGCGGACGACCGCCGCAAGCGGTATGAAAAAGAGCGCTGCGCAAAACCTGCTCACGCGTAAATCTCCTTCAACCGCCCTTCGCCTTTCGACGGCGGAAGTATCGGAAGTTTCTTGCCGACGTTGTTCGGCAGCGGCCCCTCGGGATCGATGCCGCAAAGTTCGTATATGCTGCCGATGAAATCCTGAGGTGAAACCGGACGGCTTACAGGTTTGGCCGCAACCTCGTCGGACTCGCCCACGACGCACCCGCCTTTGAAACCGCCGCCGGCGACAAGCGTCGAAAAACAGCGCGCGTAATGGTTGCGGCCTCCGTTCCATGGCGCTCCCCAGCCGATCTTCGGAGTCCGCCCGAACTCTCCGCCCATCCAGACGACGGTCGAATCCAGCAGCCCTTTGCCCTTCAGATCGCCCAGCAGCGCGGCGAGCGCGGCATCGGTCTCGCCGCTTCTTTTTTTCATCGTTTCGAAGTGGCGTTTGTGGGAGTCCCAGCCTGAAAGGTTCACCGTCACGTACGGAACGCCGTATTCCACGAGCCTGCGCGCGGCAAGCAGCGTCTGCCCGGTTTCGTTGCGCCCGTAGGCGTCGCGCACCGCCGCCGGCTCGCGGGAGAGGTCGAACACCTTTGCGGCGTCCCCTTCCGCTATGCGTCTGGCTTCAATCCCCGCCCGGTCGAACTCAGCCGCCGCCGCCGCGTTCACCGCGCTTTCAGATCTCCAAAGATCGAGTTTGGAGAGCAGATCGAAACGCCCGGCGGCGTTCTCCGGTGTCACGCCGTCCGGAGGCACGATCCCTTCGACCGCGAAACGCGGCGCATTGGCTCTGCCGCCCGTGACGAGCGGAGAGGCGTCCACGCCGAGAAATCCGACTTCGCTGAAGCGTCCCTTGGGCCGAGTCAGGATGACGGACGGCGGAAGGTCGCCTTTGTAGAACGGTTTCTTCTGCTGGGCGATGACGGTTCCGAGCGCGGGAAAAACCTCGCCGCCGCCGGGCAGCCGCCCCGTCTGCATGAGATACGCGGCCGTTTCATGGCCGAACTGGCCGTGGGTCATCGACCGGATGACGGAGTAAAGATCGGCGCATTTAGCCAGTTGAGGCCACCATTCGTGGATCTCGATTCCGGGCACGTTGGTCTTGACCGCTTTGAGTCCGCCGTTGAAGTCGCGCGGCGCGGCGGGTTTCGGATCGAAAGTCTCCAGCTGGCTCGGGCCGCCCCAGAGCCAGATCTCGATCACGCTTTTGGCAGGTCCGCGGCTCATATTCTGAACATGAATTCCTTCGTGTTGACGATACTCCACGCGACGTCGCGCATAAGTTCGCCGTATCTCGCCTTCCGGTTACGCACGCGACGTTTTTTCCACTCGTCCGAAACGACGGCGCGTTCATGCCGCGACGGCGGGCGCGACAGAAGCCGCCAGTAAACGTCTTCGAGACGCTTGGCCGCCGGCTGCCGGTGATACGGATTTACGCTGCCGTCATCCAGTTTCCACCGCGGCATCGCAAGCCTCGTCAGTTTGCGGTGAATGTCTCCGGAATTGAAAAGATAAAGCCGCTGCTTCGAGGTTACGCCGCTTCCGCGCTCGTCCATCGAACCGGTATCGCGCGCCGGACGGCCAAAAAGCGAAAGAAATCCGCTTGAAACGGAACCGTCTTCGATCGCGACCGTGGGACGCTCCGGCGGCAGATACGTGAACGGTTCCGGAGCGGGGGAATGATAGTTTCGTCCGGAATCTCCGATCGCGCAGAAAATATCGTCCAGCACTTCGGCGTCGAGCCGGCGCGCCGGGAATCCGCCCGTGACGGAGCCGCGCATATATTCAGGAGAGTTGACGATCGCCCGCAGCGCCGTCTTCAGGCCGCAGAACGATGAACGCTCCGGTCCGGACGCCGAAGCCCCGGGCCCGAACAGCCACCGCCGGATCCGGGAGAAAAACGCTCCGGCCGCCGCGCAGGAGCGGTCTGAAAAAAGCATGTCGCAAAGCCGGCCTCTGCGGTCTTCACCGTCCACATATACGATCTCCTCTTTCCACTCGCGGGTTTTCTTGATGCGAAGATTCGAAAAACACGACGCGAATTCTTTCCGCAGTCCGGGATCGAGCGCTTCCGGTTCGACGCCGAGAAACGTCCTGGCGACGGCTTCGACCCATCCGTCCGGATCGCGGCGGTCGGTGGCGCGAAAGAAATTCACCTCGGCATCGCGGAAGTTGCTGCCCTGGGCGGTGAGCAGCGCGCGGCCGAAACGGTCCCACGGTTCGTTGTTCTTCACGAACGAGCGGATGCGGCCGTGATAGACGTACACGGCGTTCGGCCACAGATTGACCGGAAACTCGCTTTTGACCCGAAGAATGTCGCAGAAACGCATCGTCCAGTAATCGGCGAAATCGGAAGATTCAAGCAGCTTGGCGACGAGCGCCCCGCGCTTGTCGGGATCTTTCGACGAGACGTATTCCACCGCCTCCTCTTTGGTCGGGATGCGGCCGGCAAGATCGAGATAAAGCCGGCGCACCGTCACGCAGTCCGATGCGGAGCCGTCGGGGCGTTCCCATATCGAGACGAGATGCGCCGGAATCTCCGCCGCGGAGAAAAGATCCGCCGGCCACACGGAGAGCGAGGCCGCTCCCAGGAAAAACGAACGCCGCGTAAGATTCATTTCCATTTCAAGGCGTCCGATTCGATTTCGAAAAGCCACTCGTCCCGGCAGACGTCGGCGACGATCGCGCGAGAATGTTCGCGCGGATATCCGGGGTGCGCATCCAGCCATGCCTCCCAGTTGGCGCGGTAGCGCTCCTCTTTCAGATAAACGAGAGCGCCGGAAACGTCGCCGAGCGAAAAGCCGCGCGATTCGTAAATGGCGCTCACGGCGTCCATCGTACAGGCGATCTGAGCGTCGATATCGCCGACGTGGGCGACTTCGTGGCTGTCGGGCCTGATTGATGCCGTCCCCGAGACGACGACACGCGTCCAGCCGGGCGTGCGCACTTCGGCCGCGCGGGAAAAGCTTGAACCGTATTCCGGCGCCGGACACTGCAGCGGGCTGGGCAGAGCTTCGAAAACGACATCGCCGGGCCGCTTCGCCCTGACCGCGAACGCGCCGAGCACCAAGCGGGCGCCGAGTCCGTTGGTCCAGCCGATTCCGGTGGATGCCGGAACGTAGCGGCCGTAAACGCCGCGCGAAGAGAAAAATTCATCGCGGGCCTTGTTGAAATCGGAATACCACCCGAGAATCCCGTCGGCGAATATCCAGGTCCGCACGACATCGGAGAACTCCATCCCGACTTCGTTCAGTTCACGCTCCAACTCCCGAAAAGCGGAAAGCGCCTGACGCCGCGGCGGGGCGGCGAAATCGTCCGGGACGACGCCTTTCAAAAGCGCGTACCGGCCCCATTCGTCTTCGCTGACAGCACCGTGCGCGACGGTTCTCACCGTCGCCCCCGGAAGAGCGAACTCTATTTCAGGAAAATCTTTCACGTCGGAAACCAGCTTTTACAAACAGACCTCAGGCCTAAGCCGTCCCCATTGTATCAAAAACTTCCCTTCGGGACAAACGTCCTGCGCTTACTTTGCATCGTCGGAACTGATCTTGAACACAAATCGCTTCTGGATGAAATACCCGACGAAAAAAAGCGCCGCGTCGGCGAAAATCTTGACCACCGTGATCGCAACCCCGTTGACATTGAGCAACATGCCGAAAGTCTCGGTAAGCGCGTAGCTCGCCCCTCCGATCGCCAGCACCAGCGCCCAATACCGGAAATAGCTGCGGTGCGGACCCTGCCGGCGATGAGATGAGCCGAACACCACGAAACGGTTGTAGAAGTAATTGAAATTCGACGACACCAGCCTCGCCCCGCACAGCGCCAGGAGCGCGTAATACTTGCGCGGCATCCCCTGGACGGACAAAAGCGCCACCAGCGCGGCGTAAACGGCGTTGTCGAGAAGGAATCCGAGAACGCTCGAAAGACAGAACTGCAGAAGCGAGCGGTATATCCGGATCGTATCGGCGAGCGGCTGGAAATGACTTGTACTGTTGGAATCGATGTAGACGGTGGAAATCGGAACCTGCAGCGGCTTCGACCTGTGGTGCTTCGCGTCGGCGAGCATCGCCATTTCGAATTCGTAGCGCTCTCCGGCTATCGCCGCGACCCGCTCAACCAGCGGCGCAGGAATGCCGCGAAGTCCCGTCTGGGTGTCGCGGACGTTGAGCCCGGTCATGAAAAAGAAAAACCAGCGCGTCCAGAAATTGCCGAACTTGGAACGGAAAGGCACGTCGCCGGAAAAAGTGCGCGTTCCGAGCACCAGACCGTCGCGCTGTACTTTCAAAGCGTCCGCGACTTTGGCGATATCGTCCGGCGTATGCTGCCCGTCGGCGTCCGCCGTCACCGTGTCGCATCCGCCGATATAGTTGAAGCCGGTCTTGAGCGCCGCTCCCTTGCCGCGGTTCACGGGATGGACAAGAACCTTCTCGACCGTTTTCGAAGCCGCGGCGATGATTTCGCGCCCCTGCACGGAACCGTCGTCGACGAGCACTATACGGGAAAAGCGCCCCTTAAGTTCCGCAAGGAGCGCAAGCAACTTTTCATCGGGATTGAACGCCGGAATCAGAACAACGGCGTTCCGACATCCTTCAGAAAGTTCTCCATCTGCTGGTCTTTTTTCCATTGCTCGCGGCGGTCCATGAGCTTGCGGTAATCGATACGGTTGCGGTAAAGGTCGTGGCAGAGTTCATCGGTGAAATAAACCATGCCGCCGGCGCGCACCGTCGAAGTGAACGCCTGAGCGTTCGGAGCATCGCGCTGCATCTCGGGAATCTTGTCCAAAAGACGTTTGGCCGTGCGCGAATCGCCGGATACGCGCTGATAATTGTCGCCGAAACAGATGAAGCCGCCGGCGCGCAGCGTGCGGTCGACTTCCGTCCGGGCGGCGTTGATCCGGTTGAGCAGCGCCTTTGACGCATCGTTCGGAACGAAGTTTCCGTCTAAAGAATAAGAAACGGCCGTTTTCGGTTTCGCGGCTGGCTTGCGGAAAACCGGCTTGCGCTTGGCGGCTTTTTTCTTGGGCTTGGGATCGTCGTCGAAAAGATCGTCGAGCGAAGTGTCGGCGTCGGAGTTATTTTCCTCCGTCTGAACTTCCGTCTCCGGTTCGCTCTCCGCAGCCGGCGCCTCGGCGGCGGCGGGAGCCTCGGTTTTGGAAACCTTGACTCCCGACTGCGTCTTCAAAAACTCGGTCCAGTTGATTATCTGGCCCGTAACCGGTTTGTTGTTGATGCGAAGTCCGGTTCCCCAGCGTGAAACCACGTAAGGCGGCGGAAGATATTTGCCGTTGATGAACACCAGACCGGTGCGGAACGCCTTGCCCTTGGTGACACCGAGGGCTTTGGCGCTGTCCATCGGCACTTCCGGCATGGCGACAGCGTCAACCGCCGCCAACATCACTGCCGCGGCTGTCGCCAACAATCCGATCTTCAGCCTCATAAGCATCCTTTCTGAAAAGATCCCACGTTGCCGTAGCACAGAATCCCCGGAACCCGTCGTTCCAAATTCAGGGCTTCAAGCCCCATATTCAAATGTCGGTCGAAGAAATATCTGCTGAATCCGCGTGCAACCCAGGACCCACGTAGCTAAATCAACTTTCCCTCACTTCGATTCCGGCGGTCGCCTTGAGGGCGTCGACGATCCGCTGGAAGGACTTGCCGACTTCGACGTCGGTTAGCGTCTTTTCGGCGCTGCGGAATTCGAGCGCGTACGCCAGACTCCGCCTGCCGTCCTTGAGTTCTTTCGACTTGAATATATCAAAGAGCTCGACCTTGGTCAACTCCCTGCCGCCGTTCCTGCGGATGACGCCGACGATCGTCTCGTTGGTCACGCTACGTTCGGCGACGAGCGCGATATCGCGCGTCACCGCCGGGAACTGCGCGACGGCCGAAACTCGTCCGACGGCGTTCACGCGCTTGCAGAGCGGCTTCAACTCCATTTCGCAGAGCGCCATCTGCGTGGTGAGGCGGTACGGATGGCGCAGTTTCGCGCTGAGCGCGCCCATGACGCCGATTACCCTGCCGTTGAGTTTGACCTCAAGCGCCGCGCCCTTGGCGAACGCGGGATGCTCTGCGGCGGCGAACTCGACCTTGCCGGCATGCAGACGCGACAGGAGCGTCTCGACGGCGCCCTTCATCCACAGCACCGCCTCTTCCTCCGTGACCTGGGCGCGGCGGCGGAGCGCCTCGCGTCCGACCGGGCCGGTGAAACCGAGCGAGATGCGCTCCGACTCCGAAGGACCGGCGGCGAAAACCTTGCCGATCTCAAAGAGCTTCGCGTCGGGAACCTGACGCGAGGCGTTGCGTCCGAGGCTGCCCATCATCTGCGGCAGCAGCGAATCGCGCATCACGCCGTATTCCGCCGAAACGGGATCGGGGATGGCGAGACGAGCGCTCTTGACCGCTTCGCGCGAATCGAAATCATCCAGCTCCTTGGCCGAAAGGAACGAATAGTGCATCGCCTCCGTAAAGCCAAGCGCGACGCAGAGTTCGCGGATACGGGCCTTGGCCTTGAAAGGAGAATCGTCGAGTGCCGAAACCGAAGGCGCCGACGGCATGGTGTCGGGAATGTTGTCAAGCCCGTAGAGACGCGCAATCTCTTCGACGAGATCAGCTTCGAGCGTCATGTCCCAACGCCAGGACGGAACGGCGAAGACGCAGGCTTCCTCCGTGCGCGAAACCGCCTTCATCCCCAG
>JAEIGA010012926.1_pt1 | contig 12701 bp, 15 predicted proteins | sample 9270691 | NCBI WGS metagenome assembly JAEIGA01 (sample SAMN17057246, study PRJNA624740) | gut metagenome | biome: biome; isolation source: fecal sample | host: Bos grunniens | place: China: Xizang | collected 2019 | reverse complement strand
CATGATAGCGGATTCCCATCGACCATCTATCCTTCGGCGAAATGTTCCTTCGCCATTCGTTCGTCTACCAGCCATTTGTCGCCTTTCTATGTAATAGTGTTTCGCAGTATATCATAGTGTTTCCACCTATATCCGTTCTTGCTGCCATCGCTGAGGATCTCCTCAGCTTTTTTGTTATGCAGGGACCTGGCAGTCGATCCATGCGATCAGCTTGTCCTTAGGGACGATCATGCGCTTTCCGATTTTCAGAGTTGGAAAGCCTTTGCTACGCATCAGATTGTAAGCATTGGCTCTGGAAATGCCCAAAACCTTCGCCACCTCATCTGCGCACAAAGTTACCGGAAGTTGTTCGAGAGAAGTGTAAGTATCCATAAAAGTCTCCTTCCTCAGCTTAGACCGCCGGCGGTTTGAATTCGCCATCCGGTCTTTCTATATCATTAATTCCTTCAAATGTCCAGTGAGAATCGGTACCAATTTTCAAAATTCGAAAATTTATTTTCTGCGCTCAAGATAGAGGCTTCTGCGAGCTGCACGATCTACCTGATCCATGACAACTTTGCCCAGCCTTCCTACCTTATTTACCAATCTCTTCTTGTCTAGTGTTTGAATTTGTTCTAAAAGAACAATGGAGTCCTCCTTTAATCCAGAATCCTCTTTTCTTACCCACACGTGCGTTGGCAGACTCTTTTTCCGAGCACTGGTGATCATAGCTGCAATGGTTGTGGTACTATGCCGATTTCCTTTATTGTTCTGTAGTATCACGACCGGTCGCCTACCATTTTGCTCGGAACCAGTGCCCTGATCCAAATCTGCGTAGAAGATGTCTCCTCTTTTTATCATCAATAAGTACTCCTCTATAATTCGGCTATGTAACCGGGTCCTAAGGCTTGTCCTCTGGACCCGGATCACTTTTCGTAATTATGTCTCCGCATTTGTTCTTAACACCCCTCGGATTGGGCACACAACAGACGAAGGATCGCCAACCCCTCTCATTGGAGTTTCACCACCCCCGGGTACGCCGCGGGCCGCGCTGTTAAGCTACGGAAGTATCATTATCTCCACCAAAGGTCATGGCGTTATTTCGAAGGCGTTTCGAAATCTCCCTGAGGTTCAGGGCTCTCGCTCGCTTTGATGGGAAGGTATCTGTTGCAGGTATATTCAGTTTTCAAGTTGCACGAATGGGTATCATCGCAGAGTCCCTGGTGAAAACCCCCTCATATATATAGGCAGCGAGAAAGCCCATTTTGGCAAGATTTTGGAAAGAAAAATTAATTTCATCCTTTTCGCCAAATTTCTCCCATTATTTTGCTCTGATTTGTAAGAACTTTTATCTGTTTTCACGGCCAGAAACGATTGCTAGATCTGTGAGTAATTGTTTGAGTCGCCACGCAACTGTTCTACGCGGAATACTGAGCCGGAAGGCGATCTCTTCGTGCGTATATCCTTCAAAGATGGCTAATGTTAATAGTTCAATGTCCTCGTCAGTGAGGCTGGAGAGCACCTTTGCCATAGCCCCAGAATCGATTTCGTTGATCCACCAATACCGAGAATGATTGCCGAAAGCGTCATATTCTGTTGACACCCGCTCTAAGTACTTTTTGACTAAGAGCGCATTTTCGTAGAAATCATCGATTTCCTCTTCTTCTTCCATTTCGGGGACATCTTGAATATGCAGTGCCCAGATACGATCTGATTTAAAGCGCTCCCAATCATATTCACGCATGATCTCAATTGCTTCAGGGGACATTCCGGCATCAGCATATTCTTTAGCTGTCTTGGCCCATTCGATCATAAATTGTCTTTTCTTGGATGCATAGTTGAACTTCATAGTATTATCTCCTTATATTCTGATCTATACTTTGAGGAGCGACTAGCATGGCAGCACGGAATACGCTACGCAACGGTCATACCGCTCCTCAGACTTTACTGGTTTTCAAAGCCTTGCCGGAAAGAAAAAAGCCACCGACAAGGTAGAGTCCCGTTAGGACCCTTTCTTGCCGATGGCCTCTCATGTAGTGTATCTGGTATAACCATTCGGAGTTTCGAAGCATGTGACCTGAGAGTGGAATTACGTAGCCTGTTTCATCTCGACCATCCCGTCGTTATGCTGTTATTCTGTTGTTAGGGATAACTTCACCTTGTTGCTTTTGGGGCATACATCTCAATAGTGTCGTGTCGCCTCCCTTTCGTTTTCCGCACTAGAACAGCGCCACATTTTTTGCATTCGACTTTTATCATCCCTTCTGCATTTTTGTATCCTGTCACCAGCGTACCACAGTTCGAGCAGTACCAGGCGCATGGTTCCCATGTGTTTTGTTTCATATCTCTAAATCTCCTTTGCAATGAATATACAGAAAAAAGAAAACCGGGCGCGACGAAGATAGAGTATCCCTACTCTAAATCCGTTCACGCCCGGTACCAGACTTTCACTGGCTAATATTAGCCGCGTGCTCTCTCGGAGTCAATGAACTATTTAATTTAAAAAGGCAATAGTAAGCGGAACATTTGACTTGCGATTGTAGATCCTACCACGACGAAGTGAAAGGTCGACCTGGATCAGTGTTTTACACGCAGGACACTTCAGCTGCAAGAAGCCACTTGCAGTCCCTAACTTGAAGGCTAGGATCTTTTTGCAGTTTGCACATCTGACTGCCACCTTGGGGTCAGACTGTTTCTCTTCAGACATAGTCAAGCAACTCCTTTCCGCGCCTGCGCTTCTTCGATAAGACGATTTCGCTCCAGTAAACCCAGCTGTTCCATTCGGAAGGCAAGGGCACTTTTTGAAACCTGAAGGAAATCAGCCATTTCACAAAAGCGTTCGTAATTGTTTTGGGAATACTTTCTGCTGAGAAGTTTCATCTTTTGGCCAAGGCCAAACATGAACATACTATCTTCTAGTGCATCCTTTGGTAGAAGGATTGCAGCCGCTAAAGCATCTGCTTGCCACTCGCGCCAGTCTGTAATCTGCTTGTGCTGCTTTTCAGACCTGCGGTAGTCACAGAAGGTTCTGCACTGCGCCCCATACACTTCTGGGTATTCCTGGTTTATGAATTGATGTGCTAATTCATGAGCGATGGTAAAATTCTTACGGCCGATGCTTTTCGGACTCCACAGCAGCCGTTTTTCAACAAGAATCGTCTTGCCATCCAAGAAGAAAAACATATCATTCATAGCCGAGTCCACGATACTGGTCCAGATGCCACCTGTGGAGGTCTGGCCCAGGATACTACCATCTTTTGTGATGTTCACATACTCGATGCGAAAACCAAAGAGCGAGGCTAACTCTTCCGGGTCCACATTGTAGCACAAATGCCGTTCGGGGACATAGGCATGCTTGTACTGCTCGATGATCCGCTCGGCTATCTTCTCGATGTCGTCCCTGGAAAGATATAGCATGATAACACCTCCCTGATCAACATCTTGTGAAGTTGTCAACAGTCTTTCGACTTGCTTCGACATTATTATAGAACGGATGTTTGGATATGTCAATAGAGAAAATTGCACAATTGTTCGAATATGATTTCGGCGCAAATCTAGTGATTGTGATTTATGGGCATGCATGATACAAAAAAACAACTTGCAAACGCGATATGGAGAAATGATGCAATCATGCTAAATAATCATCCAATCTTTCCAGTACTGCAAGCAAGTCAGGATGAAGTCTACGTTTACATTCCTGCTTCAGCTCTTCGCTAACACCGTAGAAACCCTCTGCGATGGATCCTGCGATGCAGGTCAAGGTGTCACAATCTCCGCCAAGGGACACAGCAGTACGGATGACATCCTCGAATGTTTCGCCCTCCAGGAAGGCTGTGATGGCCTCAGGAACGGTTTCTTGGCAAGATTCGACATGGTGGTAGTTTGGGCGAATCTCGTCGCAGGTACGGCTGAGGTCGTAGAGGAATTGCTCCTCAACATAGGTTTTGATTTCTGCTTTGCTATGGCCAGTACGGGCAAGGAAAATTGCAGATGCTGTAGCTTCTGCACCTTTGATACCTTCCGGGTGATTATGTGTCACCTCTGCGGAAAGCCGAGCCATATGACGTACAGTATCTATATCGTTGTAGAGCCATGCTACGGAGGAAACTCTCATAGCGGACCCGTTGCCGTAGCTACCATAGGGCTGAGAATCGGTGCTTCTCAACCAATGCCGGAACATGCCTCCATAACCTGCATGAGGAAACTTCTTGCCAAATCGTTGCATTCCCTTGATAAGGCGATTTCTGATCCATTTGATGTCCGCATTAGGCTGAGCATCCAAGAAAGCATCTGCTACCGCAATGGTCATCACTGTGTCGTCGGTAAATGTGGAGCGCCCAGAGAACAAGGGAAAGTCCTTGCTCTTGTTACCCATATCGAATTCATAAGGGCTCCCAATGATGTCACCTAAAATTGCTCCGTACATTTCGTATCCTCCTTATACAAATCGTTCGCTGCCGGGGGTGAGTATCAAAGCGATATCCTCCTTGCCCAGGAAAACAGACTCACCCCAGGGGTTCAGCATCAATCCACCAAACTCGTCCATCTGCAGCAAATTTTCCAGCATGCTGTCGATAAATTGGGATACTGCGGCGGTGGAGGGGCCTTTCTGCAATTCTTTCTGACTGGTAAAAGCTACCAAAGCGGGCATGCCATCAAAGTCCAATGTTTTGAAAGAAAAAATCTGCTCACCATCGGTATCTTCCAGAATATCTGCAGGGAAAATTAGGTGGCCATCTGCAATCAACCGATTCCGAATCACCATGCATAGCCCCATCAAAGCATCCTCTGTGGGGGTTTGGTGAAACAGATGGATGGCTTCTTCGATTTGTTCGTTCCCTGCCAAGGTAGGATCTGCAAACACCTCGTGCATATCACTTACCTCTTTTCAGATAGTCTTCGTCGATGGATTTCTTCCACGCCTTGCTCATGGGGCGGGAGGCACGGACAGAGCAGACTGCCTCGCTGACGGCTTCGTAGATTACCGCAGTGCCCTGGTGATCGGCGTGGTAGTTGGCAGCACGGTCTTCGTCGATGCCAAATCGAGCAGCTTCCTTAGCAGCGTCGATATTTGCGCCCAGGAAGATAAACTCCCAACCGTACTTTTCTTTTTGACGCTCGATCATGACCTTCAGACGGTCGTAGCTATACTGACGGCTTGCATTCTCCATGCCGTCAGTAGTGATGACGAACAAGGTCCTCTCAGGACGGTCTTCCTCCCGTGCGTACTTGTGGACATTACCAATGTGGTGGATTGCTTTGCCGACAGCATCCAGCAGGGCGGTACAGCCACGGACATAGTAATCACGCTCTGTCATGGGCTCGATTTTCTGAATGTCAACGCGGTCATGGATGACCTCGCTGACATTATCGAAGAGCACGGTAGAAACATAGGCCTCACCGGGCTCGCCCTTCTGCTTATTGATCATGGCATTGAAACCGCCAATGGTGTCTTGCTCCAGTCCGGCCATGGAGCCACTACGATCCAGGATGAATACGATTTCAGTCAAATTTTTCTTCATAATAAAACCTCCTACAATGTCGTGTGTTTTAGCTTACACCCACATTATAGGAGGTTTTGTATTCGATTTGGTCAACTGTGAGGGGACTTTTTGTCACATAAACTGAGGGAAGACTTTTCGCATCTTCAACACCAAGTCGATGATTTGCTCCATCAGGTGCGGATAGTTCTCCTGCTTCTTAAAATCCAAACCCTTTATATAGGTACAGATATAGGATGCTTTCTTGCTATCTAGCCTGTTCCACTCCAGTTCAAATCCCAGAGCTGCCTCGATATCATCTTTTTTCTGCCACAAATCATCAAAGATATCTTTATTATCGTTGATCCACAGGCTAACACGAATCTTGTGCTCTTTATTTACGAGATCGATAGAAATACTGGTCTCAGACGATCCAATCGCTACATTGTACCAATGGTCAGTAGTTGCCTTCCGTTTGTTGAACGGCTTGCCTTTCGCCTCGATGATTTCATTGAACTGTGTCCAGAATTCCAGCCGACTCTTTTCTGAATCATTTAGATCCGTGTTTTTGGCAATAGCCTTCACGGTTTTAACAAAATCATTAGGTTGCTCAATGATTTTGAACTGGGGCGCAGGGTCAGAGTCTCCGATTTTGTAGGCATGCACCTCTAATAAGAAGAAAGAAATCTCATCGTCGGTATGCTTATTCAACCATTCGATTGCACTGGCGTGCTCATCGCGTGCAGAAGAAACGATCCACACTACAACAGCAGCATCTAAGCCAGAAGCATATGTAATGATTTTTCCCAGATGATCATGGTTGGTAGGCTCAAGCTGGTTTTCAATCAGAACCATTTTGCCAGTGATTTCATCTTTACAGATGATGTCGCAACGATAATTGCCAACAAACTTTTCTGTTTCCACATCTGTAAGGGAAAGGTTCAGTGTATCTCCCAGCTCCTGGATGTTCTCTTCTGTCGCAAGCCACTTGGAGAAATCATACTGCTCATGTTTCCATACAGTTCTAATATCGATTTCCTGCAATTTACCCAGTTTCATATTGCTCCTCCGTTCTTTTTTGATGGTTACATTATACCATAGCTATGACCGAAGAGGTCAACTACAAAGCGACTTTTACATTGCGGCAGTTAATAAACACGCTCAAAATGGATATCGGGATATTTCTTGTACCGATTCTGTAGCGTTTTATCGCTATCCTGATATGTATAGAAAAAGATGTATTTATGCTCCACACCAGAATTCATCAGCTTTTTACAATCTTTATTCATCTTGTCGTTGCTGGATACACTGGTGACTGCAAAGCATTCTGCAGCGACTCGACCATCGGTCGATTGCACATCAAATCCCGAGGAAGCCCCCAACTGCAACTTGAATGATTTTTCAGGGTATCGGTCGATCAAATCATGAGCTGCTGCCAACACTACCAAGTCAGAATACGTTTGGTTTATTTGCTCAATCAGATTGAGTGATTCTCCTGTTAAGGGATCCTTGCCTAATGGAACAAATTTAACTGAAGCAAAGAACTGTAATGCGTCGGTACTTTGTGCGAATTCTTTCAGTTCTGAAAAGGCCCTTCCTGCATTTTCAACAATAGTTTGTCGCAATTGGGCCACTTGTGCATGTGTGCTTACTATCATCTATTTATGCTCCCAATAAAGTCTGGTCAAACTCGTACAGCGTAATGTTAATTTCCACCACATTGTAGTTACCCTGTTCGATGAAATAGCGGATGATAAGGTCAAATTTGCTGCTGTTGGTCAAGGCGTAACCTGCTCTTCCAATCAAGTCTTTTGTCTGCGCTAAATCCAATTCTAGTGCAAGGGCCAGGGCAATAGCTGTAGGTTTAGTGGGCTTATAGTTAGGGTTGTTGCGGATTTTGGAGAAGTGTTGTTTGGAAATGTTTGCTTTCTTGTAAATCTCCGAATCCTTCTTGCCAGTCTCGTCGATCAGTTTCAGCAGCGTCTCTGTGAAACCTGCATCCGCCTGCTGCAACATATCCTCCAGGGACATAGCCTTGGTTGCAGCGGCACAGGGAAGCATTTCTTCGTATGCGACACTATTCTCGCAAATATCTGCATCCCGGCGCCGACGGATCCGGCTACGACGAATCTTGTCTGCAACGCCATAGACGGCTTTTTCGCAGACATCCACATAGTTTTCGTCTATGTAACTGGCAACGCGCTGGAACAGTTGCTCCGACAGATTGAATGCCTTGCGGTCAAATACCACCAGATAGATCAGCATCTCATGTTCCATCAGGAATGCACTAAAAGCAGATATGGCGATTTGCAAAGCTTTATCCTTCGGGAAACCGTAGTTGCCAGTAGAAATCAATGGAAAGGCAATTGATTGGCAGTCGTGTTCTACTGCCAGCTGCAAGGATCTATCATAGCAACTTCGCAGGAGCCTTTCCTCGCCATAGTTTCCATCTTCCCATACTGGACCCACAGTATGAATAACATACTTGGCGTCAAGATCAAATGCCGGGGTGATGGCAGCATGTCCTGCATCTATATGCCCAATACATTGGCGGGCCTTCAGCAAAGCAGGTCCCGCTTTTTCGTGGATCTGAGAATCCGTTCCCAGGCCAATCACAGGGCGAGGATTGGCTGTGTTGACAATAGCATCCACACGCATATTCGTAATGTCATTTCGAACGATTTCAAAAGGCATATCCACACCACCAACCTTTCTAGTAGTTCTCATTGAATATATTATATTTCACTTTGGTTCCATTGTCAAACGTAGCGCCTTGCGCAGTGTTGAAAATCATTATGTTCATTGCGTAGGCATGCAAGCTTTCTTGAAAATCCACACTGCTGACCAAACTTATGTTGTTGAAAAATCGCAAATCAGCAGTATAATATAGGAAAGGAGGTGTAACTATGTCGTATAAAATTGGCTCTTTTAATTGTCTTAGCTTTGGTTCGGGAAAAATTGATAAGGCGCGAAGAATAGCAGAAATTATTGCACAAGAGCGCTTTGATATTGTTGCCCTCCAAGAGGTAAAAAACTCTTTTGCACTTAGATATCTGTTGGACGCACTAAATAAATACCAAGGAAAATGGGAAGGCAATTGTGACGAGCATGGCTCTGCAGATTACGCCTTTGTATGGAATGCCAAGAGAGTGCGGTTGGTACGAGTAAAAAACAGGTATGGAGAACGAATAGTATTGCCCCATACTGTAACAGCCAAAGGTGCAGGAGCACTAGCAAGAGCACCATACTGTGCCAGATTTGAACCAGCGGAATTAGGCATTCCCAAATGTGAGATTCGTGTAATCAACACCCACATACGGTTTGGCAGGCAAAAAAGCGATAGTATGTTGGCCGAACAAGGCTTAGTTGCACTAAGAAAAGCGGAGTATACGATGCTTACACAGACGATTTATCCCACAGTTGCAGGTAAATCCATTATTGATAATTTGCCTACGGCTGATTGCCGACCTATTTATACAATCATGCTCGGCGATTATAACCTGAATAAATTAGCCTCCGGAGCAGGAGCGCCCTATCTGCAGGATAGCTTTACATATGGCAACGGTGAACGCAAAAAAGAAATCGTAACCGAACAATCTGACAGAACTACACTAAAGCAACCTCCGACCGAAGGCACTGAAGGCGAATATCCAATGCCTACTGGTACGATTTATGCGAACAACTACGATCATGTGACGTATGATAAATGTCGCTTTGACGGAATCGGCATTGCGTTTGGTAGCATAGATGCAGTACGAAAATATTCTAATAACGATGCAGAAAGCTATAGAGCAGAAGTTTCCGATCACATACCAATCTTCTTGTCACTAGAACTAAAGAGGAGGTAACTAGATATGAGCTTTATTTTTGGAAATAAGCAGCGAGATGAACTCCTGCGTCAGACACAGGAAACCTTAGTAATTGCACAAGATAACAATGTGCGTCTTGTAGGCATGTTAGATGCTGCCCATAAAAACAACGAATTGCTAACTAGCACATTGGCGAAAGCGTTAATGCCTACCCCTGAGCAACCAATCGACAATCAGCTTCCTCCGGAACTAGTAGCGTATGCATTGAATCTTTGCATGGTGTCAGTCTCCCAAATCATTGAGTATAACGATATTCGTGTCATGGAGCAGGAATACGATGGCATTCTCAACAACCTCAACCTGCAAAGATTCCCTAAGGATGAAGCTTTGCTGACAGCGATCAAACAGATTCTTGATAGCATCACCTTCTTCAAGGTGCAAGCTGGGGAAAAGAAACTTCTGGAAGAAGAATATCAGCACAAAATCAAAAACGCAATTTGGAAGGCCATTCCTGGTTTTGGCATTGTTCCGGGTGGTGGCGTTGCAGGTGCAATAATCTCTGTTATCGCCCAGGCTGGCATTGGCTACATGAATTACCGCAATGCCAGAGAGGAAGCAAATCTAGAAAACAAACGCAAACTTTGGGAATTAGAACGTGCAGCAATTGAGCAGTTTAATGGACTTCGCAGAGAACTGTTTGAGACGGCGTGGCGTCTGAGTAAAGATCACGGCTTCGAGGATAAATATCGGTTGACTGAAAGAGTGATCACGCAGTATAACCAAATCCTGATGGAAACAGACCCTCTTCGCAGATACCAAAGATTGCTTTACCTATATGAGCAAAAGAAATTTGATGCATACCCACCAATTTTGTACTACCTGGGCCACGCAGCAAACGAACTCTACTTGGAGAGCAACCAGGAGAAGGTTCGCTATCGTGACCTTGCCAAGGAGTACTTGTGGAAGTATATCAACTGGTTTAACAAGCAGAATGAGCTTTTACGCGAAGATATGCTCTTGGCGCAAGCTTGCCTCGAATGCTATGATTTACTATCTCTTGAAGAAAAACGTGCAAATCAGTGGTTGATTACTAAGGCACAAGAGAAATCCGGTAACGCACTAGATGTACAGCAAATGTGTGCCCTCGCCTATTTGGGAGGTGCAGATTTCTCCAATGCAGCAAAGTTGTTTGCCATGCTTATCAATGAACATCATAACGAGGAAATCAATGCGCAGCTGTTGTCCATTGTTTATGCCCTCCAAAAGGATCGCCTTGGCATTGACACCCATTATGAGATGAGTCAGCTTCAAGAACAGTGCAAGGGTGTGGCATTGATTAGAATGCCAGATGCACTATGGGATATGCAAAAATGTCTGGCGGAGTTTGTTCAAAACAAACGTTTCAAGCTTTGTAAGGAGTATGGAAGCTGCCTCTTAAAGTTCATTAGCGAATATCAAACATCTTTTGTCTCACTATGGATTACCGCCGAATATGATCAGCGACAGTATATCGAGTTTTTCCTCGGAATGGGTTCTGAATTGGAGCAACTTTGCAAATACTCCACTTCTCGGTTTGTTGATGTGATTTCCCCTCATGTGGGTAAAATCAATCAGCACATAAAAGATTCAACAGAGTACGTTGCAGAAGTAGGTATAGTAGTTTTCGCAGATATCGTGCGTCCCGCACTAGAAGATGCTGCAAACACTGTTAAAGAATGTGTTTACAACGCCTCTATGGAGGATCTTGTAAAGTACGAAAGCGACCTGTGGGAATATCGACGAATGAAAGGCCAGACCAGCGAGCGCACGGCTGATTCTGTTACACGACCAGGGCAGAAAAAGCTAGAAAGCGCATTCTTCGGTAAAGATAACTATGAGCAAATCATTCTCCGCAGGAAACTGATTGATGACTGCTTAGCTGTCTTAAATCAAGAGAAATTTGCCGTTGCTAAGTTGTATTCTCCCAAAGGCGAAAAGTATTTACGTATTGCTTTGCCAGGAGATCCCGAGTTCCAACGGTACTGGAACGAACATCAAGGAGCTTTGGCTGCAGAAGGTTTTGGCGATAACGAACTGGCACCAGCAAACATTGTCGCACTTTTCAATAGTCGTCGGCTGTGGTACGATTTCGACATTCTGTTTACTACAAGTGGTGTTGCCTATTTCCAGCACCACAAACTATTAACAATGGTTCGCTATTCCGAAATCCGGCAAGGCGTAGTTGACAACAAGAAGGTCATATTGATTGGTGATGAATTCCGTCACGACCCGCAGGACTTGAATGTAGAACGATTCATTGAGCTATGTACCGAAATGAATGGCGTAGTTTCTAAGAGCAAGCTGAACGTGCTTGAAGAACTGGTTTCCGATGTGCTGTGTTGCAAGCCGAAGATTACGGGGCCTGTAGATGTGATTCTTCTGTAAGCGAGTCCTATATTCACAATATCAAAAGCAGGGCATCAAACTGCCCTGCTTTTAATATTTGAAAAGCAACCTATTCATCAGCCTCCAACAAATCGCACACCCAAGAATCGGAAATTGTTTGGATCACAACGGATGCACATGCATCAACATCCTTTTTGACATCCTTTTCCCAAAATCGTATGACGGTCCAGCCAAGAGCTTGGAGCTCGTGGTCATTCCGTTGATCTCGTGCTATGTTCTCCTCGATTTTCTCTATCCAATAATCGCGATTGCTCTTTAATCGAGCTTTGCGTTTTTCCCAGTCCTTGCCGTGCCAAAACTCACCGTCCACAAAAATCGCAATATGATGTCTCGTGATGGCGATATCTGGAGATCCCGGCAGCTTTTTATAGTTACAACGATACCGGATACCACTGTGCCATAGCGATTTCGCTAGCATTGTCTCTGCGATTCCACGTTTTAAACGTACCCGCGACATGCGCTTAGACACTTCAGGGGTTGTAATGAATTTAGGATGTTTCATAGCCTACCTCTTGCAGTGTCGGCCCGATTGCTTTAAAAGTTTGCAGTAAGCCAGTCCTTTAATGTCTGTACATCATTGATTCCGGCGCGCATCAATATATCGATGATGTCTTTTCCGGAGATAATCAAAATGGGATGACCGTCCTCGATGATCTCTTTATACGCCTGATCGCCAACGTAGGATGTCGTTACAAGTATGCCGAATTCGCGGTGTTTGATTCGCGAAATAAGGCGAGATGTTGCCTTAACACCTACAGCGTTCTTCATCTGATACGCCTTTGCTTCAAGGAAGAATTCAAGCTCAATACCAGAGGAAACTGTTCCGATTCGATACTTACCGATACCATCACGGCCGCCATCCTTGGTTGCGCGTGTGGTTTCGATATGAATGATATTGGAATCCATGATTTGCACGATTTTACATGCGCATTTCTCAAAATCAGTTGCTTTGCTTTTGGGAAAATAGTCAATAAGCGCTTCGAGCATT
>JAEIGA010012925.1_pt1 | contig 12701 bp, 16 predicted proteins | sample 9270691 | NCBI WGS metagenome assembly JAEIGA01 (sample SAMN17057246, study PRJNA624740) | gut metagenome | biome: biome; isolation source: fecal sample | host: Bos grunniens | place: China: Xizang | collected 2019 | reverse complement strand
TTTTGGGAAAACAATTTATATTTTCAGAAGGCTTAATAGCGGCCTAACTAGTTCTAAACACACCTCGTATATTTGCCTCCTTTCACTGATTGCACGTTCTATCCCTGTTAGGTCGCCATTAAGCTTTCTGGAAATGAGAAACTACTAAAGAGAAGGTGATATTCTATGAAAGATAAAACAAAAGAAACTCATACACGTCGCCTTAAGCCATCTATGACCAAAGAAGGTCAGGATAATCGAAATATTTACCTTGCGCAGAAGCTCGCCGAAAAGCAACTTGAGGAAGGTACTGCCTCTTCTCAGGTGATTTCACTATACCTAAAACTTGGCTCTGAAAAAGAGCGTCTGGAGAATGAGAAATTGAGAGAAGAGAATCGGCTATTGAAGGCTAAAACAGAATCACTTACTCAGGCTGGTGATATTAGCAAAGAGATCGCTGAGGCTATAACATTGTTCAAGACTTATAGTGGAGCATCTAATGATTCTGACGTACTCTAATCTCGTAGAGTTACAAACCTTCGCCGAACGATTTGATTATTTGGCTCTCAATGGGGTTGTTGGGGAATCTACATTCGGAGGCTCACGCTATTTAAACCAGCTGTTTTACAATTCCAAAGAATGGAAAGAAGTTAGAGACATCGTGATCATGCGAGACGAAGGATGTGATCTAGGATGTTTAGATAGACCAATTACTGGTACCATCTATATTCATCACATAAACCCAATCCGCAAAGATGACATACTCACACGCAGTTGGAAAGTATTAGACCCAGAGAATCTTATCTGCGTATCGTTTAATACACATCAGGCAATACACTATGGCGACCGATCAATCTTGATACCAGATTTGATCGAAAGGTACCCGAATGATACATGCCCCTGGAAATAGGAGAAGATAGTTATGGAAAGTATATTAATGTCAATAAAGCTGAAGATGTTAATAGCAGAAGACGACCCATCTTTTGACAAGACTATAGCCATTGCGATAAACAACGCGTTCTTTAAGCTGAAGCAGCTTGGTGTAGGCCCTGAAGAAGGGATTGCTATATCCAGCGCAGAGGATACATGGGAAGGTTGTGGCATCCAATCCGTGCCGATGTTAAATGCACTGAAAACTTACATATTTGTAAGTGTGAAATTGGAAGTCGATCCTCCACAGAGTACTGCGCTAATGGAATGCTACAATCGTCAAATGGATGAGTTAAGCTTTCGGTTGATGGTTGAGTCAGAAGAACTTACAGAAGGAGAATCGAATGAGTAAGAAAAACAGAAACAACTATGAAGTGACAGAAAACGTCGAACACATTGAAAACGAAGATCTTTCAGAAAGTGTTGAGGATGCTGTAGAACCTGAAGTACAGGCGACAGAGGAGCACTGGAAGCCAGTCGAAGAGGCGGTCGTAAAGAAGTATGAGGTGACCGCTAAGGAAGCACTCAACATTAGATCATCTGCTAAGATCGAAGATAACGTTGTCGGCATCGTCGGAAGAGGCATTATTGTAATGGCGCCGCTTGTTGATGGTGAAGTACAGACTGAAGGTGAGTTTACGTATATCGTTACCGAAGATGGCGGATGCGGATTTGTAATGTCAAAATTCCTGAAGGAAGTGTAACCTGAAGGGAGGGCTGCGACTATGCAAATCTACACTGAAGATTACATCATGCATCATGGGGTTAAAGGGATGCATTGGAATGAGCATCTCCCGTACGTTTTAGCAAAACTTACGAAGAATACTCGGAAGCAGAAGATGTATGAATCAATTGCTGCAGAGCGAGTTAAGTATAAGAAGCGTGGAACCACTTCGAAAACTCGTAAGAATGTAGTAAGAAACCCAGTAAAAGTAATGAGTGCTGAGCAGAAACGCAAAGCTGCACTTCAAAAAGCCCAGGAAACTCGTAAGAGAAACGCTGAGAAGAAGAAAGCCATCGATGAAATCATACGTACTGGTGATCTAAACGGCGCTCAAAAGTATGTCAACGATATGTCCCATCAGCAAATGCAGGATTTGTTTACGAAACTTGATGATAAGGGTAAACTTGCGAAGTATTCATCAGATGCAGCAAGAAGTAAAGCCGATACATTCTTTAAGAACATGGATAAGACTTCAGAACGCATCAAGTCTGTTACTACATTTGTAGATAATAGTAATAAGGCATACAAATCGATCAGTAATGCTGTCGGTATCATGAATAAGGTATTGGGGAAAAACCAAAGTGGTGGTGACACCAAAAAGATTAATCCTACGCAGGAAAACATTGATCGAGCAATGGACATGGTTAAGAAATTTAGGGACCTCCAGAACAATGCCGGAAACCCTAACCCAAAACCAAACGGAAGACCAGACCCTAACTCGATGAGCGACAAAGAGATGCGATATTTGATAACGACAAACCTCGATCCTAACAAGAAGAAAGGGGCGCAATAAATGCTAAGCAACACTGCGACCCCTAAGTACTATGGGGAATTTCGAGATAGGGTTATACGTGGTGAAATTCCGGTATGTCGAACTGTTTCGATGGAAATGAACCGCATAGACGCTTTGATCGAAAACCCAGGAGTTTACTACGATAGAGATGCTGTCGAAGGATGGATCAAATTCTGCGAGAATGAGCTGACCCTAACTGACGGATCAGATTGGCATCTACTGGATAGCTTCAAGCTCTGGGGTGAGCAGGTATTTGGATGGTATTACTTTGTCGATCGATCGGTATACGAACCTGGAGAAAATGGTGGACCTGGTAGATACGTAACAAAACGTGTAAAAACTAGGCTCATAAAGAAACAATATCTGATCGTAGGCCGAGGTGCTGCTAAATCACTATACGATACTGGAATACAAGCGTATTTCCAAAACATCGATACAAGTACTACTCATCAGATTACAGTAGCACCGACAATGAGGCAATCGGATGAGGTAATGGCCCCATACCGTACAGCCATCACAAGATCAAAAGGAGCTTTCTTCAAGTTCCTAACCGAGCACAAAGTTCCAGGTAGTGCTGGTAACAAAACATATCTATGCTCAACCAAACGTGGTATTGAGAACAATGTTACCGGATCACTACTTGAAATTCGCCCAATGTCAATTGATAAGCTTCAGGGATTGAGGTGTAAAATTGCCACGGTCGACGAATGGTTATCGGGTGATGTAAGGGAAGACGTAATCGGTGCTATTGAGCAGGGTGCTTCTAAGCTTGATAACTATCTCATTGTAGCCACAAGTTCTGAGGGAACCGTACGAAACGGAGTCGGTGACACCATAAAGATGGAGCTTATGGACATACTTAAAGGTAAGTATGAGAATCCACATGTATCCATTTGGTGGTATAGACTAGATGACGTAAAAGAAGTTGGCGATCCTTCAAAATGGGTAAAAGCAAATCCGAACATCGGTAAGACTGTATCATATGAGACTTATCAGTTGGATGTCGAGAGAGCCGAGAATTCACCTTCCGCAAGGAACGATATTCTGGCTAAGCGTTTCGGAATCCCAATGGAGGGATACACTTACTATTTTACATATGGTGAGACATTACTGCATCGCTTTAGAAAATTCTGGAACATGCCTTGTTCGCTAGGAGTCGATTTATCACAAGGTGGTGACTTCTGCGCATTTACATTTCTATTTCCGTTATCAGACGGATCATTTGGCATCAAATGCCGAAGCTACATTTCATCATTAACATTCAGTAAACTTCCACTTGCAATGAAAACTAAATACGAAGAGTTCATGAAAGAAGGAACTCTTATGGTATTGGATTGCACAATTCTTGATATGAACCAAGTCTACGATGATCTTGACCAGTTCATAATTGATAACAACTATGAGGTGGTATGTGTTGGATACGATCCATACAACGCAGAAACATTCATCGAACGGTGGTGTGGTGAGAATTCTCCATTTGGCGTTGAGAAGGTTAGACAGGGATCACAGACCGAGTCAGTACCTCTGACCGAAATCAAAGCACTGGCAGAGGAGCGGATGCTGTTATTTGATGAAGCGATTATGCAGTTCACGATGGGTAATTCGATTGTTATCGAGGACACCAATGGTAACAAGAAATTACTTAAGAAGAGGTATGAAGCGAAGATCGATAACGTATCGGCATTGATGGATGCATTTGTTGCATACAAACTGAATTTAGATTCATTCGAGTAAAGGAGATAATGTGGGTAATGATTACATCATGCACTACGGTGTAAAAGGAATGCACTGGGGTGTTATTAGGTACAGATCCGCATACAATCGATTTACGACAAAACCGAGAATCGGTATAAAGAGATGGTATGCTGGGGTTAAGAAAGACCATACTGCAAGACGGGCTGAACGAGCAGCTGAGAAAAACATCAAGCTGGAAGACAAGAAATCAAAGATTGATTACAAATTGTCAACTCGTCAAAAAGGTTATGCCATGGATGAGGACGGCATGATCAGACCAGTAATGACTGGCAATACTGCAAAGCTAAGGTGGAAGTCCCATAAGATGCAGAGAAAGATCGCACGCAACATGTACACTCAGCAGAGGGCTGAAAGATTGATCGCTCAGATGGACACTGATAAGAAGCTTCAGGAAATTCCACCTGGTGTTATCACAACTGGCGAAGGTATCTACAGCAAGTACGCGGCGGTTCGCTTATACGGCAATAAAGTCTACATTGGAACTCAGCGTAAAGTTGAGCGTAAAACCAGACATTGGGAGAGAAAGAAATTATTGGCAAATGCCATTGTCAATAAGATTGCTAAGAAAGGATAAATTATGCCCGGCTTTATCGATAGAGCAAAAAGCTCTTGGAATGCATTTTTCAACAAAGATCCTACAGCTAAGGAACCTCCTGCATATGGGTATACGGTATCTTCAAGCAGACCAGACAGGCTTAGGATCACGCATAGCAATGAACGAAGCGTCGTAGGCCCGATCTACAACCGAATAGCTGTGGATGTGGCATCGCTTGAGTTCAGACATGCAAAAGTTAATGAGAACGGACAGTTTGTTGATACGATAAACGACGAACTGAACGAAGTGCTCACACTAAACGCAAATCTCGATCAGACATCAGATGACCTGATTAGAGACGCGGTAATGAGTATGTTCGATGAGGGTGTAATGGCCATATTCCCGGTAAAGGCGACTGCCGACCCATGGCTTACGGACTCATTCAAGGTTCAGACAGCACGTGTAGGAACGATAACCCAGTGGTATCCAAACAAAGTTAAGGTTGATGCTTATAACGAATTCACTGGGAATCATCAGGAGATCATCATTCCAAAAAGATCAACGTGTATCGTTCAAAATCCGTTCTATCACATAATGAACGCACCAAATTCAAATCTAAAAAGACTCGTAACAAAGATGAATCTGTTAGATCAGATCGATGCTAAGACAGCGTCTCCAAAATTAGATCTGATTATCCAGTTACCATATTCCATTAAAACTAAAACTAGAGAAGACCAGGCTGAACGACGTAGAGGACAACTTGTTGAGCAGTTAAGAGGTTCAGAATTAGGCATCGGTTACATCGATGGAACTGAGAAGATCACTCAGCTGAACCGATCAATCGAAAGCACACTGCCTGCGGAGATTGAAAAGCTTAAACAAGAGTTATACGCACAGTTAGGCTTAACCCCAGAAGTATTTAATGGGACAGCAAACGAGTCAACGATGCTGAACTACTACACTCGAACAATCGAACCAATCGCTTCAGCAATCGTATTGGAGATGCGTAGAAAGTGGCTTTCAAAGACTGCTAGGTCACAGAATCAATCCATTGTATTCTTTAGGGATCCGTTTAAATTAGTCCCGATTAGCAATATTGCCGAGATCACTGAAAAGTTGATTACTTCGGAAGTTGTTACTGCAAACGAGATGAGAGGTGTTATTGGACTTAAGCCATCTAGTGACCCTCGTGCGGATCAGTTGATGAATCCAAACATCAATCCTGCTGCTGACAATCCTGTTAGTGGCGAGGGAACTGAAGAAGAGGTACCAATGGATGACAATTACTAAACAAAGAAGGAGAAAAAGTCAAAATGGCAAAACAGTATGATTTCGCAGGCTGGGCATCAGTAAACGATGTTCTGTGCACTGACGGAACGACGATTAGACAGAACGCCTTCGCCCATGATGATGGAAAGACAGTACCATTGATGTGGATGCACGGTCATCATAACCCAGAGAATGTTATTGGACAGGCATTATTGGAGAATCGCCCAGAGGGTGTATTCGCATATGGGTCATTCAATGGAACGCCAACTGCTGAAGCCGCAAAACAGGCGGTTATGCATGGGGATGTTGATAGACTGTCAATCTTTGCAAATCATTTAACAAAAGACGATCGTAAGAACATCACCCACGGTCAGATTAAGGAGGTAAGCCTTGTGCTCGCAGGCGCTGACCCAGAGGCTAAGATCGTGGATACAATGATCGTTCACGGCGATACCGTTGAATTAGATGAAGCAGAGGCAGTTATTTTTCATGGAGAAGGTCATCACATTACCACCACTCCGGGTGAGATTGATATTGTGGCTCACTCGGATAAGGGTGACAACGATGGAAAAGAAGGAGATGAAGAAGTGGGCGACGATAAAGGAAAGACTGTAGAAGAAGTATTTAATACCATGACCGATGAGCAGAAGCAGGCAGCTTTAACTGTAATTGCAGCGGCTCTTGAGGAGAGTGAGTCCGGTGAAGGCGTTAAACACAGTGACATGGAAGGAGATAACATGGGTTACAACGCATTTGATCAGGGTAATGATTCAGAAGGCAGCTTCGTAATTACTCACGATGACATGAAGACTCTGGTAAGCAATGCTAAGAGATTAGGTTCTATGAGGGAGTCATTTGAGCAGTTCCTCGATGACAACTCAATTGCACATGATGATATTACATACAACAGAGATACTGACGGAAATCCTTACGGCATCGGAAACTATGACATGCTGTTCCCGGATTACCAGAACATCACAGCGCAGCCACAGTGGATCAAGCGTAGAACAGAGTGGGTATCTACTGTAATGAATGGTGTTCATCATACTCCATTCTCTCGTATTAAGTCAATGTTTGCTGACATCACAGAGGATGCTGCTAGAGCTAAGGGATACATCAAGGGCCGGAGAAAGAAGGAAGAGGTATTCAGCCTTCTTAAGAGAACAACCGATCCTACCACTGTATACAAGAAGCAGAAGATGGATCGTGATGATGTCCTTGATATGGCTGGCTTCGATGTAATCGTATGGATCAAGGGTGAGATGCGTCTCATGCTGGATGAGGAAATCGCTAGAGCAATCGTATACGGCGATGGAAGACTCCCATCTGATGAGGATAAGATCGATGAGACACACATCAGACCAATCGTTAAGGATGATAGCTTATTCGTTATCACAAAGGATATGGCTGGTGCAGACCCTGTTAACGCAGCTAAGACATTCGATGATGATCATGTAAGAGCAATGAAGGAGTATGAGGGCTCTGGTAACCCTGTAATGCTGATTCAGCAGTCTCTTTACACCGAACTAATCCTCAGAAAGGATGCTCATGGATACCGTCTGTACAAGACAGATGCTGAGCTGGCAACTGCACTTCAGGTAGATCGCCTTATCAAGATCCCAGACGTTATTGCAGGGGATGTATACTCCGTAACAATCAACTTCACAGACTACAACGTTGGTGCTGATAAGGGTGCTGACATCGGAATGTTCGAAGACTTCGATATCGACTTCAACCAGATGAAGTATCTGATTGAGACACGTATCTCAGGTGCATTAACAAAGCCTTACTCTGCAGTTGTTATCAAGCGTGGCACTGCTCAGCAGGGTGGCGGATCAAACGCTGAGGGCTAAAGCTTCAAAATAGATCGGAGAGAAGATGTTATACCATGGAAAATTCGGCTTCGTATCAGCGGTAGACAAAGGTCATGGAATATGGGGCAAGGAGATTGTTGAGCGCACGTATTATGGAAACCTTAAGAGGGTTAGCTGGCATAGAGCCGACCCTCAGTCCATAAACCCTGGCGTTAATATCAGTAACCAGATATCCGTCATGACCGACGCATTCCTAAATGACAACTTCCCCGATCTTAAATGGGTCGAGTTTAGAGGTAAGAAATGGACAGTAGTGAATGTGGAAGTTGAACCGCCACGGATCATCATCACTTTAGGAGATATTTATGTCAATGGTAAACAATAGACGTTGGGAATTGCAAGACAAACTCGAAGCGATTCTAGGATCGCCATATGTATATTTCCAACCTGATGAGAACACTGATATGGTGTATCCGTGTATCATCTACACGAAAACATCACCTAGTGTAAGACACGCTGATAACAAAGCATACCGAAAAACCGACTGCTACGAACTAACATATATAAACGAGGATCCTGATACAGATATTCCAGACAAGCTACTCGATGAATTTAGCATGATTCACAGTAACAAGCGTTACACCGCTGATGGAATGTATCATGATCCTTTTGTTTTATATTACTAACTAACCAGTATTCCAAACAAGGAGGAACGCATTAATGGACGCAACAGAATTTTTACTGAAGTGGGATCAGGCCGGCCAGCATAAGTATGAATCCGGTGTTGATCATGCCGTATTTTATCCATACGGAACAAAAGAAGCTCCATATTCAAATGGAGAAACTTGGAACGGTGTGACTGCTATCAATGAGAACCCTTCAGGCGCGGAGGCATCTCCGATTTACGCTGATAACATCAAGTACCTGAACCTCATGTCTGCAGAGACATACGCTTGCACAATTGAGGCACTTACATACCCAGATTCATTCGAGGAGTGTGACGGAACTGTCGCAGTTGCAACCGGTGTAACAATCGGCCAGCAGCCTCGTAAGACATTTGGTTTGTCATACCGCACAAAGGTTGGTAATGATGCAGAGGGTCAGGATGCTGGATACAAGCTTCATCTTGTTTATGGATGCCTTGCTTCACCGTCTGAGAAGAACCACAGCACAATCAACGAATCACCTGAGACGGCAACATTCAGCTGGTCTGTTAATACTACACCGGTTGAGGTTCCGGGTGCAGCACCTTCATCAACTGTTACAATCGACAGCACAAAGCTTGATGTCGCTGGCAAGGCTAAGCTCGCTCAGCTTGAGAAGATTCTTTACGGTACACCTGCTGTTGAGGCAGATCCGGATAACAACGTTGAAGCTTCTGCGGCTGTTCCAGCTCGCTTACCGCTTCCAGCTGAGATCATGAAGCTCTTCAGTACAGAAGGCTAATCAGGAATCAGTCATAATCGAACTATATAATTGAACCATAACGGTGCCTTGTAGCTAATACTGGTTATGAGGCACTGTTTTTATTTGAGAAAAAGGAGAATCCGAATGTATACAGATACGAGAACATATACCGACTACAACGGAAACGAAAGAACAGAAGATTTTATGTTCAACCTCACAAAGGCTGAAGTTTTGGAAATGGAAATGAACCAGGACGGTGGAATGGAGCAGCACATCAATCGTGTGATTGCAGCCCAGAATTCAAAGGAGCTTATTAGTATTTTCAAGGAGATTATTGATAAGTCTTATGGTGTTAAGTCAGAGGATGGTAAGAGATTCGTTAAGTCTCCGGAGATCCTGGCAGAGTTCAAGAGTACTGAAGCATATTCAGACATCTTCATGGAACTCGCTACTGACGATAAGAAGGCCATTGAATTCATCGAGGCTGTATTACCGGATGTTCCGAAGAGTCATACAGTCATTGAGGGCAATAAGCCAAACCCAATTCCACCGACCGTGTAAGATAGATCGGAGGTATGAAGGATGATTGAAGTATTTGTTCCTGGACATAGATGGGATCCTGATACAGAAAGGTTCTCTGATTGTCCGGATACTACGCTTCATTTAGAACATTCCTTAATATCCTTACATAAATGGGAGGCATATTATCATAAGTCATTCCTTTCAACAGAGAAGACTTATGAAGAAACCCGCAAATACTTCAAATGCATGTGCATGGACAAAAATGTGCCTCCTGAAGTATTTAAAAACATTAGTGATGCAGACGCTGCTAGGATTAACGAATACATTAACGATCCGTATACGGCAACTAAAATCTACACTTCAGATGGTGAGGATGGTGACGGTGTTAACCCTCATAAGATCCTTACCGCTGAAGAAATTTATTACAGCATGATAGCGTTCCGTATACCATCAGAGTATAGAAAGTGGCACCTTAACCAGCTACTGACTCTGATCAATGTATGCTATGAAAAGCAGAAGGAAGCAGAACGTAGTGGTGACAAACCAAAACCACTGAGTAAAGAAGCCATCGCAAAGCGGCGAGAGCTTAATGCGATCCGAAAAGCAAAACTGCATACTACGGGATAAAGGAGGAATTTTCAAAATGAGCAAAATTGAAGCGGCTGTTGTATGGATGGAAAAGACAGCTAAAGATAATTCTCATGGGTATGATCAGATATTCCGATGGGGTGAAAAAGGAGACTTCGATTGTAGTGGGGCCGTTATCACAGCATTGAAAAAGGCTGGTATCGATCTCAAGAAATCTGGTGCAACCTATACAGGTAACATTAGACCAGCTGCATTGAAGAACGGATTTGAAGACGTAACATCATCAATCAATCTTAAGACCGGAAAAGGCCTTAAGAGAGGAGACATTTTACTGAAGGAGTTCCACCATGTAGCCATGTACTGTGGTAATGGTATGGAGGTTGAGGCCTCTATTAACGAAAAGGGAACTGCTACAGGAGGAAAAACCGGGGATCAAACCGGTCGTGAATTTTTAATTCGGTCATACAGAAACTACCCGTGGGATTGTGTCCTGAGATATGTAGATGATACTCCAAAGAAGCACAGCGAGTATTACGGAAAGTACAAATGCAAGGCATTCTTACTGAACGTTAGAGCTGATGCAGGTACTAAGAACAAGATTACAGGTGTTCTCAAGAAGGGTACTGTAGTAGGATCTGATGGTACATGCAAGACAGTCAATGGACAGAAGTGGATTAAAGTCTACACAACAAAGGGATCACCTACTGGATACGTCTCATTGAAGTATTTAGAGAAGGTAAAGGCGTAAAGAATCGGAGGTCGTATGAAGATTCAAGTCTCGGAAAAAGGTGGATTTGCGAAGACCACCCGAGTATTAAAGAAGTACATTCATCATAGTGGCAACATCGAATCAATACTGAATAAGTACGGTAAAAAGGGTGTCGAAGCATTGCGAGAAGCAACACCTAAACGGACTGGAAAGACTGCGGCCTCTTGGTATTACGCCATAAAGAAAGTACCAAAAGGATACTTCCTAGAATGGCATAACTCAAATACCACATCGAATGGTGAAATCATTGCCATACTCATTCAGCGAGGACATGGTAAAAAGGGAGGCGGTTATGTAGAAGGACGAGATTACATCAAACCAGCTCTCCGTCCGATATTCGAGCAATTTGCCCGTGAAGCGTTTGAGGAGGTGACAATACTAAATGAGCGATAGTTACATCGATGATAATATCGTCAAAATGACGTTTGACAACAAACAGTTTGAGAAAAATGCAAAGACGTCATTAAGCACTATCGAAAAGTTAAAAAGTTCAATGAACTTCGAAGCCAGCGTAAAAGGACTTGATAAAGTTGAAGAGGCTGTAAGAGACACAAACAACGGTCTTAGAACGCTTAACGGCACTATTGACAAATTAGGAAAGAGGTTCACGGCCCTTGGTGTAATGGGTCAGCGTGCGTTAGAGAACATTACAGACTCTATTTATCGCACTAGTACTCGAATGTTAAAAGCATTAACAATTGATCCAGTTAAACAGGGCATTCAGGAGTATGAATTGAAGATGCAGTCCGTGCAGACGATCATGGCTAGTACGGGAGCATCGGTAAAAGAGGTAAATCAGTATCTCGATGAGCTCAACACTTATTCGGATAAGACGATTTATTCTTTTAAAGACATGACTTCAAATATCGGTAAGTTTACAAATGCGGGAGTAAGCCTTAAGGATGCAGTAGCCGCAATTCAGGGTATCTCAAACGTAGCGGCAGTTGCGGGTGCAAATACTAACGAAGCGTCCAGAGCAATGTATAACTTCTCGCAGGCATTATCTGCCGGATACGTAAAGCTGATCGATTGGAAGTCTATTGAATTAGCAAACATGGCCACAAAGGAGTTCAAAGAGAATCTTATTTCTGTGGCTGAAGGTCTAGGAACTATCAAGAAGGTAGCCGGCGGATATCAGACAATCACAACAGACCTTAATGGTAAGGTATCTGATGTATTCAATGCTACGAAAAACTTCAACGATTCGTTATCCCATCAGTGGATGACCAACCAGGTTCTGAATAAAACTTTGGCTATATATTCTACCGATCTCACTGATATCACTGAGAAGGAATTGAATGAGTACAAAGTAAAGACCAAAAACAATAAGCTCACAAGAGAAGAGGCATTAGTCCTCAAGAAGAAAGAGTTTGAAGCAGATCTTAAGCAGATCGGACTTACTGATAAGAAGATCAAGCAGATGGAGGCACTTAGTAGGAAAGCTTTCAAATCTGCTACTGAAGTTAAAACCTGGAGTCAGTTATTCGACACACTAAAAGAAGCAGCAGGCTCTGGCTGGGCTAAAACATACGAATACTTAATCGGTGATAAAGACGAAGCAACAAAGATGCTCACTAGAGTAAACAATGTTGTAAGTGGAATCATCGATAAGAGTG
>JAEIGA010012924.1_pt1 | contig 12701 bp, 12 predicted proteins | sample 9270691 | NCBI WGS metagenome assembly JAEIGA01 (sample SAMN17057246, study PRJNA624740) | gut metagenome | biome: biome; isolation source: fecal sample | host: Bos grunniens | place: China: Xizang | collected 2019 | reverse complement strand
GCACATACTTCTGGGCGATAATCTTGGCGTGGAACTCTATATGTGCTGCCGAAGCTACCTTCTGTGTAAGCTCCGCCATGTATGGCGCACCACCCACCTTTTGAAGCAGCTTTTGCGACTTCAAACGCTCGGTTACGGTGAAGAGGTCGATAGCCTTCATCTCTATCGACAACTCCTGAATAGCCTTAAAGATTATACGGTGCTCTTCAAGGTAGAATGTCTCTGTTTTGACATACTCCTGCACATCAATAATAGCATCCTTTTCGAGCATCAAAGCACCCAACACCGCCTGCTCAAGCTCTATCGCCTGTGGTGGTACTGTTGCATCCAAACCTGTTAAATCGGCAAATGCCTCGCTATTCTTCTCCGAAGATTTCTTATATTGTTTCGCCATACGCTCCTTCTTGTTTTTTCAAAACATCCACAAAATTAACTATTTTTTAGAGAACACACCCTATTTCTTCACCACTATTTTTCATTATTTATTACAAGTTATAAACATCGGAGTGTTGATAATATAGATATTGCCATCCTACTTTGGAAAAAAAGCACTATCTTTGCTAAATCTTAAAAACGAAAAATGAGAAGAACAATCTTTACAAATAAGTTATTCGGCTTGGTAGCTATGCTGCTTATGTTTATGGTCACACTGCCACAGTGTGCAAAAGCGAGTGAGCCATATACTAACGCTGTGAAAATCACATTCCTATCGTGGTCTACGGGTAGCACAAAGGTATCCTACGAAAAGGCTCTACCCGAGCTAAAACAGAGTGCCGAGATTTGTACGAGTCTTATATCTGCCGGCTATGACAAGTATCAGAACGACCCGCTTGGCTTCACACTTCGCTATAGCCATAAATTCTTTGTTGGCCCATACGACATAAACAAACCATTGCAGGGAGCATACCTCCGCCCAGAGATTATCTACTCGGACTATACATATACCCACTCCGCAACCGGTCTTCGCACCCCAGCGCGTATGTGCGCTTTGCTTGGAACGGTTGGCTATCAGCACTGCTTCAACCGCATTGTTGTGGATGGCTGGGTAGGTGGTGGCTATGCCTTTGGTAAAGCCTCGGAAACGGGCTACCACCACGGCTTCCAGCTTTGGAAATGGCTTGGTAAGCGTAACGATAACATCGCGCTAAGTTTCAGCATTAGAATTGGTTATATCTGGTAATAACACACTATTATGGACTTTTTTAAGACTCTCGGAGCATCATTGCTCGCATGGATTATTGGCTTTGGTCTCCTTATCGTTGGCTCAATCGTATTGATTGTTGGTGCTATCGCTTCGCTACCAAAGGAGGATACCCTTATACCCGACAATAGCATTCTCTATATCGACTTTAATAGCCCTGTTGTGGATGCCCCTGCAACCTCGCTCTTTTCGTCGTTGGACGCAGATATGAATATCGTTCAGCCTATCACGATGCTAAATCTCTTTGCAACATTGGAGTATGCCGCTAAGGATGATAGAATTAAGGGTATCTGCATCTCTGTGTCGGGCAATAACACGCTCTCGTTGGCAAATATAGAGGAGCTACGCCACGCCTTGGAGCAGTTTAAGCTATCGGGTAAGTTTGTCGTTGCCTTTGACGATGTTTATACTCAGTCGGAGTATTACCTAAGCTCGGTTGCCGATACCATCATCCTAAATCCTGAGGGTAGTCTCGATTGGCGTGGTGTGGGTATTAGCACCATCTTCTACAAAAACCTGCTCGATAAGTTAGGTATAAGTGTAGATATTTTCCGCCCAACATCGTGCAAGTATAAGAGTGCCGTAGAGCCATTCTTCCTAACAAAGATGTCGGATGCCAACCGCAAGCAGATCGAGGCTCTTGTTGAGTCTATCTGGCAGAGCATCTGCGAGGATGTTGGTGTAAGTCGTGGTATCGAACCTAAACTACTTATGCAGTATGCCGAGAATCTATCTATTGCCTCGGCAGAGGATGCCTTGAAGTATGGCTTGGTAGATATGGTAGCCTACGAGGATACACTTTATAATATATATAAGGAGTATGGTGTGAAGGGTATTAATAAACTCCCTATCGATAAGTATATCGCCACCCTTGCAATGCCAACATTTACAGCAAGCGTAGATAGCAATCATCTTAGCTTTGTAAACTCGCCTATGGTAGCTATCATATATGCCGATGGCGAGATTGTCGATGGCAACAAATATCAGGATAACGCAGTCTACGGCTCACGCCTTGCAAGCGAGTTGCGTGCCGCACGTCTCGATTCTAAGACTAAGGCTGTCGTGGTGCGTGTTAACTCACCTGGTGGCTCAGCCTTAGCCTCGGAGATTGCATGGCACGAGATGAAACTCCTTCAAGAAGAGAAGCCTGTGGTAGTATCTATGGGTGGTATGGCAGCAAGCGGTGGTTACTATATCTCTGCCCCTGCCGACTATATCTTTGCCGATAAGTCTACCCTGACAGGCTCTATTGGTGTCTTTGGTGTGTTGCCAAACTTCGGCACACTCCTCGAAAAGCGACTCGGCATCAGCTTCGATTCGGCAGCTACATCGGCTAATGCTGTAGGTCTTACAGGCATCAAGCCTCTTACGGCTACGGAGCGCAAAAATCTTTCACAGAGTGTCGATAGAATATATAAGGTCTTTACCGAGCATGTTGCCGAGGGTCGCAACTTGGAGCTTAGCGAAGTATTAACTATTGCCGAGGGTAGAGTTTGGAGTGGTGTGATGGCTAAGCAGATTGGTCTTGTAGATGAGATTGGAGGTCTCCACGCCGCTATATCTAAGGCTGTAACTTTGGCAGATATACAGAACAACTTCAAGATTTATGAGTATGTAGCCCCTCGTTCGCCATTCGAGGAGTGGTTAAATAGTACCTCTTTTGTTCTTGCCAAAAACTTAGGTGTTGACTATAATACCTATGGCGAGGAGCTACGCGAGATTGTTAGCCAGATGCCTGTTCTAAGCTCTATGTCGGGAATTAGAGCACAGCACTTTGGAGATATGAATATTGAATTTTAATTAAAGATATTAAAGGGAGGTTCTATAAATTAGTTCGAGTTGATTTTGAAGAATATTTCGAGGATATTTCTCAGCTCTTCCGAGGGCGCAATGCGAGCATTGTAACTAAGGAAAGATGAGAAAGATGCCGAAATAAACTCAAAAGCAGCCGAAATAGAACTCCCCTGACAACGAAAACAAATTTACTAATTTATAGAACATCCCTAATATGAATGAAAAGTTAGAAGAGTTATTGCGTAGCATTATACATCCCGAAACGGAGCGTAATATTGTAGATAGCGGCTTTGTAGATCGTGCCGACTTGGGCGAGGATGGCTCTGTGGCTATCACTCTACGTTTTCAGAAGGCGCGCGACCCCTTTGCGCAGAAGATTAAGCGTCAGGTTGAGGAGCTTATGGAGCGTAATTTTACTGATGCCAAAACTATGGTTATCATCCGTGAGGCAGCACCTAAGCCACGCCGTCAGGAGAACCCATCTACCACTACGGATATATGTCGTGTTATCGCTGTGGCTTCGGGTAAGGGTGGTGTAGGAAAGTCTACAGTTACTGCCAACCTCGCCGTTGCGTTGCGCCAGAGAGGATATAATGTAGGTATTGTGGATGCCGATATTTATGGTCCATCGCAGACTAAGATGTTTGGTGTTGAAGGTTATGTTCCCGATGCTGAGCGTGACGAGAATGGCAACGACTTTATCATCCCAGCACAGTCGTATGGCATCAAGATTATGTCTATCGGCTTCTTTATTCGTCCTACGGATGCTCTTATGTGGCGTGGCGGTATGGCTGTTAATGCGCTGCATCAGCTTATCCACCAGACACGATGGGGTAAGTTGGACTACTTGTTGGTTGACCTACCTCCTGGAACGGGAGATATTCACCTCTCTATCATCAACGAACTTAAAATCTCTGGTGCTGTCATTGTCTCTACCCCTCAGCAGATTGCTGTTGCCGATGTTGTGCGCGGTGTTGAGATGTTTAGACATCAGCAGGTGAATATTCCGGTGTTGGGTATTGTTGAGAATATGGCGTGGTTTACTCCTGAGGAGTTACCTGACAACAAGTACTACATCTTTGGTAAGGGTGGTGCTAAGAGATATGCTGAGCAGGTAGGTGTAGATTTGCTTGGTGAGGTACCTATCATCCAATCTATCATGGAGGGTGGTGATGAGGGTCGCCCTGCGGGCAACTTCGATCCACGTGTTGAAAAGTATTATGCAGAGATTGCCGCAACGATTGTTGAAAAACTCCCTGCGGAATGTTAATAGTTGCGTTGAAAAAAGTTGAGAAACTTTTGAAAAATAGATTTGCAAGTTTAGGGATGGTCGTTGTATATACGGCCATCTCTTTTTTGCAAGCAAAAGACAATAATTATCTATCAACACCCAAAACCTATGTTTCCCACATATTATAAACCATATCTGTTAATAAATTCAAAGTGTTAATATGTTTATATAATTCTTAACAATTGTTAATTCTTATTATTACTATTTTGATTTTTAATTAATTATAAATAAAAAACAATAAACAAAAAAAGGAAGAAATGTTAATAATTCTACCACTCAACACTTATTAACACAATCAACAGCTATTATTATTATTTTGATTTATTTTATATATAAATAAAGTATAAAAAGAATAAAAATATATTGTTGACAAGTTGGGGGGGTGGGGAGATAAAATTAAAAAATTGCGATGAGAGGCGTTGTCTAAGGACAACGCTAAATAGATAAGTTGATCCTCCGATAATAAATTTCTCTTTCGAATTAGGATAGTATATCCTAAGCGATTAACCGCCGCAAATAAAAAAAAATTAGTATATTTGCATAATTTTAGGCTAAACGTTGTATTTATGCAAATAGCTAATAGCAAAATAGAGGAGCTTAGAGCAATGCTCCAGACGCCCAAAAAGATAGTGATTCTATCACACACTAACCCCGATGGAGATGCTATCGGCTCGTCGTTGGCATGGGCTGAGATACTTAGAACTATGGGGCATGATGTCAATGCCATAGTTCCAAACAGGTATCCATACTATTTGGAGTTTATGCCAGATATAAGCTCTCTCCTTCTATACAAAGATGATAAGTTGGGTATCGTAGATAGTGTAGTAAAGAGCGCAGAGGTAATCTTCTGTCTCGACTTCCACACTATGTCACGTTTGGATGGTCTTGGTGAAATTATAGTTAGCAACAAGCAGGCAAAGCGTGTGCTTATCGACCACCACCTCGACCCTAACGAGGATTTCGACATTATGATATCATACCCTGAGGCCTCGAGTACCTGCTATCTTGTAGCAACTCTTATTAAAGAGTTGTTTGGTGAGGAGGCTTTCACAAAGTCTATGGCTGAGAATCTCTTTGTAGGTATGATGACAGATACGGGTAACTTCGCCTTCTCGAATATCACCCCCGACCTCTTCCGTATGGTTGCGGTGTTGGCGGAGACAGGTATAAATATCCCTGCTATACACAACAACGTCTATAACTCATTTACCGAGGGTCGCGCACGATTGTTTGGCTATGTCATAAACCGTAAGATGAAGATATTTCACAACGGCACGGTAGCCTATATGTCGCTCACAAGCGATGAGCTAAAACGTTTTTGGTTTCAGCAGGGCGACTCCGAGGGCTTTGTGAACTATCCACTCACAATTAAGAAGATGAAGATCTCTGCAATCTTCACAGAGCATGCTGATAATATACGTGTGTCGTTACGCTCACGTGGAGATATTGATGTAAACGTCTTTGCGCAGCGCTACTTCAACGGTGGTGGTCATAAGAATGCTGCGGGTGGTAAGTCGTTTATGTCGATGGAAGATACCATTAAACACTTTGAGGCGTCAATAAAAGAGTATAGTCGTGAGGGTAATATTTAACCTTGCGAAGTTGTATCTCTTTAAGAAATAGAGAGTTAAGAAAAAAGTAAAATTGATATAAAATGTTTAAAACCTACTTCCGACTACTTGGCTTTGCAAAGCCTTTAAGTCGCTACACCGTCCCATATTTTGTGTTTGCAGCACTTCATGCTCTGTTCAACACTTTTAACTATGCGATGATTATCCCTATCCTAAATGCAATGTTTAACTCGGATGGTGGATTTATATTTACGCCAGTATATGTCCTTTCAGAGCTAACGATAAATGAGGAGGGTCTTAATACTGTGATTTCATATATCTACACTCACCTCTTTGGTGAGGAGTTCGTGCAGATGAAGTTCCTAGCTATGCTTGGTGGTGTGTTGGTATGTATGAACCTGTTTAGTAACCTCTTCCGCTATGCTGCTGCGATGACTGTTGAAAGCCTAAGAATCAACACTTTGCGCCGTATGCGTAACGAGATGTTCTCGCGTGTTGCTAATATGAACGTAGGCTATTTCAGCAACCAGCGTAAGGGTGATATTATGTCGAAGATTACGCAGGATGTTATGGTTGTGCAGTATTGTATTACCAACACCTTGCAAGTGGCGTTCCGCGATCCACTTCTTATCATTGGTTATATGACCTTGATGATTGGTATCTCTTGGCAGTTATCCTTGTTTGCCGTTCTATTTTTGCCTATCGTAGGTCTTGTTATCGGACGTATTGTGAAGCGTCTCCGTCACCCTGCTAAGCGTGGTCAGGAGCGTATGGCAGACTTGGTGTCGGTAGTTGAGGAGTCGTTGTCGGGTATTAAGATTGTTAAGGGCTACAATGCTACAAACTTTATTGTAAACAAGTTCAAGAAGATTAATGCCGATATGTCGCGCTTGATTCTCTCGATGGCACGCCGTCAGCAGTTGGCATCGCCAATGAGTGAGTTCTTGGGTCTTACAGCCGTGGCTATCATCTTGGTATTTGGTGGCTCACTTGTTGAGCACGGTATGGTCACAGGTGCAGGCTTTATCGCCTTTGTAGCAGCCTTCTCGCAGATTACACGCCCTTTACGCTCCTTTATCGACCAGTTTGCAAATATCAACCAGGGTGTTGCAGCGGGTGAGCGTATCTTCACAATTATTGATGCCGAGAACGAGGTTAAGGATAAGCCTAATGCTCGCGAGTTCGAGGGCTTGAAGGACTCTATCGAGCTTCGTAACGTGCAGTTCTCATACGAGAGCGATCGACAGATTATCAAGGGTGTTAATATCAATATTAAGCGCGGCGAGACTATAGCCTTGGTAGGTCCTTCGGGTGGTGGTAAGTCTACGCTTAGTGAGCTTATTCCACGTTTCTATGATGTTGAGGGTGGTGCAGTATTGTTTGATGGTATCCCTGTTGGTGAGTATAGTCAGGAGTCGTTGCGTGCTAAGATGAGTATTGTATCGCAGGAGACAGTACTCTTCAACGACACTATCGAGGGTAATATCCTTATGGGTCGCCCTACGGCTACACATGACGAGGTTGTTGAGGCTTCGAAGGTGGCAAACGCCCATGGCTTTATTATGGATAGCACCGAGGGTTATGAGACAAATATTGGTGACCGCGGAACAAAACTCTCGGGTGGTCAGCGTCAGCGACTAAGTATCGCGCGTGCCGTGTTGAAGAACCCTGAGATTTTGATTCTCGACGAGGCTACCTCGGCACTCGATACCGAGAGCGAGAAGCTCGTTCAGGATGCTCTTACAAACTTGTTGAAGGGTCGTACCTCAATTGTTATTGCACACCGTCTAAGCACTATCTATAATGCCGACAGAATCTATGTTATCGACGATGGTCGTGTTGTAGAGGAGGGTAAGCATAAGGAGTTGTTGGAGAAGGGTGGAATCTATGCACACCTTATCGAGATGCAGAGCTTCTCTTAGTTAGCACAATGAAAAAGGCTATTATCATAGGTGCATCGTCGGGCATAGGTCGCGCTGTTGCCTCACAGCTTGTGGAGCGTGGCTGGCGTGTTGCTGTTACGGCACGCCGTACGGAGGCTTTGGACGAGCTTAGGGTTATGTATGGTGCAGATAGAGTGGTGACAATGCCTATGGATGTTACGAAGGAGGAGGTTACAAAGCAACTTGATACGCTTCTCGATGATTTCGGAGCACCCGATTTATTCTTCTACGCCTCGGGTATAGGTGGTCAAAATCGAGAACTCGATATAGATAAAGAGTTGGATATAATACGCACTAATTGCGAGGGTATGGTGCGTGTTGTAGACCACTTTGTAAACTATGTACGCCGCAACACAGAGTATGATAAACGTCATAAGGCACATATCGCTGTTATCACCTCTGTGGCTGGTACGCGCGGTATAGGCACTGCGGCAGCATATTCGGCATCTAAGGCTATGCAGAGCGAGTATATCACGGCTCTATCACAGCTATGCTCTATGGAGCGTATCCCTGCCCGCTTTACCGATATACGCCCAGGCTTTGTTAAGACGGCAATCCTCAACCCTGAGAAGCACTACCCTATGCTTATAAGCGTTGAGCGCGCAGCACAACATATCCTGCGCGGTCTAAAATATAGAAGGCGTGTATTGATATTTGATTGGCGATTTAAGCTCCTGGTGCTCGTCTGGCACCTTATCCCACGATTTATTTGGGAGAGGCTCAGTATAAAGAACTAAGGTTCAAAATTACATCGTAAGGCTACGGGCGCAGGCTTGGTAGCCTTAATTTTTGCTATCATAACATCGAGATAAGCCTGAATATCGTCGCGCAACTGCTTGTATAGTGGCGAGCCGGTGTAGTTCTCATTATCGAGCAAAACATCCTTTATCGAGCGAAGTGTGTTGGTGTAGTTTTGTAGCTCATTTTTAAGTGCTATACCCTCCACTTTTGAACCTCTAATCTTAGCGATAGAGAGCTGTCGAAGTTTATCACATACTGAGGTAAGCAGTGGCAACACCACATTATCCATCAACGTATGACCGTGCATATATAGGTAGCAGTTATCCTGCTTAACACCGCGCTTCTCTAACTTTGCAACCAGAGCCTCTAACTTATCTCCCATATCGGGATTATCTCTATTCAGAGCTTCGCATCTACGCTCTACGTTGCGTTGTAACCATGCTAAGGTCCTCTCGCCATTGTAGCCTATATCGACATAGTTTAGACGTACCGAGGCACGAAATTCGGCAAGCGTAAAGCGATTTTCGGTGTGGTGCTGCGCCGAGTAGACATACCATATAAATAGAGGATATATAACCTTCGAATACTCTGCCATAAAGCGGACAAAATCAAAGATACGAGTATCGTTTTTTGTGGCTTTCACGCAGACATTGTGTAGCGATGGCGCATAACATAGATAGTTCTCGGTGGCGTAGGCGTAGGTATGAAACATATTCTTCGCCCCCAAGAGCCTCTGTGACTGCTCGGTAGCACCATCAAAGAGATAGTCGAAGTCGGAATCCACGCATAGCAACGTCTCCTCCTCGCTGCTATTATTTAACATCGATAGTAATACCTGTTTACCCTTTGGTAAGTCGTCACGATTGGGTACAGAGATTTCGAAACGTAAGTATGGGTTTTTGAAGTGGTCGAATATACCTCTCCAAAAAGCTACATCCTCATACCCCTCGACATAGACATGCACCAAGTACCTGTCATCCTCCGCAGGGAGAACATCGGGCAGATTATTTGGGTTGTACCTTGTTAGGTCTTTACCTTCTCTATGTCGTTTCTTTGCATTCACGATGGTAAAGTTACGAATTTTTTATAACTTTGACCAATAAAAATTGAAATATATGGCAAACGATTGGAAAGATAGATTGGGTGTAGTCTTCTCTACCAACCCAAATTTTGAATACGACACCGCCTCGGATGAGGGTGAAGCTACCCTACCACCAGCTAAGCAGAACCTTAAAGTATGGCTCGACCGCCTTAAAGGAGGTCGCGTAGCCACCGTAGTGCGCGGTTTTGTAGGCTCTCAAGATGACCTTGCCGAACTCGGCAAAGAGCTAAAAAAGAGTTGCGGTGTAGGTGGCACCGCCAAAGATGGCGAGATAATCATCCAGGGCGACCACCGCGATAGGGTTATAGAGTTACTTACCAAAGCGGGGTATAAATGTAAGCGCGCCGGCGGATAAAATTTCTTGTGATAAGGGGTCATCTGCGACCTCTCAATTATTGCCCCAAATGGGAAATACACTCAGTATGTCCCATCTGGGGCAATTTCTTTATCGAGGCCACATCTAACCCCTTCTGACAAGAAATTAGGTCGTGCAACCCTGAGAGTTTGTGTTTGTTTCGCTTGTTCCAAGCAACAGCTACGCTGAAAGGTCTAAAGGGCCAAAGGGGCAGAAAGGGGAACGAAAAATGAAAAAATCACCCCTTTTGGACTCTAAGGCCTCTAAGGACACTTGTCCGCATCAACGCATTTACTAATTACTAATTTTATAACTTTCTTCTGTTACATAAGGCCTACTTATATCTATATCAGAAAATAGAATAGAAAAATTGCTAATTATAGTATAAAAGTCACTATTTTTGCACTAACAGAAAAGTAATAACTAAAAGATAATAGATATAGATATGAAGAATTATTTTGATTTAACAGGACAGGTGGCAGTAGTAACAGGTGCGTCGGCAGGCTTGGGTCTTCAGATGGCGCGTGCCTTTGCAAGTCAGGGGGCAAACCTTGTATTGCTTGCGCGCCGCAAGAGCCTCTTAGAGCAGAACGCCAAGGATATAAGCACGGAGTTTGGTGTTGAGGTGTTGCCTATAGAGTGTGATATCACCAAGACCGAGCAGGTAATAAGTGCTGTGGAGCGCACTATGGAGCGTTTCGGTAGGGTCGATATATTGATGAACAACGCTGGCACGGGAGCTGTAGCACCTGCCGAGGAGATTACTGACGAGCAGTTTAAGCACGAGTTGGATATCGACCTCTTTGGTACTTTTGTATGTGCAAGAGAGTTTGGTAAGAGGATGATTGAGGCTGGCTATGGTCGTATCATCAACATAGCTTCGATGTATGGTCTTGTGGGCAACCTTATCGTGGGAAGCTCGCCTTATCACGCTGCAAAGGGTGGTGTGGTGAACCTCACCCGTGCTTTGGCTGCTGAGTGGGGCAAGCACGGCATTACGGTAAATAGCATCTGCCCAGGATACTTCTACACCGACCTAACAACAAAGACACTCGATAGCGACTACTTTCAGGATGTAGCAAAGCGTAGTATCCCTATGGCGCGCTATGGTAAGTCGGGCGAGTTGGACACCTGCGCACTCTTCCTTGCATCACCTGCAAGCACCTATGTTAATGGTCAGAATATCGCTGTAGATGGAGGATATACTTGTGTGTAAGGGAAAATGCAGAGCCTTTTAACTATTACCAATTCCTCACTACTAATTATTTACGCCGCAGGCTATTTACTCCTACGAGGCGCTTATTATTCCAAGCGTATCACCTTGAAGAACGTTTTATCGTCGCACCAGCTTAGCGCAAACTTACCCTCGTTTCGCTCTGCTAATCTCTTTCGGGCGTTGTGAAAACCTGTATAGTCAGTATCTACAGGTTTATAGTATTTTGTCTCGCCAACAGCAAACTCTCGGAGTGTTGCAATGTAGCTCTTAACTCGCTTAATCTGAGATATTTTCTGTTCCATATTAATTATCCTTGATAATACAAAGATATATCAAACATAGATAATATGCAAACTCTTTGATGGATTTTGTAATGACTCCATAAAAGATAGAATATTTAAACTACAAATTTGCCTAAAATTGCCGTATAATACCACATTTTAATCGATGTATATAGTACATATAATATAGTGAATATAAACTATTTACAAATGTATAACAATTATCCTTGATAATTTATTGATATATCAAAGTTGCTGGTGTTCACCAAGTATTTTTCTTGATTCGTAACCTTTTGTAAAAATTTTATCAACGATAAAAATTTCAAATCGGCAGAATAGAAACACCGTTACAACTAATTGGTTTACAAATTTTTAGAAGTGTCTTTATATAAATAAACGAGACACCACGATGTTATTTTTCATATATCTCAGCTAATATAGCACCATCATGTTATTGTTAGTTTTGCTAAGTTAAAGCCTCGTGAAAACTATACAGTTCTCGGTAAATATCCTACTGAAATAGACGCATTATTTTAGATATTTAGTCTACCGTACTGCCTCGACAACAGAATGATTACAAATTATTTACAGCGATACCAAAATTATCCTTGATAATTTATTGATATATCAAGATACTAGTAATAGTCCTATGTTGCTATGGTTATTGCTATGGTTATGGTGTGGTTCTGGTTTGGTTGTAGTTTGGTTGTGGTGTGATTACAGCAGTGGTGTTTGTCGTTTCTTGAGATATCATCCAACCATTGAGCTTAAATAATAATTATGATCCACTCACCAGATGCTTATTTTAACATATAATTTGTATCTAATATAAACAAGGCCTCACAAGAGTGTTGTCATTTGCGAAATTTTTACTAAATTTGTAGTGCCGAGGATGTTATGTTCTTGGCATACATATTTGATGAAAGTGTTTTCGCATTTATCCTTGATACGAAATCTGGAAAATTTCACAACTAAAAGGATAACGACAGCACTCATTTCTTGTATAGTTATGTGGCTATGCACTCTCTGTGCGTACAAGAGCTAATTTTAGGCGCACGAAGCTCGAAATAGCGGAGTTTACTTAGCGTAAATGAGCATATTGAGAGCAAGTGCATTTTGTTGTCAGAATGGTGCAGATACAACGCTCAGCGAAATTCGAGGCGATGGGCTGTACTTTGGTGTACTGCCCATTGACGAGATATTTCG
>JAEIGA010012923.1_pt1 | contig 12701 bp, 12 predicted proteins | sample 9270691 | NCBI WGS metagenome assembly JAEIGA01 (sample SAMN17057246, study PRJNA624740) | gut metagenome | biome: biome; isolation source: fecal sample | host: Bos grunniens | place: China: Xizang | collected 2019 | reverse complement strand
CATAGCCTGCCTCGCTCATAAGTTTTGTTGGAGCGTTGCGGAGGTGAAGAGGTACAGGGCGGTTGGTGGTGTCGCGGTTGACCATCTGCAGTGCTGCGTTGATAGCAGCATAGGCAGAGTTGCTTTTGGGGCTGGTTGCTAAATAGATAGTGGTCTCGGCGAGGGTGATACGTGCCTCGGGCATACCTATCTTATGCACTGTATCGAAGCAAGCATTAGCCAAAAGCAGAGCGTTGGGGTTAGCCAGACCAATATCCTCCGAGGCAAGGATGACCAGACGTCGAGCAATGAAACGAGGCTCCTCGCCACCGGCAAGCATACGTGCTAAATAGTAGATGGCGGCATTGGGGTCGCTGCCACGAACAGACTTAATGAAGGCAGAGATGACATCGTAGTGCTGCTCACCATTCTTATCATACAGAGCAATGTTCTGCTGCAGAGCCTGAGTGATGACATCGTCGTTGATGGTGATGTCGCCATCGGTAGCTCCTGCCACGATGTCGAGGATATTGAGCAACTTGCGGGCATCGCCTCCCGAGAAGCGTAAGAGAGCTTCGGTCTGCTCGATACGTACGTTGCGTGCCCTGAGCTCCTCGTCGGTAGTCACGGCACGGTGGAGTAGCGTGGAGAGCTCCTCGTCGTTCATCGAACGGAGTATGTAGACCTGACAGCGGCTCAAAAGGGGTGAGATGACCTCAAACGAGGGATTCTCGGTGGTAGCACCAATGAGGGTTATGACACCCTGCTCAACGGCACCAAGAAGTGAGTCTTGCTGGCTCTTGTTGAAGCGGTGAATCTCATCGATGAAGAGGAATGCCGACCTCTGATTGAAGAGGCTCTGCTTGCGTGCCGACTCGATAACCTCGCGTACCTCCTTGACACCGGCTGTGACAGCTGAGAGGGTATAGAAGGGACGGTTGAGATGGTTGGCAACCAAGCGTGCAAGGGTGGTCTTGCCCACACCCGGAGGACCCCACAGGATAAACGACGGAGTGTTGCCCGTAGAGAGAAACTTACGGAAGACACCATCCTCGCCTACCAAGTGCGACTGACCTATATCTTCGTCCAATGTCTGCGGGCGCAGACGTTCTGCCAAAGGTTTGTTCATGATCGATAGTATAACGTAACAAAGTTACGTAATATTTTTTATTCTGCGGAGTTTTGCCTCTCTTTTTACTCTGAGAAACGATTTTGTGGTTTTGCTCTTTTTGTGTAACTTTGCCCACAAAGTTATATGATTCAGTGATGGAAAAGAGCGTTTTTCAATTTACAGTAGCACCGCAGTATGTTGATTTTACGTCGCGTGCATCGTTGTCGGGAATGTGTGATATGATTCTCCACGCCGCAGGACAGGATGCATACAGACGTGGATTCGGAATCGATGTGCTGGCGGAGAAGAACTTTGGTTGGGTGCTTTCGCGTTTGTGTGTGGAGTTGGATTATATGCCTAAAGAGTATAGCGAATTTACGCTCTACACGTGGATTGGCGGATATAACCGTCTGGCGTCGACACGTAACTTCGAGCTGGTGGATGCCGAGGGCAGAGTCTTTGGTCGTGCAGTGTCGCAGTGGTGTATGCTCGATTTTGCAACACGTATGCCGGTGGATATGAATACATTGGCAAAGGTACACGAGGGTACGATTGTGGATGCTCCATCACCCTGTGCTCAGCCTAAGCGTATAGGTGCTGTGGCGGGCGAGCCTCAGATGGTGCACAAAGTGGCGTACAGCGATATAGATTTCAATCGCCATATGAATACAATGCGTTATCTAGATCTGATGTCTGATGCAATGCCTATAGAGAAGATAGAGAAGCTCGAGGGACTGCGTCTGGATTTGAATTTTGTGAAGGAGGCACGCTATGGCGACGAACTCAGTCTGTATGTGGATGCCGCAGAGGGTGGATATACATTTGAGTTCAAGAATCAGTCGGCTGAGGCGTTGTGCAGAGCAATAATTGAGGTTAAATAGTAGATGTAATGACTCCTATCCCTTCGTTTATATATAAGCGAGCCAATCAGGTGGCGATGATAGTCTTTGTGCCTATCTTCGCCTGGGTGTTTATCAATGTGTATGACCCATTTGACTTTGATAAGATTGGCGATACAAACCTTTTTCCGTGGCTTAACATCCCCAAAGAGTTGCTTATTCAGCTAATTACGGTGCTGATGATTCTGGTGGGTATGGCTGTGGTGGCGGTGAGTCGTACGCTGATGGGAATATATACACGTCGTAAGCCAATATCCTATCTGCATTATATATTGTGGGTATTCCTGGAGATTGTGATAATGGCTACGATATATACCGTGGCGGCACTCTTTACCGATACGGATAAGAGTGTTATCACGCTGTTCCACAACTCGTTGATAAAGACCATCTTGGTGCTTTTTATCCCGTATGTGATGTGTTACATCTATTTCATATGGCGTGAGCGTGTGGCACAGCTCAAGATGTTGCGTGCGACGATAGCTCAGGACGAGACGGTGTTGCAGAACGCTTATGTGCAGATTTATGACGAGAAGGGTGAGATGCGTCTTTCGGTAAGACGTGAGAACCTGATATTGATAGAGTCAGCAGATAACTATGTATGTGTGTGGTATCTGAACAACAATCTCCCAAAGAAGGTGATGGTGCGTAACACTCTTAAGTGTGTGGCAGATCATCTGCAGTCGACATCCATCATAAGGTGTCATCGCTCGTATATGATTAACATTGAAATCATAAAGGTCTTGCGTCGCGAGAAGGAGGGATTGTTCGTGGAATTCGGTGTTGACGGGGTACCCGATATTCCGATATCGAAGACATATGCAGAGGCAGTGCAGGCTTGGTTAATGAGATAACCAAGCCTTATTTTTTATCCCTAAGCTATAGTGTGACTGTAAATTTTCACCCCATAAACCGTGTATTTTGTCCCTTATAGCTATTTTATCCCACCCGATGGTGGTATGTCACTAAAATTTTGTGATTTTGGAAAGTTGTGCGACATTCGCATCGTTGAAATAGTTTTCGCCTGTGGTGAATATATAAATAAAGGAATAGTAGAATATAAATAGAATTGTAAGATGAGACATTATTTGGAGATTTTGAGGGAGTCGATGCTTGCCAAGTGGGACAAGCAGGCGGTGAGTGACTACAAAGGTAAGGATTTTACCTTTGCAGATATTGCAACTCAGATTGTGCGTTTGCACGAGGTGTTTGAGGCTGTAGGCGTGAAGCCAGGTGACAAGATTGCACTCTCGGCAAAGAACTCGGCTCATTGGGCTATTGCATTCTTTGCAAGTGTGACATATCGTGCTGTGGCTGTGCCCCTGTTGCACGAGTTCCTGCCAGAGCAGACCGCAGGATTGGTTGATCACTCGGAGAGCGTAGTGCTCTTCACTGAGTCAAAGAACTGGGAGACTATGCCAAAGGAGGTGATGCCACAGTTGAAGGCGGCAATTGACCTGGAGAATTTCAAGGCTCTCTATGCAAAAGATATAGATCTGGAGGCTGTTATTGCCAAGGCTTATGAAAATACACCTGCTACGATAGCTTACGAGAAGCGTCACGAGGCTCTGTCGTTCAAGACAGGCGATCTGGAGGATTTGACAATCATCAACTATACATCGGGCACTACATCTTCACCTAAGGGTGTGATGTTGACTGCACGTAGCATATCATCAAACATCGAGTTTGCACTCAACCATATCCCTGTTCAGGATGGTGACAACATCATCTCGATGTTGCCTCTGGCTCATATGTATGGTATGGCGTTTGAGTTTATATATCCTATCTGTGGCGGTGGTCACACATATTTTTTGGGTAAGACCCCAACCCCAACAGTCCTGATGCAGGCGTTGGCAGAGGTGAAGCCTTATCTGCTTATCACAGTGCCACTCGTTATGGAGAAGATTTTCAAGGGTAAGGTGATGCCTACCTTGCAGAAGCCTGCAATGCGTGTGCTGACATCGATTCCTGGTGTGAAGAATATTATATATGGTAAGGTGCGTGAGAAGTTGCTCACTACATTTGGCGGTAACCTGCGTTCTATCGTATTGGGAGGTGCTGCACTGAACCCTGCAGTGGAGAAGGTGATGAAGGCTGTGAAGTTGCCATACACGGTAGGTTATGGTATGACAGAGTGTGCTCCGCTGATTGGTTATGCACCTTGGGACACATTCCGCAAAGGCTCTTGTGGTCGCATCGTGACAAATATGGAGGTGCGTATAGACTCGAAGAACCCACAGCAGGTGGTAGGAGAGATTCAGGTGAAGGGTGCGAACGTAATGCAAGGATATTATAAGAACCCTGAGGCTACAGCAGCGACATTCACCGAGGATGGCTACCTCAAGACAGGTGACCTGGGTATTATTGACAAGGGTGGTAACATCTTCATCAAGGGTCGTAGCAAGTGTATGATTCTGAGTGCTAACGGTCAGAATATCTACCCCGAGGAGGTGGAGTGCGTATTGAACTCGTTGCCATACGTGGCTGAGTCGCTGGTAGTGGACCGCAAGGGTAAGCTGGTGGCATTGGTTGCTACAACAGAGGATAAGCTCTCGAAGGAGGAACTTGCAGAGGCAATGGAGCAGAACCGTATAGCTCTCAACGCACAGATGCCAGCATACAGCAAGGTGACTAAGATAGAGATTTTGGAGGAGGGCTTCCAGCATACTCCTAAACATTCGATAAAGCGATTCCTTTACGAGTAATCGCTCATCTATTCTACAAACTATTCTATTCGTACGGGACACACCGAGATGGTCTGTCCCGTATTTTTTTTTGTGCGTAAATGCTCCAAAAAGATTGATATATTGAGCGAAGTTGCTAACTTTGTAGAAAATATTTGTGCGTATGCTTTCATTAGAAGAGAGAAGAGCTATTATCGACCTTGTACATCGTGAGGTTGTGCCGGCGATGGGCTGTACTGAGCCTGTGGCGGTGGCGTTGTGTGTGGCTAAAGCCAAAGAGTTGCTCGGCGAACTGCCCGAAAGAGTCGTGGTGAGGCTGAGTGCCAACATACTGAAGAATGCTATGGGTGTGGGTATTCCCGGAACGGGTATGATAGGTCTGCCGATAGCCATCGCGTTGGGTGCTTTGGTAGGTCGCTCGGAGTATGAGTTAGAGGTACTGAAGGACTCTACACCAGAGGTTGTGGAGCGAGGAAAACAATATATAGACCAGAAACGTATCGCAATAGAGCTCAAGCAGGGTAACTGCGATAAGCTCCATATAGAGTGTGAGGCTCAGTGGGGTGGTCATCGTGCCGAGGCTGTGATATCGGGCGGACATACGGCATTTGTCTACCTGAAACGTGATGACGAGGTGTTGCTCGACAGCTTCTCACAGAGTGCTGCGGCAGAGGCGGCAGGTGATGTGGAGCTATCGGTGCGTAAGGTGTTTGACTTTGCGATGAGCACACCGTTAGAGGATTTGGAGTTTATATTGGAGGCTCGCGAGCTGAACAAGGCGGCAGCGGAGAGTGCTTTCAAGGCTGACTATGGATTGTCACTCTGCAAGACACTCTCGGGTGAGCGTGAACGTCAGGTGATGGGTGAGAGCATATTCTCGCGTATATTGTCGTACACCGCAGCGGCGTGTGATGCTCGTATGGGCGGAGCGAAGATACCCGTGATGAGTAACTCGGGAAGTGGTAACCAGGGTATCACAGCGACACTGCCCGTAGTAGTGTATGCCGAGGAGGTAGGTGCGTCGCACGAACAGATGGTGCGAGCTTTGATGCTGAGCCACCTGATGGTGATATATATCAAGCAGAGCCTGGGTCGTCTGTCGGCACTGTGCGGATGTGTGGTGGCGGCATCGGGCTCAAGTTGCGGAATAACATATCTGATGGGTGGTGGCTATGACGAGGTGGCAATGGCAGTCAAGAATATGATAGCCAACCTGACGGGTATGATTTGCGATGGTGCAAAGCCAAGTTGTGCGTTGAAGTTAGCGAGTGGTGCATCAACAGCTGTGCTCTCGGCAATGATGGCGATGGAGCATCGTTGTGTATCGAAACTCGAGGGTATAATTGATGAGGATGTCGACAAGTCGATACGCAACCTTACGTCGATAGGTCGCGACGGAATGAATGAAACGGATCGTATGATTTTGGATATAATGACTCACAAGGGATAGTGAGAGCATCCAATTGAAAAGAAGAAAAGCCTTCGAGGGTTATCCCTCGAAGGCTATTTTCATAATGAGCGATGTAGCTCCCTGATTCTTGGCGGTGTAGTCCTTGGCGATGGAACTTACACGGTCGAGAAGTATCGCATCGTCACGCAGTGGGGTGAACCATCGGATAAGCTCCTCAGCCGAAGTGACCGACGTCGCTGCACCCAAAGCGACCATATCGCGTGCCTCCTTGAACTTCTCGTACTTAGGTCCAAAGGCAATAGGAAGGGCGAAAGTGGCAGCCTCCAATGTGTTGTGGATGCCGACACCAAAACCGCCGCCTATGTATGACCAGGTGGCATAGCCATAGACCGAAGAGAGGATGCCTATGGTGTCAAGGATGAGCACCTGGCAGTGGCTGAGATCAGTCTGCTCGTCACACTGAGTGTAACGGACAGCACCCTTGGTGGTGTTGGCGATAATCTTCGCCATACGCTCCTGGTCCATCTCGTGAGGTGCTACGACAAACTTGATATCGGGATTCTGGTTGATTAGTTGCTGGAGGATATCCTCGTCGGGACCCCAGGTAGAGCCTGCGACAAAGAGTCGGCTGTCGCCCTTAAATCGCTCGATGAGAGGTATCTGCTTCGCAGCCTTGGCGATAGCGGCAACACGGTCAAAACGGGTGTCGCCCGCAATGATGACATTGTCGAAGCCTATATCGTGGAGCAGCTGACGCGACTCCTCGTTCTGTACGAAAATCTGTTCGAAGCTCTCCAACGCCTGACGCCAGCGGTTGCCGTACCACTTAAAGAAGATGGAATTCTTGCGGAAAATAGCCGAGATGAGGAAGGTGCGTGTGCCACGAGCCTTGAGCTGATAGAGATAGTTGAGCCAGAACTCATACTTCACAAAGACAGCAATCTCGGGATGGGCAATCTCTAAAAAACGACGTACGTTGCCCGGAGTGTCGACAGGCAGGTAGAAGATATAGTCTGCACCATCGTAGTTCTTACGAATCTCATAGCCCGAAGGGGAGAAGAAGGTGAGCAGGACCTTATAGTGAGGATGGTTCTTGCGTATCTCCTCGATGACAGGTCGTCCCTGCTCGAACTCGCCGAGTGAGGCAACGTGAATCCAGACGACGCGGTCCGAAGGCGAGATACGCTCCGCCATACGTCGAAATATATCCTTACGACCGTCGGTCCATTGTTTGGCTTTGGGCTTCCACAAGCCTACAAAAGCCACCAGCTTCGCATAGACAGCCAGAAAGAAATTGTATAGAAGCATAAATTATAAGAATAATTGCTCAGCAAAGGTACTACATTTTCCCTAATGCTCCAAATATCACTGCCGCTACATAATGTCGGCTATGAAGCGGATGTCGTAACTGCCATCGGGAAGCAGGTCAATAGCCACCAAATCGAAGGCTACGTCGTCGCTGATGCGGTGCTGTGCCAGATAGAGCGAGGCGGCACGTCGCATAGAGCGTAACTTGTCGGGTGTGATGGCATCCTCGGGGGTGGTGTAGCCACTGACACTGCGGGTCTTGACCTCGATGATATGCGTAACGTAGGATTTGCGGGCGATAATATCTATCTCATATCGCCCGTTTCTCCAATTTCGCTCACATATATGGAAGCCCTGCTTACGCAGAAAACTGACGGCTGCATCCTCGCCACGAGCACCTGTGATGGCTTTGGTGGTGGTCATAGCTTACAAAAGGAAGCTCAAATCATCGCCAGCGTTGACCTCGAAGGTCTCGACACCCTTCTTGAATATACGCATAGGGCGTTTACCGATAAGCTCCATCCTGCCGTCGTGGAGGTGGAGCATACAGCCCTCACGCAAGCCGACAACATAGCGGCGAGGATTAGCCTCGATATACTCTAAGATACGCTGCTCGCGAGTCTCACCTGCGTGGCCCTCAGGATTGGCATCCAGATAGTGGGGGTTAATCTGGAACTTAACAGCACCGATAGCCTTGAATGACTCGGGCTGTACGATAGGCATATCGTTGGTGGTGCAGATGGTAGGGCACGACACGTTGCTGCCAGCAGACCAGCCTACATAAGGAGTACCCGCCTTAATCTTACGCAAAATGGCACTCATCAAGCCCTGCTCCTGCATCTTCTTTGTCAGAGCAAAAGTGTTGCCGCCGCCGACGCAGATAGCCTCAGCATTGAGAATGTCGCGACGAGGATTCTTCGAACGGTGGATAGAGCGTACGCGGATGCCTATCTCGTTGAAACGCTGCTGCACCTTAGCCTCGTAGGCAGCATATGAGAATGTGACGGCTGCATAGGGAACGAAGACAACCTCCTTCACGCCGCGAAGGAACTCTGCTATCTGTGCAATGGGGTACTGCAGGTAAGCCTCACCTGCGTTGGTTGAATTTGATATGAGTAATAAGTTCATAAATTATTGATAATTAGTTAGTTAATCAGTTTATGCAGAGGGCGGCTATTAAAATTTTTGCTCTCCGATGCCAAATTTAATAAAAAAAGTTGTACCTTTGCAGTGCTAATGCAAGAAAATGATTGAAAACGATCAATAATTATTGTTTAATTAAAATTTAGAAATTATGTCAGAGATTCAGTCAAAGGTTGTTGAGATTATCGTCGACAAGTTGGGAGTTAAGGAGTCTGAGGTTGTACCTGAAGCAAGTTTTACTGCTCACTTGGGTGCCGATTCACTCGACACAGTAGAGTTGATTATGGAGTTCGAGAAGGCTTTCGAGATCCAGATCCCAGACGAGGACGCTGAGAAGATCGCTACTGTAGGCGACGCTATCTCATACGTTGAGGCTCACACAAAATAATTTTCAATAGAAGATTTGCTGTAGGTCGCTTGGGCGGCTGATGCAAAATATTGTGTGGAACCAAAGAGTTCTGCAAGAAAAGTTGGGACTATATCGAGGGTGTATCTGCTCCCTTGATATAGTCTTTTTTATCATCTCAAGCCTCGGAAGGATAAGTAGCGATGTCGGAAGATTCGGCTCGTATGCATCAGAGGGTGCACAGGAGCGGAATAGACTAAGGCGAACAACAGGGCGGGATGATGGTGTTTATATAGAGGATACAAACGCATAAATATTAGTTGGGTTGATAGATTTTATTCTTCGTCCTTTTCGTCGTAACTTCGGCAAGGATAAGAGATTTTATAGGGCGGTAGACGATATGTTCGGCTTCATAGCCCACAACATTGAACTTTATAAGTTGGCTCTCATACATAAGTCGGCATCGGTGGTGCTGGAGGATGGTACGCACATCAATAACGAGCGACTGGAGTATCTGGGAGATGCTGTGATAGAGAGTGTTACGTCGGAGTATTTGTTTATAGAGTTTCCCGATAAGAATGAGGGCTTTATGACGCAGCTGCGTTCGAAGATGGTGTCGCGTCAGACGCTGAACGATGTGGCAAAGCGAATAGGTCTGGATGATTATGTGATTACACACTCGTCGAACAACCTCTCGCAGAAGCATATCTATGGTGATGCGTTTGAGGCGATGATAGGTGCGATATATCTCGATCAGGGATATGATTTTGTGAACAGACTGCTCATAAACCATATCTTTGTGAAGTATATCAAGGTGGATAACCTGCTTGTAGAGGAGACCGACTTCAAGAGCCGCCTGATAGAGTGGTGTCAGAAGAATCATCACTCTATTCAGTTCCATACGGCAAACGACAAGACATACTCTTCGTCACATCCGTTCTTCTATAGCAAGGTGCTCATCGATGGTATAGAGGTCGGATATGGTGCCGGCGACTCGAAGAAAGAGGCGGAGCAGAGGGCTTCGTACTCGGTGTCGCAGGGATTCTCGGAGGCAGACTACACCAAGATAATGGATAAACTCGACACGCTCGATGGAGCGACAAAGCCTCGTGAGCGTCGTGAAAGAGAGCCTAAAGTGGTAAAGAGTGCCAATGAGGTTAAGGAGATCAATGAGAGTAAGGAAGTTAAGGAAACGAAGGTAAAGACAAAATCCAAGACTGAGGCTAAAACTGAACAAAAGACTGAGCCGAAACCAGAGTCAAAGCCAGAACGGAAGCCAGAGTCAAAGGTTGAGCAGAAGCCAGAGCCAAAGGTTGAGCAGAAAGCAGAACAAAAGAGCGAGTCGGAGGCTGAGATAAAGGTTGAAGCCAAGGCTGAGAAGAAGCCACGCCGTCGTCGCTCGTCAAAGGGTGTAGCGGAGAAGTCTCAGAAGGAGAGTGCTACTCAGAAGGAACAGGAGGTAAGTGTAGCGGAGAAATCGCAGGAAGAGTCTACTACGTCAACAGAGGCTGTGGTGGAGAGCGTACCTGCAGAGGTTGCACCAAAAGCAAAGCCAAAGTCAAGACGTCGTACAACGCCTAAAAAGCCAAAGGCGGAGGGTGTAGTGATGGAGCAGAAAGTGGAAAATCAGGAAGCCGTATGACGGAAAATATCATCGATAAACTGAAGTCAAGAGGTTTGGAGTCGCTCGAGGACCGCGAGCTGCTTACCCTGCTGCTGTCGTATATGGCAGAGGAGAGGCAGGTGGAGCAGTATGTAGAGGCGATATACGCGGAGTGTCAAACGCTCGGTAACCTGCGTCGAACACCATTGCAGCGTCTGAGAATGGTCGGCGGAATGGGACAGAGTAGGGCTCAAATGCTTGTGGCGGCGATGGAGTTAGGTCGCCGTGTGGCACTGCTCGATGCTGAGAGTAAGACGGTGATAAAGAGCAACGATGATGTGGTGAATATGATGCGTCCTCAGCTGCAGGAGCTGGAGCACGAAGAGTGTTGGGTTATATACCTCTCGTCATCAAACAGCGTGATAGAGAAGATGTGTGTCAGCCGTGGCGGAGTGCAAAGCACGGTGGTGGATGTACGTCAGGTGATGAAACGTGCGGTGGAGTTGCTCGCCTCGCAGATGATATTGGTGCATAACCACCCATCGGGCTCACCTCAGGCAAGTCAGATAGATAAAGACCTCACAAAACGTGTGAAGGAGGCGGCACAGATATTCGATATAAAACTCGTGGACCACGTGATAATAGCCTCAAACGGTAGCTTCTCGTTCCGTGCAGCAGGGTTGTTATAATCCCAATTAAATCAGAGTTATACCATTTTCACGACACTCGCGACGCATAGTCTCGGGCCAGATGCTCGACTGTGTCTCGCCGATGTGTGCCTTATGCAGCAGAAGCATACATAGACGGCTCTGACCGATACCGCCACCTATCGAGAGAGGCAGCGAGCCCTCTAACAGTCGGCGGTGGAAGTAGAGCGTGCGACGCTCCTCCTTACCACAGAGGCTGAGCTGTCGCTCCAAAGCCTCGCAATCAACCCTTATACCCATAGAAGAGAGCTCCACAGAGCGTTCCAGAACGGGATACCACACCAAAAGGTCGCCATTCAAGCCAGCAAATTGGCTGTCGGGGGCGAGGGTGGTGTAGTCGTCGTAGTCGGGTGCTCGGTGGTCGTGTGGCTCGCCATTGCTCAGTGCTCCGCCAATACCGATGATGAAGACCGTGCCGTACTCGCGACAGATGGCATCCTCACGCTCCTTGGGCGAGAGGTTGGGGTAGCGTTGGAGAAGCTTCTCGGCGTGGATGAAGGTGACCTCGTTGCTGAGGAATGGCTCTATCTGCGGATAGGTCTCACAGATGTAGAACTCGGTGCGAAGGATGGCGTTATATATCTGGCGTACAATGCCTTTGAGATAGTCGACAGTTCGCTCCTCGGCAGTCATCACTCGTTCCCAATCCCATTGGTCGACATAGAGCGAGTGGAGGTTGTCGAGCTCCTCATCGGAGCGTATGGCGTTCATATCGGTGATGATGCCAAAGCCCTGCTCAACGGCATAGTCGGCGAGTGTCACTCGCTTCCATTTAGCCAGCGAGTGTACCACCTCGGCACGGGCATCGCCCATATCCTTGATTGGGAACGTGACAGGGCGTTCGATGCCACTCAAATCGTCGTTCATACCCAAACCCTGCAGGACAAAAAGAGGTGCGGTGACGCGTCGCAGACGCAATTCGGTGGAGATGCTGCTCAGGAAGAAATCCTTAATCTGCTTGATGGCGTTCTCGGTCTGATGCTGGCTCAGTATAGCACGATATGATGATGGGATAAGTAGCTTCGACATAGTGTAAGATTTATTTCTTTAGCACAAAGATTAATGTTGTCTCTTACTATATTAATAAATTCAGCACTTGCAGGATCTATGATTTCTTCTTTTTTAGGTGCAAGTGGTAAAATGGCAGATGACTATGATACTATTTTAAAAACCATTGATGAACTTGGAGAATTAAATGGTGGAGAAACAGAAGTCTTAAATTATCTTTTAAAAGTAAAAAGAATGATAAAAGAAATCAAAAACAATGATGAACGACTAAAAGTCATTACCTTCAACAATGAACAATTGAAAACTAAAGTAGAATTACTAGAAAAAAATTATAAAGAAAAAACTGCTAATTATGAAAAAAATTCTAAAATAGTAATAAGTAAATTACATAGATTAAACACCAGATTAAATCGTCAATCTTTCTCAATTCTTATATCATATATTTTAATTATAGCTTTAGGAGTAGTATTCTACTTAAAAGTATTTAAAGGTATGTAAAAATGTT
>JAEIGA010012922.1_pt1 | contig 12702 bp, 17 predicted proteins | sample 9270691 | NCBI WGS metagenome assembly JAEIGA01 (sample SAMN17057246, study PRJNA624740) | gut metagenome | biome: biome; isolation source: fecal sample | host: Bos grunniens | place: China: Xizang | collected 2019 | reverse complement strand
CCCTCGCTATCAGATCGATATTTGTCGATACGTTCACACACTCGCAAACCGTTGCTAATGTTTCACGTGAAACATTGTGTTGACTTGATATTGATTGTTTGCTATTATGATTGTGGGTAAATTGTGCCCATTTACAGAAAGTAGTATTTTATGCGTATTAGAGAAGCGAAAGGTTGTTTTGATGCGATGGCGTATGATAGCGCGAGTTGGTGCGCTGTTTATTTTAACAACTGGAATAGATCGGTTGTTGAGATCACACACGGCATTGATAAATTCTCGCGCGCGGCTTACAACGGATTGATTCAATCAATGTTCATAGATGCGTGCGGCGATTGGGAGTCTAGCAATCTAACGACGTATGTGTTTAATCATTCGGGCAAATTGTTTTGTTATATTCGCATGGTAACACACAATGACGGTTCTGAAATATGGTCAACAGTGTATGTAAATGGCGAGCGGGTGCGCGATATGTGGATTGCGCAATAATGTTGATAAGTGGATAAATACGTGGAAAACCCGCACGCACAAGCGGGTTTTCCCTTGTTATAATGGGTATAAATTCTTCACTGAAAGGGGGGTTATTTTATGGAACAACGTAAACTATCAGCGGCGTTTATGGCGCACATTCAGAAGCGTAAAAACCCGCTCACATACGACAGGCGCGCATACGCTAATGCTGACACGGCACGCGTCGCCATACCTGACGCGTTGACAGAGTATAGGAAACTACGCAATGTTGCTATGAATCGTATTAGAAAACTTGAAAAAGCGGGGTATGCGGATTCTGAAACAGTACGAAAGGCGCGCGCCGCGTTCAAGGATTTACCGCGAAACTTGACACAAGATCAAGCGGCGCAACGTCTGCCAGAAGCGGCGCGCTTTCTTACAAGCGCACGCGGTACGGTTGGCGGTATGCGCGATATAGAACGGAGAACCGCGCAAACATTCCAAGACAGGGGTTTAGATTTTGTCAACAGCAAAAATGTTAAACAGTTTACCGAATTTTTGGATTGGATCGGTACAGATAAATTAGAAGCGTTGTACTATCGCGAAACAGGGGGCGCGCCGCGTGAGGGGCGCGAAACAAGTAGGCGGTTTAAAGTTTCCGAATTGCAAGATACATTCAATGCTTGGCGGGAGAATCAATGATAATCAATGTGAAAGAGTTTAATTATAACATTGTGGCGGCGTTGCCAGATTTGCCGCGCAAGGCGGGAAATCAGGGAACGCGTGCGCGGCGCGTGTATAAAGATGCTGTATGCGCTTTCGATACGGAAACAAGTTACATAAAAGAGTTAGACGCGCAATGTTTGTATATCTGGCAATTCCAACTTGATGAAGCATTAACCGTGATCGGGCGCACATGGGAAGAATTTATACAATTCGCGGATGGTATCAGATCGGCACTACCGAAAAATACATATCTTGTTACATACATACACAATTTATCATACGAATTTCAATTTATGCGTTCTCTTTTCAATGTTGCGCCCGATGATGTATTCGTAGTGAAGTCGCGCCGCGTGTTAAAGTGGATATGCGGCGGGTTTGAGTTTCGTTGTAGTTATTTGCAGTCTAATATGAATCTTGCGGCATTTACAGAAAAGTTTGACGTGAAACATAAAAAGTTGTCGGGTGCGGAATTTGATTATAGCAAAGTACGTTATTCCGATACGGAATTAACCCCGCTTGAATTAGAATATTGCGTTAATGATGTGATTGGACTTGTTGAGTCAATAAAAGCGGAAATGAAACGTGACGATGATAATCTATACACTATCCCGCTCACATCAACTGGATATGTGCGGCGCGATGTGAAAAAGGCATTGCGCTTGTGGGGCAGTTATAAAGTGAATGAGTTGTTGCCAGATGTAGAAGTATATACGCTATTGCGTGAAGCATTTCGCGGCGGTAACACGCACGCCAACCGCTATTTTGTAAAAAATCCTGACTATCCACTACCGCCAATTGAAAACGTACACAGCGTTGACCGTTCCTCAAGTTATCCCGATGTTCAGGTTAATTATAAATTTCCCATGTCTCCATTTAAGCGGGTTGAAAAAGATGTTACATATACACAATTGAAACAGCACTATATTGAAAGGCGCGGATATGCGTTAGTGTTTCGGTTACAAATTGATAAACTGGAATTGAAAGATTATTTTAATCCATGCCCGTATATCAGTTATGATAAAGCGCGGAACGTGCGCGGAAAAATGTTAGACAACGGGCGGTTGTTGGGTGCAGATAGTTGTGAGGTCACTCTCACTGATATTGATTTTCAAATCATAGATAATCAATATAATTTGTCAGATGCGAACACGGTTATAACCGATTTATATTTTGCGCACTATGATTATCTGCCCGATGAATTAAGGGATTTAGTTAAGGGGTATTATATTCAGAAAACGGCGTTAAAAGGCATTGTCGATCAACAACTGTTTTATGACAAGTATAAGAATTTGATAAATTCGGTTTATGGATGTTCAGCGCAAGACCCCGCCAAAGATAATATTCTCTATTTGGAAGATGCGGTTGAGGATAATATATACCAGTGTGAGGGCGCGGCGATAGTTGACATATTAGCGGCGGCGCATCCTACAATGCCGTATCAATGGGGAGTATGGACAACCGCCCGCGCGCGGGAGCGTTTGCAACTAATGATTGACGCGGTGCATGATAACGCGGGTTCTGAATTTGTCTATACTGACACGGATAGTGTTAAGTACATAGGAGAATTTGACTTAGAGCAAATCAACAAGGATTTACGGCAACTTGCTATTGATAACGGTGCTTATGCCGATGATATAAAAGGCGAACGTCATTACATGGGAATATATGAGTACGAAAAAAAGAATTTTGCCGTAAAGTTTGAAACGATGGGCGCAAAGTCATACGTGTATGAAGATCGCCATGGCGAATTACATATAACAATCGCGGGTGTACCTAAAAAAGCGGGGGCGCGGGAATTGCAAAACATGGGCGGTTTTTCCGCTTATCAGGTGGGAGCAACGTTCCGCGATGGTGTAACTGAAACTAAATATAATGATATTCGTCAATATACAAAAGCGCGCGTTGACGGGCACATGGTAGAGGTTACAAGTAACATGATTATTAAGGATAGTTTCCACCAAATAGGATGCGCGCAAGATTATTCTATATTACTGTCTACATTGACGAAAAAAGATATAGACAGGATTCGCGCGCATTTGCTATAATATCCAGTGTAACTATTGAAATAAACGTGAAAGGGGGGCGCCATTGTGGCAAAGCGCAAATATGAACACAGGCACTTGATAACGCGCACGATTTTTACAACCAGTGGCGATGTTTTGTTTTTCGATTATGACGCGAAAGAGAACAGGACAGAACACATGGAATTAAACGGAAAAATGGACGCGGAAAAATTCCTGAAAAACGTTAAACCCAACGGCATTGTGCTAATGGTTGATAACGTGGAAACTGAATCAAAACTTTATGGGATGTCACTGGAAACATTTATTGAAAATGCAGACGAAATCACAGAAGATTGAAAGGACGGTAAAATATGAACATTCTTAAAAAGAGTGGCGCGCTTACCATGGCAGAAATGTACAGGCTGACAAAATCCCCCGAAATCGCGAAATTGTCAACGGTAAAGGGGCAGGAAATCGAAATCGAACGGTATCTTGTGCATGAGGATGTTGACCAGAACGGGGAAAGCGTGACGGTAGCGGCGATTGAGACAAAACAGGGTGAATTGTTTGCAACGAACAGCAGAACCTTTACACGTGATTTTCTTGACATTATCGCGATGTGCGAAGAGGCGAACGCCCCAACACCTAAAAAGATTAAAGTGCTTGAAAAAACGGGTAAAACAGGGCGCACCTATATACAGTGTGCATATATTGAGTAATGCGGTATATCGCATACAATCAACAGGCGGGGGCAACAACCCCCGCTTTTCTAATAGGTGAATACATGGACAAAAATATATATCTTGATAGCGGGTATTTGAACATCGGTTATATCTTACGGTTCCGCGTTCCGTTCATTTTTTGCGTTGGCGGACGCGGCACTGGAAAAACGTACGGCGCTCTCAAATACGTTCTTGATAACGGTGTTAAATTCCTTTATATGCGGCGCACGCAAGCACAGGCGGATTTAATTAACCGCGCTGATTTTTCGCCTTTTAAGAGCATCATGCGCGATACGGGCGAGGTTATTCTTTCAACCCCCATTACAAAATATAACAGCGCGTTTTACAAGGGCAAAATTGTGGGAGATAAAACAATCCCAGATGGAGCGCCCATTGGTTATACACTGGCACTATCCACAGTTTCAAACTTGCGCGGTTTTGATATGTCGGATTGTAACTTGCTTATTTATGATGAGTTTATTCCAGAACAACATGAGCGCCCGTTAAAAAATGAAGCGCAAGCATTGTTTAACGCGTACGAAACAATAAACCGAAATCGCGAGTTGTCAGGTTTCCCTGCATTAAAAGTTTTATGTCTTGCGAACGCTAATACGATCGCAAACCCCGTTTTTGATGCGTTAGGAATAATTGATAAAGTGTATGCAATGGAAAACAGCGGTCAGGTGGTAAGCATAAATGAAGTGCGCGGGTATGCGATTGTTTTACTATCTGAATCTCCAATATCAGAACGCAAGCGGGAAACGGCATTGTATAAACTGACGCGCGGTTCAGAATTTGAAAGCATGGCAATTGATAACAGTTATAATGTGCAATTCACCCGCCAGAATGTTAATTTGATTGAATACGCGCCATTATTCACGGTTGAGGGAATTGCCATATACAAGCATAAAAGCGGTGCGGGGTTCTACGTGACACGGCACGCGAGCGGCGGCGCGGAACAGATCGACACGCGTTTATATAAAAAACAGTTTGCGCGGCTTCTGGCAGATGCAGACGCGCGCGGTCTGGTACAATATGAGAATCTTTCATTGCGTGAATCGTTGACAACCATATAACTACAATATATAGTATAGGTGCGGGGGTTTTGTGGCACAGTCAGCATCCAGAAGATGCGCCGCGCGGTTGGCGCCGCATAGACAGAACCCCCGTTATTATATAGGAAAGGGGGCAAACGGTGTGAATGTGCAGGACATAACAACCCTGATTACAACGGTTGGATTCCCGATAGCGGCGTGCATTGCGTTATTCTGGCAAAATCTGAAAATGTCGGAAATGATAACGAACAACACAACGGCGATACTGGAATTAACCACAATAATAAAGGAGAGGTTGCCAGATGGGAATAGTTGACACTTACGTTTCGTGGGCGCTAAAGATTGCAAACGACAATTCACACGGGTACTCACAGGCGGTGAGATGGTCGCCTGATTATGATTGTTCCTCTTTCGTGATATCCGCACTTGAGAGCGCGGGGTTCCCCATGCGCGCGTATGGCGCAAGTTATACTGGTAACATGGGAGCGGCGTTAAAGGCTTGCGGGTTTGTAAAGGTCAGCGGTGTTAATCTGAACAGCGGCGAGGGATTGTGGAAAGGCGACATTCTTCTTAACCCCGTGACGCATACGGAAATTTACGTGGGCAACGGTCAGGCGGTAGGCGCGCATTGTTCGGAAACGGGCGGCAAATATGGAGCGGCGGGAGATCAGACTGGAAACGAAATATCTATACAGAAGTACCGAAACAAAAATTACAAAGAAGTCTGGCGGTACGGCGGCATTGGTCAGATGTTCAAACCGTCAACGGGTAAGTGGGATAAGATAGCGCGTGAAGTGATACGCGGCAAATACGGCAACGGTGCGGCGCGTATAGCGTCATTATCAGCAGAGGGTTATACCGATACGGAAATCAACGAAATTCAGCAAACGGTTAATTACTTATTGAAAGGGGGAGTTTAACAGTGGAAGAGGTTGAGATTGTGGCACTGCAACAAGAATTGGAACAGGAGCGCGCGCGTGTTTCTGATTTAGAAGCGGAACGCGACAGTTTACGCGAGGAATTAGAGGAAACGCGCGCACGCAATCAGGAATTGCAAACGGAAAACAACGAAACAAAAAAGTTGAATTTCACGCTTGCGCGGCAATTGGACACAAAACCAAAAAAATCATTTGATGAAACATTGGTTGCAATGTTTGGAAAGGGGGCAACAAATGGACACTAACCAGATTTATACAATTGTTAATGAAGTGAACGCGGAAGCGTTCGGAAGCACTGATATTGACGTGGTCGATTCACAGGGACTTGTTTCGCTCGGTGACGCGGTTCTTTCAAGCACGACAAATACAGAAGCGTTCCTAAATACCCTGGTTCAGCGTATTGGGCGTACGATCATTTCATTTCGCCAGTATCGCAATAAACTCGCTGACATGGTGGTTAATGATTTTGAGTATGGCGCAATTCTGCAGAAAATCCGCGTGCATCTGACAGAAGCGGAAACAGACCCCGCTTATGCACTTACTGACGGGTATAGCGTGGATCCTTGGACGGTCAACAAGCCGGATGTAGAGCAGAAACTGTTTATCACCAGAACGCCGTACATGTTCAGCGTGACGATTGCGCGAAAGCAGTTGAAAGAAGCGTTTCTTTCCGAATCTGCAATGGGCGCGTTCATTGGCGCGGTGTTTGGTCAGGTCAGAAACAGCATTGAGGTATCGCTTGAAAACCTTGGGCGGCATTGCATCGCCAACATGATTGGAGAATTTACACCCGCAACGCCTGAGGGCGGCACTGCAACAACTCTGAATCATGAGGTTGCATTGTGTACGCTTTACAACACGGCGCGCGGGTATGAATCAACGGACGCGGGGTATGTTGATGAAGATACTTGCCTGTTTGATGAGGCGTTCATGCGGTTTGCGGTTCAGACCATGAAAACATACAGTGATAATCTTACTGATATGTCAACCCTCTACAATGACGGGGAAATCGAAACATTCACCCCGCGCGAGGATCAGCGGTTAAAGGTTCTGGCATCATTCGAACGCGCGCTTGAAACGGTGGTACAGTATAGCGCATTTAATGAAGAGATGGTAAGGCTTAACGCCTTTAGCACTCTTAATTTCTGGCAGAGCGCACAAGACCCCTCATATATCATGGTAGAGCGCGCAAGCGATGGCGCACAGGTTATCAAAACGCACATTGTGGGCGTTCTGTATGACCGTGATGCGCTTGGCATGTATAAAAAGGATGAGGATGTACTTACTACACCCGTGAACGCGAAAGGAATGTACTATAACACGTTCTACCACCAGATGGAGTTGTGGTTTAATGACACGTCCGAAAACTTTGTTTATTTCACACTGAATTAAACGCACGCCACAGGCGTTTAATTACTCTTTCACGTGAAAGGCGGCAACCGCGCCGCCTTTCTTTAATAAAGGGGGGCATTATGGAAGATAGGGAAAAACTACTTGATGAGTGGCGCGCAATGTTTACAAGCGGAGCAACGTCTGGATATGGCGTATTAAGTAATGAGCGGCTACAGTTGGAGTATAAAACATGGTGCTTGAAAAAACTTTTCGGCGCGTTTGAGTTTGGCGGCGTTCCTGACGAATGGGATTATGACTACATGCTTACTAACCTATTTATTCACGGTTACATCGCTATTACAGACACAAGCGCGGGGGTTGTTCCGCTAAGATGCGGCATTACTGGCATTGATATTTTTGATCACCCAACGCGCGCCATATTTGCTAACGCGGTTTTAGGAAATTTTGAACGGAATTTATATGGTGACAATCCCGCTACTGATTGCGCGCTTGTAAAAATTCAGTATGATTTTATGGGTGTAATGCCAGTGGTTGACAGATACGCGGCGTTGCTTGCATTGTGCGATAATTCCATCGCGGTTAATTTGCGCAATAGTAAAGTCGCGTTTATTGGTTTAGTGTCCAGTAAACAACAGGCGGCGACATTCGAAAAACTATACCGCGATATTGACGGGGGAAAACCCGCCGTGTATGCAAAAAAGGGTGACGGGTTATCAACTGATGACATTTATTATAACCATGTTCGCGAAACATACATTGCAAACGATGTGCAGTTACTAAAACAGTCAATCAAAAATGACTTCCTGACGGAAGTAGGCTTGAATAACGCGAATACAGACAAGCGGGAGCGCTTAATCGTGGATGAAGTCAACGCAAACAATGATGAAGTGCAAGCGAACGTCCAACATTGGATTGATAACATACGCGAGGGGTTGCGGCGTGCTAACGCGCTTTTTGGTTTGAATCTAAGGGTTGCACTACGAAAATTTGATGGTGAAAAAAAGGGGGGTGCGGATAATGACACGGTTGAAAACACTTAATCAGTTGCTGACAGATAACCCTAATTTGTTATCATTTGTTACCGTTCCAGAAGCGGCGCAAGAGGATTTGAACGCGGCAACGCTTAAAACCGCCATTATCAGGCGATGCGGTGACGTTGAACCGTACTATCAAAAACCCGCCGATTTTTCACTATTTGGCACATTGTGGTTCAATACCCACGATTTCCTTTTTACGCACGCGCTAGAAATCTGGAACGCAACCTATAATCCTATAGAGAATTATGATAGAAATGAAAGCGAAACAACAAGCCTAACAAAGTCTGGAACACATAATAATACGGACACGCACAGCGGTACGGACACGGTTACAACAGGCGGCACACGATCCAACACGGACACGCACAGCGGTACGGACACGGTTACCGATAACGTTACACGCGAGAACGAAATAGCGGGGTTTGATTCTTCCACGTATCAGGATGCCAATAAGGAAACTGAAATCGGCACACACGGAACAGCGCACGGGCATATAATTACAACATCGGAACAATCAAGCGATTCAGAAGCAACAGCGCACGGTCATGTAATAACAACATCGGGAACGGACGGTGAAACAGATGCGGGCACGCGCACATCACGCATACATGGCAATATAGGCGTGACAACTTCACAACAAATGCTTGAGGCAGAAATGGAACTGGCAGTTAAATTTTGGATTTATGACTATATCGCAAGCGCGTTTGAAACTGATAACTTTATCACGTGTTACAATTCATATTGGGGGGGAGAACAATGGCTTTAATTGATACCACAATGCTATTAGTCATGTGTTATGTATTCGGAATATTAACAGCGGCGATTATATATGTGCTGATTGTTTCACCAGTGGAACGTTCCCGAAAACGGCGAGATTATAACATGGGGTTTATGGATGGTGTGCAATACGCGGAAAGGAATATAGAAAATGATTATTTATCTGTATAACAATGAATCCCCGCGGAACAAAATAACCAAAAGTATAACACTTTTGTCAACTCTTACAGGAACATTAAAAGGGGAAACTAATGTGGTTTCCCCCATTATCAGAATTGATAATAGTACATTTCCTGTTTTCAATTATGCTTATATTCCCGATTTTGGGAGATATTATTATTTGCGGGATGTTAAAGAAATACGCGCTAATATTTGGGATATATCACTAATATCAGACCCTCTTATGTCTTTTAATATTAACAGTGTGTCGGGAATGGTAGTAGAATCAGAACATAATGGTTCAAATTATCTTGAACATAGACATTTTATTAGAAATGTTAAAACTAAAACAGATATTATAACTTTTTCAAATGGCTTATTAAATAGTGGTGAATATATTTTAATTACAGCGGGAGGGGGTTGACGTTAATGGCGGTTTTAGAATATCAAGCAGTGTTGGATGCCATTGGAGATTATTATGGGACGGGTTCAGACCAGTGGGTTAATTTTTCTAAATATGGATTAGCTTATAACGATCTTGAAAACACATTGTCACAAGTGCCAGGAGTTACGATTTATAAAAATAATGCGGGTTCAATTACTGGATATTCTTATGATAATCCTTTTAGTGGAGCGGGCGCGGGTGTAGCGGGAGACATTAACTCAAATATACAAATTCCGTCACAAGGAAACGGAACAACATTTACAAGTAAAATACCCGCGTCGGGTAGTTATAATAGTCAGAGCGGCGCCGCCGAGCTTTCAAGCGGCGCAAAAAATATTAGTAGCGGCTTAACAGTAGCAACTGTTTTAGATAAAGTTGCGTTAGGCGTTGCGGGCGTTTCACTTGGGTGCAAATTCGGCAAATTTATAGATCAGGCGCTATATTCTATCGACCCTGATTGGTGGGATTCTGTTGCGCCAACTATAAACCCTGAAACATGGGATAATATTGCATCAACTGAAGCGGGGAAAAGTTTTGTCAATGCTTTATTTGGTATTGATAAAAACACGGGTAAAACCCAGATGTATTTACCCGAAGATGTTGTATCATATTTGGCGTATATGATGAAAGCACAAAATTTTTTTGCATCTGGTCAAGAAACCGCGTCAATCGATGATACAACGGGGTTAAGTCAAGCAGTTATTGATAATATGCCTTACGAATGTAGCACTAATCCAAGTTTACAATATGACGCTCGTTATGATAAAAGCGGAAATTATAACGCGGGAACATCTGAATATGTAACAATTTTATCAAATACAGACCCCGTTTATATGGTTTATTACAAATATAATAACACAACATACACTTATTTATTATGTTCAAAATCGCCATTTACTTTCAAATATGAATATTATTTCAAAACATCGCATAGCCAATCAAGTAACACAGCAAGCGGAACCGCGCAAACTGTAAATAATAAACCCGTATATGTCGCGACTTTGCTTGCAATGTATTATACCGATGTTAATTCTATTAGTCCATTACCATCTAAAACTGTACCATCTGGAATATCAGAAAAAGAAATTGGTTATGTTGCTTGTTATGGAACAATCGCGGGCGGTAGTCCGCGAGATGGTGTCACCACACAACCTGATGCGTTTGTGCCAAATACCGACACATGGACAAACCCCGCAACAACCGCAACATCATTAGCACAACAGTTTAGTGACGATTATCAAAACAAAGCACTTTATACAGATGTGCCACAACCTGACGGAAGCGTGACACGTATTAAATATATACCCGTTAATACAACGTCCACAACGGGCGCAAATCAAACAAGTCCAACAAACACAAGCGAAACTCAAAACAGCACAAAAACGGTTGATAATAATAGTACACAAGATTTAATAAATACAATTTTGCGTTACCTATCAAACACGCAATCAGAAAATAAACATGATACACCAACCCCGCCAAATACACCAAACCCAACCGATACGGGAAACGGAAACACACCAACTATTGTTACCCCAACAGGTCAGGCAAGCGCATTATTTGCCGTTTATAACCCGTCACAGGCTCAATTAAATAGTTTTGGTGCGTGGTTGTGGAGTAGCAACTTTATTGATCAGGTTCTAAAACTTTTTAATAATCCAATGCAAGCAATAATTGGATTGCATAAAATTTTCGCGCAACCCGCTCTTAGCGGTTCGGGCAATATCCGCGTTGGTTATCTTGACAGCGGCGTCGGTTCTAATATCGTTGGTGCCCAATACACAGATATTGATTGTGGAACGGTTAAAGTAAAAGAGCAATTCGGAAATGTATTTGATTATAGCGATACAAAATTGCGTTTATATTTGCCATTTATCGGTATAATTGATTTAGACACTTCTGATGTTATGAGAGGTTCTGTAAATGTTATTTATCATGTAGATGTGATAACGGGTGCATGCCTTGCAGAAGTTAAAATAACACGGGATGCAAACGGTGGAACTTTATACCAATTTGCGGGCGATGCGGCGGTCAGATACCCGATTTCAAGCGGCTCATATATGGGAGTTGTTTCAGGAGTGCTTGCGGCGGTTGGTGGCGTGGCAAGCGCGGTTATGACAGGCGGCGCAACGCTCCCAATTGCGGCGGGAGCGGTTGCGGGTGGATTGTCGGGAGCACATACACAGGTGCAACACAGCGGAAATTTCGCGGGTAATGCGGGCGCTATGGGCGCGAAAAAGCCTTATTTGATTATTGAACGACCGCAAACCATGATAGCGGATGGTTTTGCAAGCTATCAAGGCAATGGCGCTAATACACGCCGCACAGTAGGGCAAATGAGCGGTTATTTCAAGTTTTCAGACGTGCATACAGATTCTATTAGCGGCGCGGCAGAAAGCGAAATAGAGGCAATTAGAACGACTCTGGAAAGCGGTGTTATAAAATGAAAAAAGGGCGGGCATTGTGCCCGCCTGTTTGTTAAAAACCTTTATATGGTGAGATACGCATATCCCACGTTCCGATTTCGGCGCGTTCCTGTTTCGTTCGTAGGTATTCACTTAACTTGTCAAAATGCGCTTTCGCGTCATTATAGTTGTTGAAATACTGGCGATCATGCCAGACATTGTTTAATGAATGATAGATTGCGACTTGAACAACGTAACACATATTATTCACCCCCTTTCAATTCATATCCGCCTAAATCAAACGCGCTCACACCATACAACTTAGCAAGACAACAAACGATATAATTTGCACTTCTTTCATCACCATACCATGCACAATTTTTCCAATTTAGGCTTGTGGGGTCTTGACGTTGCACAACATATAAGCCAGTAGCACCCGTAAATCCATAATCGCGTGATACGCGAAAAGCAACCGCATCCATCAACCATAACTCCTTTCTGTAAATGGGCACAATTTACCCACAATCATAATAGCAAACAATCAATATCAAGTCAACACAATGTTTCACGTGAAACATTAGCAACGGTTTGCGAGTGTGTGAACGTATCGACAAATATCGATCTGATAGCGAGGG